>FRDC01002995.1_pt1 | contig 73662 bp, 64 predicted proteins | sample 1106171 | NCBI WGS metagenome assembly FRDC01 (sample SAMEA3930566, study PRJEB13176) | freshwater metagenome | biome: Drinking water system; feature: drinking water; material: water | place: Singapore | collected 2014-12-20 | reverse complement strand
TTGATGTCGCGCTCCGTCATCGCCTCGGCGCCGTCGGGAACGGTGATGCCGGGCATGGCGACCGCCGCCATGAGCTTGCGCGCGGCCGGGCTCATGCGCGCCCCGGAGCGGGGCTCGGCGTCGAGGTACCGCAACGACTGCAGGACCGGGCCCGTCGAGGCCGCGGCCTGGGCGGGCGCCTCGGCCCGCGCGAGTGGTTCGGTCGAAGCTACCTGGTCCGCCGGGGAGACTTTGCGCATTGGAACGCTTTTATCGACCCGCTCCCGCTGGGGTTGCGGCGATGAGCGTGTCGATGGCCCGGCTGACCGCGTCGACGACGACTGGGTGACCCGGAACGCCGGTGTGCCAGTCGGGGACCCGGGTCTCGAGGTCGGCGTTCGCGATGGTGCCAAAGCCCGGGAGACGGACCAGGCGCGGAAAATTGTAGACCTCGGCCGTGGAGGGCCAGCGCTGAAGTGGTGTNNAGTGGTGTCCACGGGGTCGCGACCGCGTCGACCGTGACCATCAAGTCGAGCCGGGTGTTGGATGCGGCGAGAGTTCGAGCGAGTGAGCTCGCCGATGCGCCCCCCATACTGTGGCCGGCGACCACGAGGCGCCGGGTGGCCGAGTGCTCCTGCCAGATTCGGGCGCAGGTTGCCGGCAGGCCGTCTGGACCGCCGGTCTCCGCCTCGTGCGGAAGCACCAGGAACTCGAGTCGGTCGCCGTGGCGCTCGAGCAGCGGACGCACCAGGCCGTGCAAAATGTAACCGCTCGCCAGGGGCGCCCGCGGCGGATCTCGCCGCGCACCCGCCGCCCAAGCGTAGGTCTCGGCGGTGCCTTTCCGGTCGTACGAGACGAGGCCCTCGAAGGCGATGAGCAGCGTATCGACACCCCGCGCGGCGGCATCATCGGAGAACGCCTGGCAGTCTGCCCGTGCCCGCTCCGGCGTCCAGGCCGTGCCGTCGGCGTAGGGCTTGGGCGGGCGCTCGCGGCGCACCGCGGTCGGCGTCGCCAAGCGAACGGGCGATCGCGCGGGCTGGGCGAGCTCGGGGCGCGGATTGGGAGCCACCCGGTAGAGGCCGGCGAGCGGCGAAACGGCGGGGTGGCTCTCTGCCTCCTTATCATCGCGATGTTGCACGGCATTCGCGGCATCGACGACGACACGGCGGGCCTCAATCGGCGGGATTCCCGGCATCGATCGACTTACACCGCGGCCGGCGTTGTGGGTGAGGGTGGGCAACAAAAGGTCACTAACCCGCACCGCCCGGTTCGTGTGTACTCTATCTTCGGGACGGTTCCACCATGACCACCACCAGCACCGCGAACAATCAGCGCGTCTCCCGTTATGGGAGCCCCGAGCTCAACGACAACATCAACCGCGTGATCACCATGCTTCAGACCGGCATCGGTACTGAAGACGAGGGCACGCGCTACAACGACCTGAAGCAGCTCGAGCGTCAGGTCATGGCNNGCCGACGTGAAGTCCGGGAAGCTCCCTCCGGAGAAGGCGTTCCAGATCGCCGCCGAGGTCCGCCGGCAGCTGACCACCGAGGCGCTGCAGCGCTTCGACGAGTACTTCAACGAGAAGAACGCGCGCGGCAACCTGTCGACCCTGATCGACGAAGCCGCCGACGGCCGAGCGGCGCTGCAGACCTCCGCGCGCATGGGCCGCCAGATGCAGACGGCGATGCTCGCCCTGCGCAACTTCGATGGGCCGCCGAACGATCTCCTGGCTGCCCGCCAGCACATCGACGAGCTCGAGGCGCGCGGCGGTATCGACCCGATCGGCGCGGCCGCGCTCCGCCAGAGCATCGACACGCGCCTCGCCGAGATGGTGAGCGAAGGGCAGCTCGGCATCGCGCCGCCCCAGCCGGTATGGAACGCTTTCGTGGACTCACAGGCCGAGCGCGAGTCGGCGCGCAACATGTCGCAGCGCGCGGTCGCGGTGCAGCCGCGCGACGTCTTGCTGCAGCCCGAGAGGTTCGAGCCGACGCTGCGTGCGACGCTTCGCACCGGGAACATCGCCCTCGGCGAGCTCGGCCGGCTGTCCGCTGAAGCGGGCGAAGCCCAGCGGCGCGGTACACTCTCGAACGCCGGTCGACGCGCCATCGACCGTGCCATCGACTCGGGTGTGAAGAACAGCGCTGGCGTCATCGATCCGGCGGCCTCGGTGCCGCGCAACACGGCGCTCGCGGCAGCGCGTCCGGGTGGTGTGGTGCAGCGCACCCTTGGAGCCACGCTCCGCCCGCAGGCCCTCGACGACGGGAGCGGCGGCCCGGCCGAAGCCGTGTCACGCGATGAGCGGGCGCGTAACGTCGCGCCAGTCACGGTCTCCGCGGCACAGGCGGCTGTGAGTATCGCGGCTCGCGCGATCGACAATGCCCCGCGTCCGACCGCGGCGCGCACCGCGACCAGCGAGAACGAAAACGCCCGGCGCGTGGCGTTCGACTTCCACGACCCGGTCATCGCCCAGCAGTTCGTGCATGCGCTCACTGGCCGCACCAAGGTGACCGCCGGCCAGCGCTCGGCGCTCGTCGACTCGGTCTTGCAGAATGGCGCCATGTCGCTGGGTGAGCTGCGCGCCTTCCAGATCGCGCTCGATGACGCCGCCCATCTGGGTCTCGTGAGCCGCGAGGAGTCCCAGCAGGCCTGGCGGACGGTGGCTTCGGAGGCCGCCCGCCACGTCGGAGGTTCGACCATCGCTGCCCGCGCTCAGGGCGAAGAGATTGCCCGCCATGGCGTGCAGCGCTTCCGCGGCTGAGCCAGCTTGGCCCGCATTTCCGCGCAACTCGCGGCGCCGTGCCTCGATAACGGACGCCCACACCTGTGCGGGTAGGGCCGCCCCCGAACCTTCGCTGCAGGTCAGCGAAGGACGAGCGATGACGACTCAGGTGAGCGCCATGACGGGCACGAGCTCGGGCGCCGCGGTATGATCCGGCAAGGGTGTCAGCCCTTGTGCTGGGACTGCTGTTGCCGCCAGCGGAATCGAAACTAGACGCGCCGCATCCACATTGGTGCCGGCCGCCTCGTCCGCCCAAATGGACGAGGCGGCCGCCACCAAGCGGACCTCTCAGATCGTGAGCGGGGCGCCGCGCTGCGCCCAGTAGGCCTTGCCGTAGTCGTAGACCAGCTGCTCGCCCGCCTGGATGGCGCGGTTCGCGGCCAGGAACACGTGCCAGCCATCGTCGAGGAGCACCGACCCCGAGGCACAGTTGGGCGCGAAAGCGTGGTTCGCAAAGCGGGTGTGATTGCCGGCGGGCTTAGCGTCGATGAACGCCTGGGACATCACCCCTTCGTGCATGAAGGGCCCGAGAAGGCCGAGCACGAAGAGATAACCGTTGGCCTGGCTCAACGCCTCCACCTCGGCCTGCGGCACGATCACGATGCGTCCGGTGTACTCGCCCAAGAAGGTTCCTGGTGCAATCGCCGCACCGTCCCCGGCGCCGCCGGCGGGGCGCACCTCGACGGCGGGGTGCCGGCGCAACGGCAGGTCGCGCATGACGCCGGTGATGATGTCGATGCGCGAGAGCGGTTTGTAATGAAGCATCGCGAACGGCGCGGGTGGGTTGGTCTGGGAGAGCCGGCGTAGCGTCGCTTCGAGCTCTGGGGTCGCGAAGAGGTTCGTGGGGGCGTAGATGAGCCCTCGTGCCGCGAAGTCTGACTCGATGTCAGGCATGGGTGCGCCGTCTCCACCGGGAGGTCGCCGATAAAGCGGCTCCCCGGGTGAGGTCTATCATGCTTGGAACATTGGCGGTTCGCGAGGTCGAAGGTCGCTCCGCGGCGCATGGCGTCGAGGCCGAGGTCGCAACGGCCGCGGTGAGCGCTGGCCCCGTCGCCGCTCCCTCCGACGGTGTCGACGCGGCGGTGCGCGGGCGCCTCGTGGGCGTCAGCGTCTCGAGCGCGCACCCCACGGTGACCGCTGCGCAGCTCGCCCAGGCGACCGCCGCGCCCGAGGTCGCGGGATTTCGCGCCGCGCTCGGTGTCTATCGCGCCATCACCGCCGAGCTCGGCTCAGGCACACCCGCCGCGGTCCTCGCGGCCTCCGGCAACGACCCAGGACGAGCCTTGGCGCAGTACGGCAAGTACCTCGCTGGCCAGCGTGTGGACGTGCCCCAGGCGGCGCTGCTCACCGCCGCCGGTGTCGAGCGCGACGTCGATATCGGTGCGGCGCTTGCCGCCTACCGCTCGTTTGTCCGCTACGACGGAGTTTCTCCGAACGGCGCCGCGCTGCTCGCCAGTGCTCAGATGCGTAGCGGCATGGATATCGACGACGTGTACCAGCGCTATCGCGGCTTCCTCGATAGCGGACGTTCTCCAGCCGCTTCGGCGATCCTCGCGACCGCCGAGCTCGAGAGCGGCAACCGCGACGGTTTCGCGGACCTTACCCAGCGACTGCGTAACGCCGGCTTCCAGGCTGACGACGACGCCGTGCTCGCCGCGGCGATGCTGCGTCACGGTCGCACCGATCCGACCCTCGCCTGGGCGTACAACGTCGAGCTGAAGAACCGGGGCGTGGCGCCTTCGCAACGCGCGGCGCTGGTCGCGGCGGGCATCGCGAGCGGTCGGCCCGCCGCCGAGACATTCACGGCGTACGACTGGTTCCTGCGAAGCGGCGGAGCGCAAGAATCCGAGGCGGCGATGCTCGCGGCCGGGTGGGCGATGCGCGGAGGCAACGCGGCGGGCCTCACGACCACGCTCGCCGTCCGCAATCGCGACATGCGCGACTAGACCGTATCGCTTCTCTCCTGCCGTGGACCTCGGTCTAGCCTTTGTGCCGCGCGGCGGCGACCGACGCGGCCGAGATCGAACGCGGCGGAATGTGCTGCTCGTCGCAGTTGTTGCCGGCGCCGCCGCGGTCGACGACCAGGAAATCGCTCACCTCACCGAGGGCAAGTAGCGGGTGGTGCCACACCCCCTTGGCGTAGTTCACCCCTTGGCGCGGGCGCGCGAGGAAAGCGCGGACCCGGGCCGGATCGAGCTCACCAGACGGCGCGACCACCACGAGGTAGTCGCGGTCGGAGAGCGGCACGAAGGCCTGGCTGCCGAGCGGGTGGCGCTCGAGCATGACGATGGGGATGGGGAACGAGCGGGCTTGCCCGCGGAAGACGTTGATGAGCGTTCGGCCCTCGCCGACGTCGACCCGCGCGAGGTCATGGTAGCGCTCGCAGGTGCCGCCGTTGATCGGGTAGTGGTGCGCGCCGTCGAGCTCGATGACGTCGCCGAAATCCGCGAAAGCGGAGCGCGTCAAGGGCTCGACGAGCAGCTCGCTCACGCCAGGCTGCCGAAGAGTCGCAGGCGCGACACGCCGCCGTCCGGGATGATGTTGAAGCGGACGTGGGTGATGCGCCCGTGCTTCTCGATCTCCTTGGTGAAGTAGAGCTGTTTGTCGGCGGCGAGCTTCTGCTCGGGGAGGAGCACCGGCCAGAACATGCTTTGGGTGATGATCGATTGATCGGTGCCGCCCGTGATGTTCGCCGCCTGGATGCTGCAGCGGTCGGGAAAGTTACCCTTGTAAAAAGCCGTGTCGACTTCGATCTTCTCGACGACGCCGGGGTGCCCGAGGGCGAGCACACACCAGTCATTCCCTGGCTCGCGGCGGCGGCGGGTCTCCCATCCGTCTCCCATGTTGATGCCGCGGCCCGGCAACAGGAGCTGCTCGGGCATGTTGTAGTGCGCGTCGTTCCAGCCGACGGCCCGGCCGCCGTTCTCGAGCGCCACCAGATCGTAGACGGCCTTCTGGTCGTTCTTCGACCAGTCCTTGTGGACCTCGCCGTAGACGCGCAAGCGCGCCACTCCGCCGTCGGGGAAAATGTTGAGGCGGACGTGTGTCCATACTCCGCTATGGTCGACAGCAGCGTAGTTGTGCGAGGAGCCCTTCAGCTGGATCGCGGGCAGGACCTCTGTCCATACGGTCTTGTCGTCCGGGCTGCCGCTGATGTTCGCGGCCTCGAGCGAGGCGGCCGGCGGGTAGTTGCCGGTGAAATGGCTGGTGTCGACGTCGACTCCACGGATACGGCCGGCGACGCCGAGCTTGACGACGCACCAGTCATGGCCGGCGACGCGCTTGCGACGCGATTCCCAGCCGTCCATCCACTTGCCGTTGTCGTCGTATTTGCCGGGGATGAACACCGCGGGCTCGTTCTGGAGCATGCGATTCATCTCGGCGAAGAAGTCGTCGGAGCACGACAGCGCCTTGGCGCCGAGGCGCGCCTGCGCGAGGTTCGTGAGGCGGGTGAAGCTGGGCAGGGTGGGATCGGGCTGCATGACGCTCCTAACGAGTTTCGTCGACGAGATCTTGGAGGCGGAAGGACGCGATCTTGCCAATTTGCGTGAGGCACTCACGCATCTCGACCTCGCGCGCATGGCTCAAGCGACGCGCGAAGCTCTCGATGACGCTCCGGCGGTCGTGACCTTTCACCGCGAGAATGAACGGGAAGCCGAACTTCGCGTTGTAGTCACGATTGAGCTGCTGCAAGCGCGCCATCTCCTCGGGGCTGCAGTCGGTGAGGCCTGCGCCGGCCTGCTCGCGATTCGAGTGTTCGGTGAGCTCCTTGCGCACCGCGGCCTTGCTGGCGAGCTCGGGGTGGGCACGAATCAGGCGCAGCTGCGCGTCGACGCCGGCCTCGTCAACCGCGTTCACCATGGCCGAGTGCAGGTCGCCGAGCGTCGCGAATGGTCGCTCCGCGAAAGCGGACTTTGCCACCCAGGGTGAATGCTCGAAGACGCCTCCCAGGGCGTTGACGAAGTCCGACTCCGACATCTCGGAGAGCTCGCGCAAGCCGTACCGTTTCATTGGTCTTCTATGACAAACAGGTGCCCCTCGACGCAAATCACTGGGGCTGGGTCTAGCTGGACGCCGGATGGCGAGCTGCCCAGTGTCTCGCGATGTCGACCCGCCGGCAGATCCACACGCGGTCATGCGCCTCGAGGTGGTCGAGGAAACGCTGTAACGCGCGAAACCGCGCCGGGCGGCCGACGATGCGGCAGTGGAGTCCAACGCTGAGCATCTTCGGAGTCTCGTCGCCCTCGGCGTAGAGCACATCGAAGGCGTCACGCAGGTAAGCAAAAAACTGCTCGCCGGTGTTGAATCCCTGGGCCGTGGCAAAGCGCATGTCGTTGGTGTCGAGCGTGTAGGGTACGACCAGGTGCCGTTTGCCGGCGACGTCGGTCCAGTAGGGGAGGTCATCGGCATACGAGTCCGAGTCGTAGAGAAAGCCGCCGTGCTCGACCACGAGCCTGCGCGTCTGCGGACTGTCGCGGCCGGTGTACCAGCCGAGGGGCGCTTCTCCGGTCATCCGTTTTAGCGTAGCGACGGCCTCTTGCAAGTGCTTGCGCTCGGTCGCTAAGTCCATGTTCTGGTAGCTGATCCAGCGCAGGCCGTGGCTTGCGATCTCGTGCTTCGCCTCGACGAAGGCGCGTACGACCTCGGGATGACGCTCCATCGCCATGGCGACCCCGAAGATGGTGAGCGGCAGCTTGCGCTTCTCGAACTCGCGCAAGATGCGCCAGACGCCAGCGCGGCTGCCGTACTCGTACATGCTCTCCATGCTCATGTGACGCATGGGGAAGGCCTGGGCGCCGATGATCTCGGACAGAAAGGTTTCGGAGGCCGCGTCGCCGTGGAGGACGTTGTTTTCGCCACCCTCCTCGTAATTGAGGACGAACTGCACCGCGACGCGCGCTTTGCCTGGCCAGTCGGCGTACGGGGGACGGCGGCCATAGCCTACGAGGTCGCGGGGGTAGGTCATCACTCTCTTCTATTGCAAACACCACCCGGCTCACGCAAATAGCCGGAGCTACGATGGGACGCCTGACCACACACGTGTTGGACACCGCGCACGGTAAGCCCGGCTCGGGGATCGAAATCGAGCTCTACGCCGTCGAGGGCGAGCGGCGTCTGCTGAAGAAGACACGTACCAACGCCGACGGGCGCTGCGACGCGCCACTGCTCGAGGGCGATGCGCTCCTCGTCGGCCGCTACGAGCTGGTGTTCCACGCCGGCAACTACTTTGCGGCGCAAGGCGTCCAGCTGCCGGAGCCACGATTCGTCGACAAGGTGACGCTGGCGTTCGGCATCGCGGACCCGCGCAGCCACTATCACGTACCGCTGCTCGTTTCGCCCTGGAGCTACACCACCTACCGCGGGAGCTGATGCATGGGTGCCTATCTGCTCGACTGGGCGGCCATGCTCACACGCTGGCTGCACTTCATCGCCGGCGTGGCCTGGATAGGCGCTTCGTTCTACTTCATCTGGCTCGACAACAGCTTGAAGCCGCCGACGGATCCGGAGCTGCAGAAGAAGGGCGTGTCCGGTGAGCTCTGGGCGGTCCACGGTGGCGGCTTTTACAACCCGCAGAAGTACATGGTGGCGCCGGCGACCCTCCCGGCTCATCTCCACTGGTTCAAGTGGGAGGCCTACACCACCTGGATCAGCGGCTTTCTCCTGCTCGTCTGGGTCTACTACTTCAACGCCAGCGCGTATCTCGTCGATGCCAAGGTGCTCGCCATCTCACCCGGCACCGCCATCGGCATCTCTCTTGGCGTGCTCGCGGGTGGCTGGGTCGTCTACGACGGACTCTGCCGGCTGTTCGGTAAAGCGGACGGAGCTCTCGCGGTCTTCGGGTTCATGCTGCTCGTCGCGGCCGCTTGGGGTCTAGGCAAGGTGTTTGGCGGCCGGGCCGCCTACCTGCACGTCGGCGCCATGGTCGGCACCATGATGGCGGCGAACGTGCTCATGGTGATCATTCCGGGCCAGCGCCGCGTCGTCGAAGCCATGAAGCGCGGCGAGAAACCCAACCCCGAGTACGGACGCCGTGCCAAGCAGCGGTCGGTGCACAACAACTACCTGACGCTTCCCGTGCTCTTCATCATGGTGAGCAATCACTTCCCGATGACATACCAGCACCCGCGCGCCTGGCTGGTGCTCGCCGTCATCATGCTCGCGGCTATCCTCATCCGGCACTTCTTCAACCTCCGGCACAAGGGGCAGGTCGAGAAGGGCCTCCCGCTCGCGGCCGCCGGTTTGCTGGTGGCGCTCATCATCGCGGTGGCGCCGAGCGATGACGCTGAAGCCGACGTGGGTCCGCCGCCGACGATGGAGGAAGTGCACGCGGTGATCGGCTTGCGATGCACGCGCTGCCACGCCACCAAACCGAGCTTCCCGGGCCTGCTCGCGCCGCCCCAGGGGCTCGTCTTCGAGGACGCGGCGGTCATCGAGGCGAACTACGAGCGCATTTACAAGCAGGTCATCGAGACGCAGGCGATGCCGCAGGGCAACGTCACCAAGATGACCGACGACGAGCGCAAGCTCGTCGGCCGCTGGTGTCGCTTCATGAAGAACCGCAAGAACTAGCGCAGCTGAACGCCGCTTTCGGGGGGCTTGAGGCCATCTGCCGGGCGTGGAGCGGCCGGCATGATGCGGTGCGCCGCGTCGCGGCCGGGCTCCGGGGCGGTCCCGTCCGTAATGGCGGAGGTACCGGCGGTCGGGGGCGTGAAATTCACCCAGCGGGGCAGGTTCTGCGCGAGATTGGCAGCGGCCTCGCCGGGCTGCATGGGGCGGTAACCCGAGTCGAACACGCGCCCGCGCTGATTCTCGACGAGGTAGGCGTGCTCCGAGCGTAACAGCTCACCCTGCGGCGAGACGATGTGACGCCAGATGTCGACGTAGTAGCGGCCGTCGTTCGGGTTGAGCTGCCAGTCCTCGGCGATGACCTGGGTGTTTCCGCCATGAAAGACGCCGGCGGTGTCGAGCATACCGAACTGGCCGATGAAGTAGCGCTGATGCGTCCCGTCGCGCGAGCCAGAGGTCTCTTCGAGACCCTTGTAGAAGCCGAACTGGCCGTAGTCGGTGAGCTCGCCGTGCCGCGCGATGTTGTCCTGAACGGTCTGCCAGCCCGCGGGAGCTGCGGCGGGGGCGCCGGTGCTTTGCAGGGCATTGATGCGCGCAATGGGGCTGGTCATGGCATCCTCCGGTGAGGTTGCCCTTATCGACGGGCTCCAACCAAAGGTTGCGGGCTCACGCGGCCCGTGGCGAGTGCCAGGTCGACCTCCGCGGCCGCGAGGCTCTTGGCGACGCGCTTGCCGAGCTGGGCGCGCTCGCGAGCGGTCAGGAACGCCCCATCGACCGAGTTCTGAATGAGCTGCTCGACGTCGCCCAGGGTGAGCTGGTCGAAGATGGTGAGCAAGCGCTCGAACTCCGTGCTCAGGGTGATGCCGGAGATGGCCGGGTTGTCGGTGCAGAGCGCCACCAGCACGCCGAGCTGGATCAGCGTGTAGATCGGATGGTCGCCAAAGCTCGCGATGGCACCAACCTGGGCGTTGGCTGTCGGACAACATTCGAGCACCGTGCGCAGCTTGCGAGCAAGCTCGACGACCTTGGGGTCCTCGAGGATGCGCGAGGCATGACCGACGCGTTGCACACCGAGATCGGTGATCGCGGAACGAATGCTCTCCGCTCCAGCGGACTCGCCGGCATGGCAGGTGGCGCACAGTGCGTCGAGACGCGCGCCCTCGAAGGTGCCAGCGTAAGGGCCGGGCGGGTACAGCTCCTCGCTGTGACTCGCGAGGTCGATGCCGACGACGCCGTAGTCCTTGTACTTCGCGGCGAGCTTGGCGACGACCGCGCCCTCGTCGACGCCGTTCTGTCGCGCGATGATGACGATGAGCCGCGCCGTCGTCTTGGTCGCATCGACACCTTTCCGCACCCCCGCGCACACCGCTTTCACGACGTCTTCGAGGTCGAGGCCATGCGCCTGCGCCATGTACTGGGGGGCAAAGCGGATCTCGACGTGCGCGAGGTTGTCGCGCGCCGCGTCTTCCACCGTGGCCGCGGCGAGCTCTTCGATGACCTTCGGGTTCTTGAGCACCTGGCTGATGACGTCGAACTTGCTGAGGTAGGCCGGCAAGGTGGGGCGGTCCGCGTTCGTGATCTGCACGTGCGGCCGCAGGCCGTCGAGGTCGTTCGCGGGCAGCGTCGTGCGGAGGCCCTGCGCCACCGCCAGCAAGCGCTCGAGGGGAATGGAACCGTTCAGGTGACGATGCAGGTCGATCTTTGGCATGCGCTCGGTGAAGGAGCGGAGCGCATCGGGCGGCAGCTTCGATAGCGGGGTCAGGCGGAGCGCCGCGATGCCGCGGTCGACGGCGTCCATCAGCTCTTTGCCTTGCTTCCCGAGCATGGACGCCCGGGCGGCGTCGACCTTCTCGGAAAGCCATGGCTTTCCACGGTTCTGGGCGACTCCGACAGGCGCCTCGCGAGGCTCGACGGACGCCGCCGCCTGCGGCTTTCGCGGCGCGACGCAGCTGTCCCTTATCGTTAACCTCGATGTCACCCCCCCAATATCGGCAGGCGGGGGACGCGGTTGCGGGATTCCAGCGTGAGCCTGCGTATCCGTTCAGGAGCCGGCGCGTGTTATGGATGGCGCGATGCCCGAGCAGCCCGCGTCCGTCGAACCCAGGATTGCCTGGCTGCCCGAGGTCGAAGCGGCGCTCGTGTGCGTGGCCGAGGTTCTGGTCGTGCTCATGGTGCTGCGCCAGCAGACCGTCGAGCTGACCGGCGTGTCGCCCGCTTGGTGGGCGCTGGTCGCGCCGGCGCTCGTGGCCTCGGTGCTCGCGTCCTTCTCGGCCCGCGCCACCGGGACGACGGCCTTGCCGTTCGGTCCCAACGCTGTGTTCGTTTTAGCGTTCGCCCGCGGGCTCGGGCCCGCGAGCCTCGGGATGTGCACCGAGACCTCGGGCAGGGACTGCGGCAGCGAGCTTGCCGGCCTGTTCACGGCGGCGCTCCTGGTCTACGCGCTGATGGTTGCTGGCTTGACGCTCGTCATCCTGCGGTTACACCTCGAGCGCTACCGGCGCGTGTTACTGATGCCGCTCGCGGCGATCTGCTGGGCGTACCTGGTGGTCGCGCCCGCCGTGAAGGTCGCGGCAGAGAGCGTGGCGGTCATCGTACCGACCCTCGTGCTGCTCGCGCTCCTCCTCGCCGGCGCGCGCAAGTTCACGCCGTGGCTCGTCGCCACCGTGTTGTGGCTCGTGCTCGCGACCCTCACCCACGATTTTCCCCGAGCTACGGACGCCGGGGTCGCAGCAACCGTTCCGTGGTTCTCGCCTGGTGTCGTGTGGATGTGGCTGTCGCGCTGGGGCTTCTGGCTGGACGCGCTGCCCTTGGTCGCGCCCATCGCCATCGCCAACGCCTTTGGCATCATCGAGAACCTCGCGGCGACCCGCGAGGTGGGTGATCACGCGTCGCCGGCGCACACGCTCGGCATCGTCACCATCGGCACGCTCACGGGCGCCGCGCTCGGGGTCACCGCGCCGACGACGGTCTACGTGGGACACACGGCCTTCCGCGCACGCGGGGCGCGCTGGGCTTACGGCCTCTGCATGGCGCCGCTGCTGTGCGCCATGGGCTTGTTCGGCCACAAGGTGGCGGACCTCTTGCCCGCGACGATTTTTTTCGGGGCTACGGCTTACGTCGGGGTGACCGTGGGCTTGCTCCCGAGGCGCCACCTCACGACCACCGGCGACGTCGCGCGCTTCGTGCTCGTCGCGCTACCGGTCCTCACCGCCGCCTTCGTGCCCACCTCGAACCTCGCGGTCGCCTGGTTTGCCCGCGGTGGTGGACTGATCTCCGTGGGCTGGGCATTCCTCTGTTTTGCCGAGCGCCAGAGCAGAGCCCCGGAGGCCGCGGCGTGGGCGATGGCGGTTGGGAGCCTGCTCGGCATCGTCCACGCGCCACCTTTCGGGGCGACGAGCGTCATCACCGCCACGGCGTACGCGGCGACCGCCATCGTCGCGCGTCGTTACTCCGCGATGATGCGGGGATAGGTCGGACGCCACATCGCGCGATCGAGCTCACGGTCGAGCTCCGCCTCGGACACGGCGCGGCCCAAGCCCGAACGGGCGGCTTCGAGTGCCACGGCGCGCGCGACCGCTCGGGCGACCTCGCGCAGACGTGTAAGGCGGGGCAGAAGGGCTCCGCGCGCAAAGTCTGTCGCGTCCACCATGTCCGCTACGGCGGTCGCGGCTACGCTGAACATGGCGTCGCTCACGTAGCGAGCCTCGGCGACCAAAGCGCCTAGCCCGACGCCTGGGAAGATATAAACATTGTTCGCTTGAGCGGCCTCGATACGATGGCCGTCGTGCACCACCGGGGCGAACGGGCTGCCGGTCGCGACCAATGCCCGCCCCTGGCTCCAGTTGACGAGGTCGGCGACGGTCGCCTCGCTCTTGCTGGTGGGGTTCGACAGGGGGAAGATCGCCGGTCGTTTGACGTGTTTCGCCATGGTGCGCACGACGTCGGCGTCGAAGGCGCCGGGCTGTCCCGTGGTGCCGATGAGCACCGTCGGTTTCATCGCGGCCACGACCTCCGCGAGACCGATGGCTTTGCTCGGGTCGAGACCCATGGTCGCGGCGAGATCGTGAGACCAGGCGAAGGCTTGCTTGTGGTGGTCACGGTGCGGGTCGTCGCCTACCAAGAGGCCACGGCTGTCGAGCACGCCGATGGCCGATTTGATCTGCGCTTCGCTCTTGCCCGCGCGACGCAAGGCATCCGCGAGGAGCTGCGCGATGCCGACACCAGCGGCGCCCGCGCCCATGATGACCACACGTTGGTCGGTGAGCGCGGTGTCGCTCGCGCGGCCAGCGGCGATCACCGCCGCGAGCCCTACCGCGGCCGTGCCCTGGATGTCGTCGTTGAAGGAGGCGAGCCGGTGGCGATAACGTTCGTGCAGCGCGATGGCGTTGTTCTTCTTGAAGTCCTCCCACTGGAGCAACGCGCGCGGAAAACATTGCGTCACCGCGGTGACGAACTCCTCGACCAAGGCGTCGTACTCGGCCCCGCGCAGCCGCGGCGCGCGATGGCCGACGTAGAGCGGGTCGGCCAGCAGCTCGGCGTTGTCGGTGCCGACATCGAGGCTGACCGGCAGCACCTGCGACGGATGGATGCCGGCGCACGCGACGTAAAGTGCGAGCTTGCCAATGGGAATGCCCATGCCGCCGGCGCCCTGGTCGCCGAGACCCAGGATGCGCTCGTTGTCGGTGACGACGATGAGCCGTGTGTCACCGGTCGCCGCGTTCGCGAGCACCTGGCCGATGCGGCCGCGGTGGTTTGGCGTGATCCACAGACCCCGGGCGCGCCGGAAGATATGGCTGAAGCGACGGCAGGCCTCGCCGACCGTCGGGGTGTAGACGATCGGCATGAGCTCTTCGACGTGATCGAGCAGGACGCGATAGAAGAGCACCTCGTTGCGCTCCTGCAGCGCGCCCATGCCGATGTAACGCTCGAGCGCGTCGGTCTTGCGGGCGATGTTGTGATAAGCCCGGTCCGCTTGTTGCTCGATGGTGGAGACGACGGGCGGCAAGATGCCCTCGAGGCCGAGCTGCTCGCGCTCTGCGGCGGTGAAGGCGGTGCTCTTGTTGACGAGCGGCGCGTTCAAGAGCTCGTGTCTGCGAACGCGGACGCGCACGGTCCACTCACCACGTTCATCGCGTTCGAACTTGTAGCTTTCCACGCTCGAGGCTCCACGGCTCATGCGGCGGCTCTACGCCGGGGGCGCCTAAATCATGAAGAACGACGCTCGGCCAAGGCGCGACGCGTTAGCAGTGAGGCGCCGTCACTCGTCGAAAGCGACGTTGCAGCCGAGAACGATCTTCTGTGTCCAGACGGTGTACTCACCGCGGGCCGAAGGGAGCGCGAAGCCTGACAAGGTGTCGGCCCGAGGATTGAAGATTGACGACGCGACCCGCACCGGGACCCCGAGCACCGCGCCGTACGTTGCTTCGAGAGTGACGCGGCGGCTCACCGGGATGCGAGCGCCGAGGTTGAGCTCCATGAGCGTGAAGTCGAGGTTCAACGGGCTCACCGCTTCGCGCGGGGTATTGCGGGGCGTGACGTCGAAGCGCGAAGCAAGCTCGATCCCCGATTGCAGCGCGTAGCTGCCGCGTACCCCGACTGTGTACTCGTTACGCGACTCGCGTACCGAGACCTGGTCGCCGCGGAGGAGCGCGCTGTCCGAGGTCACGACACGGCCGAGGATGAGACGCTGGCGGCTCTTCCCCTGGAGCTGCGCGAGGAGGGCGAAGGTCGTGCGTCCAATGGTGAGCTGCGCTTCCGCGTTCAAGGCCCAGGGGATGGGATAGGTGAGTCGAAAGTCGGCGGTGGGGTTTGCGATCTGTGCAGGAACTGCATCGGCGAGCGATGGTGGCGCCGCGAGCGCGAGGCGTCCGCCGAGCCGAGGCGTTTGCGGCAAGAAGCCGCTGAAGGCGATCGCGAAAGCGTCGGTTGCCTGGACATAGACGCTCGCGAGCACGAGCGTCGACCAGCCGTGAAGGTCGAGCTCGAGGCTGCCTTCGAGGGCCGGGTCCTCGAAGGGAAAGAGCTGCGCGCCGGAGGGTAGCGCGCGATTTGCGTAGGCGCCGAAGTCGTACGAAGCCTGCTGGTCGAGCGAGACGAACATCGGGCCACCGCCGAGCGCGAGCGCTACCCGTGGAGCGACGGTCCAGATCGCGCCCAGAGGAGCCGCGTAGGCGAACGCGGTGCTGTCGGTCACGTGGTAACGCGTCGGGCCATCCGACCGCCATCGCGTACCCGCGGTCGTCGGGCTGAACACGCCTGCGAAGACCCGCAGCTCGGGCCACGGTGTGCTGGCCATCGCGGTCAGGGCGCCGACCGGAGAGATGATCCCGAAGCTCTCGTGCGCGTAGAGCGGCTCGGCGCTCGCGTCCTCGGGCTCGCGCTGGTAACCCACGCGGATGTAGCTCGCCCGCGCCTCGACGAAGACGGCGTGCGTCGCCCTCGAGAAGCCGAGCACCGCCGGCCCCCAGTAGATCGTCGACCCATTGGCCTGCGTCGGGCCCGCGAAGACCCCACCGGCGGGAGAGGCGACGAGGAGCGCCGCGACGGCGTGCGCTAACACGGCTGCCTGCCACGCCCGCGCAGCAATGTGCTCGCGATAGCAAACAAAAGGAGGAAAGACGGGCCCCCTGTCGCGCTGCACCCCATGCCCGGATCGTCGACAACGGCATAGCTCTGCACGAAGGTCGACGCGTTTCCCGCCTGGTCGGTCGCGGTGAGTCTCACGCGCACGGTGGTGAGGTCCGGGAGACCGTCGAGCTTCAAGACGTCGCTCGAGCGGACCCGACCGCTCGCGAGCTGACGGTCGTCCTTGGCGCGGCGACCCACGGCTTCGATCACGTAGTCGATCGTGATGTCCGCCGGTTTGCTCGTGTCGTCATCGGCGTCGATCGCGAGCGACGTCCCCGCGGCGGGGATGATTCCGCGCGGTGCATCGCGGACCATGACCACCGGAGGCATCGTGTCGATCTCGAGCGTGAGGACGTAGGGTGAAGCGTCGATGTTCCCCGCGAGATCTTGCGCATAGACCTCGAGCTCGTGGCGGCCGTGGGTAAGGCCACTCATGCTGATGGTCTTGCCAACGTGCACCTCGGCCTGAGGGACGCCATCGAGGTCCACCAGGTGACGAATGAAGCCGACCGGCGTCTTGTCGTCGTCCGAGGCGACGGCGAGCTCGACATCGGCACCGCACGGACAGTCCGGCTCTTGCGCGAGCGCGGTGCGGGGAGGGCTGCCGTCAGGGCCCGCGCTGAACAGCGAAAAGGTCGCGAGGATGCCGGCGCTGCTGGTGCGGATCGCGTCGATGGACACCGCGAGGGGCGTCGAGGTGAACACGTTCGCTGCCACGGGGACCTCGCGGAGCGACTCCAGGAAACGTGGCATCACCGCCGCCTCCACGAACCCCGCCATGGTCGCGCGCGACAGATTCAGGTCGGTGCGGCCGATCTGTACGGCGAGCGCACCCAAACCCATGCTCTTCGGCGAGACCACGATGCGTCGCTTGCTGTCACGCACCCCGACGTCCGCTCCAACGAACACCCCGGTATCGAAGGTCGCCGAGTACTGCTGGTTCGAAGGCATGCGGATCGCCACCTCGCCGTGCAGATCCTCGACCTGGATGGCGACGCCTCCACCATCGTCGCCCGTGACGAAGCGCGGCGGGTGTCTGGCGACGACGAGGGCGTCCACCCGGGAGCCGGGCAAGGTGCCCGCGAGGACGTCACCGATCCCGACGTCCGTTGCGCGCGTGTCGAAGCAGAGCCAGCCGGCCTGCCAGGCCGAGTCGAGCACCCGCTGCACGAAGTGGTCAGTGACCGCTATGGCGGTTTCGCCAGCTGGTATGCCTATCGGTGCGCCGGCGGGTCTCGGCCTGGGCTCGAGGTTGCTTGCGTCCACACAGGTGCTTTGACTCGCCGGCTGGACATCGAGGTCGAAGTCGAGCAGCAGGGCGTCGTCGGCCACCGTGACGAGGCGCGGCTGGGCCTTGAACTGCAGGCGGGCAACCGACACCTCACGGTCGACGAGCCCAGTGGTCGCGTTAGCGAGGCGCTCGTTGAGCAACTCGGGAAGGCCCGCGACCAGGTCGTCGCGCACGTAGTCGACCAGAGCGTCACGCACCGTGTCGTGGACCGCAGAGAGGATCGATCCGTACAATCCGCAGGTCGCGAGATCGAGGGAGACCGCCTGGTTCTCGAGCGAGAGCACGATGGAGTCGACGACGACCTCTGGCACGCAGTCGACGACGCTCAGCAAGGCGCGGGCGCGCACCTCGAAATGGTCGATGTCGAGCGCGACGTTGCAGGCGGTGTTCGGTAGCGCGCAGACGGTCAGCTCGAGGAAGGCCGACACCTTCACGGCGCCCGCGAGCGAGAGGTCGATGGCGCCCGACTGGAGGTCGACGTCGACGCGATCGAGCGACGCCCGCACCTCCGCGCCGCTCGCGTGGATGGCGACGTCGTCGAACCAGCCCCCACACTCCAGGATCGTCCGGTCGATCGCGGGTAGCGCGACGCGTTCGGGCAACATGGTGTCGGCAGCCCGCAGAGCCGTATCGATGGCTTCCTGGGTGATCTGCGCCCGGACGGCCGATGGCGCGAAGGCGGCGTCGCAGGTCGCGAGCGCGAGCCGCGGCAACAAAACGCCCAAGCCGATCAAAAAGCCACGCATCACGTCGGATTTGCCCCTTGACCGGCTTATCGACGGTTCGTGGCCGTTTGATGTGTCCGGGCGCGCGCCAGGCGCGTTTTGATGCGGGCCACCGAACCGACCCCGGTGGGCTAGCGCATGTCCTTGAGAATGCTGCCCAGGAGCTCGTGGCTGGACTTCAAGACCCGTAGGGCTTCGCGCATCGCCGCTTGCCACTCGTCGTCAGCGAGCCTGCCTTTGAGGAGGTCGGCGATGCAGCGGCCGGCGAGCGCGACCGATTGAGCGACCTCTTCGACGTCGCCCACGGTGAGGAGGGGGGGCGGCGGAGGGGTGCTCTTTTCCCGTTCGAGGGCCTCCCGTTCGGCGCGTTCGGCGCGCTCGAGGCGCGCTGCGAGCTCGCGGGCGCGCTCCTCCAGCTCGCGCTCGCGCTCCGCCTGCTCGCGCGCGGCTTCCTGTTCCCGACGGGTGTGCTCCTGCAGGGCGGCGCGTTCGCGACGCGCGTGCTCGCTCGCCGCCTCACGCTCGCGGCGCGCGGCTTCCTCGCGGGCCTCGGCTTCGCGCCGGACGGCGTCCTGGCGCGCTTCGGCCTCGCGGCGATCAGCGTCCTCGCGCGCTTGCTGCTCGCGCCTCGCGGCCTCTTGCAGGGCCTCCTGCTCGCGGCGCATCTGCTCGCGCAAGGCCTCCTGGACGCGATGGTGATACGCCTCGACCTCTTGTTTTTTGGCCTGGAGAAAGGCGTTGAGCTTCTTGGCGCTGGCCTCGGCCGCCTCGCGTAGGTCTTTCTCGCGCTGTGCCTCCTGACGGGCCTCGTCGAGCTCCGCCTCCTTCGCGGTCCAGGCGTCGCGGATGGCGAGCATGCGATCTTCGAGGGCGCGCACCTTCTTGCGCAGAATGGCAATCTTCTCTTCGCTCGTGGTTCGGCCGAGCTGATCTTCGCCCTCGATGCGGATGGGTTCGAACAGCTTGTTGGGCGCCGCTGCGTCCTTGCGTTGTGGCTTGGGCCGCGGCGGCGGCGCGGCATCCGCTCGGGCGGACGCGGACGCTTGCTGAACCTCGTTCAGCAGATCCAGGACCCCCTCGAGCTCCTGGGTGGCTGTCCGATCGCGCGCCATGCCTCGAATGTACCGGCCTCGGCGCGCGACACCAAGCACATCTCAGGCGGCCGTCGTGCCCCTTGGGTGCCCCACGCCCCTATCGCCCTTATGCGCCCGGATGTTGAGCAGCTCGACCCCGAGCGCGAACGCGATGGCGAAGTAGATGTAGCCGCGGTTGATGTGCTGGCCGAGCGCCTCGGCGACCAGCATGACGCCAATGAGCAGCAAGAAGGCCAGGGCGAGGATCTTCATGCTGGGATGCCGGTCGACGAAGCTCGAGACGGCCCCCGAGAACACCACCATCACGATCACGGCGATGACGACGGCGGCCATCATCACCTCGATGCGCTGCGCCATACCGACAGCAGTGATGACCGAGTCGAGAGAGAACACGAGGTCGAGGAGGAGGATCTGGATGATGACGGCGGCGAAGCTGCCGGTGCGCGCTTTGGGCGCGTCGCGGTGAGCCTCGGTGCGGTCGAAGATCTCGTGGGTCGCTTTCGCGAGCAAGAAGAGACCGCCGCCCGCCAGGATGAAGTCACGACCCGAGAAGGCGTGGCCCAAGATCTCGGGAGTCAGGGGCTTGGTGAGCGCCATCATGGCGTTGATGGCGCCGAGCAAGGCCAAGCGCCCGACCAGCGCCGCGCCAAGGCCGATGAAGCGGGCGCGCTTCTGCTCGCTGGTTGGCAGCCGGCCGACGAGGATGGCGATGAAGACGACGTTGTCGATGCCGAGAACGATCTCGAGCGCGGTGAGGGCCGCGAGGCTTGCCCAGGTCTGAGGGTCGGTGAGGAGCTCTTGCACGGCGGTAATGTGCGTCGCCTGACGTCGCGAGTCTACCCGACGCGGGCTTCGACGCGCTGTGCGTGCTCGATGCTCGTACCGCCAACCAGCATGTGCGTGACCTTCCCGTTGGCGTCGCGCAGGAAGAAGAACTCCTCGTCGTTGTCGCCGCTGCGCACGTCACCGCTCGCGATGAAGGTGTCTTTCGTGCCGGGCATCGGAGTCAGCAAAGCGCCGCCTTGCACCACGAGGTCGCCGTTTGCGTTGGTGGCGATGGTCTTCTTGGTGCCGCCCCCGCGCTGGTAGACGCCGAGCAGGTCGCCCCAGGCAGGGTCGCGCGGCTCCGCGCCTTTTGCGGGCGCCGAGCGGGCCACATCGACGAGCTCACCGAGAATGATATCGACGGCGCGGTTCTGTTGCAGGCTCCAATCGTTGGTGAGCGCGACGACGCCGAACGCGCCGTCCGTGGTCATACGCATGACGCTCGCGAAGCCGAGGCCGCTGCCGGTGTGCCCGAAGGCGCGGGTGCCGACCTTGAGCGACAGCGTGAGCAGGCCGTAGCCGTATTGCGCGTCCTGGGTCTCGTCGAAGGCGGAGGTCTTGCGCATGGTGGCGATGCTCGCGGGCGACAAGACGCCGGGCGTGCTCGCCGGATCACGCAGGAACCCGATCCACCGGGCGACGTCGGTGGCCGTCGACTTGCAGCCGGACGCCGGGCCCATGGCGTTGGGCGTTCGCAATAGCGGCACGACGGCGCGCTCGGTCTTGTCGCCGCTCGCGAACGGAGGCTCGTAGCCGATGGCGCACCGCTTCCACTTCGCGTCGTCGAGGGTGAAGGCCGTGTCGTGCATGCCCAGGGGCTTCAAGATGTGGCTCGCCACGTAGCTCTCGTAGGACTCCCCGGAGACGCGGCTGACGATCTCGCCGAGCAGCATGAAGCTCAAGTTCGAGTACTTCACGGTCTTGTCGGGGTTGGGAAGGACCTGCGCCTTGGGGAGCTGGCTCGCGACCTCGTCCCACGTCGGCCAGGTCCCGCGGTCCCAGAACTGGCCGGGCTGCCAGTAGGCGAGGGCGGCGTCGCGGCTCAGGCGGCCGGTGTGCGAGAGGAGCTGGTGCACGGTGATGCTAGCGACGAGCTCGGGCTTGCCGCGCACACGGGCAAACTCCGGGATGAGGTCGACCACCTTGGCGTCGAGAGAGAGCTTACCGCGCTCGACGAGCTGCAAGATGGAGGCGGCGGTGAGCGACTTGCTCATCGAGTTGATGCTGTAGAGCGTGTCGTTGGAGGTGGCTTCGCCCGTCTCGAGGTTCTTCACGCCCAGCGCTCCCGTGTGGACGAGACGACCCTCGAAGAGCACGGCGTACTGCACGCTGGGCGGAGCCGCTGCTTTACCGAGCCACGCCTCGAGCTTGGCCTCGGCGTTGCGCATGGCCTCCCGCACGGTGGGGCGCACGAGCTGCGGACGTGGGTCGTTGATGCGGCGGATCTCGCCAGCGGGGCGCGGCAGGTCTTGGTTGCGGGCCGTCGCGATCGCGGTCGGGGGAGGTTCCAGCGCTGCCGGGGTAACGGGGTGTCTGCTTTCGAGCTTCATGAGGGTGCGGGTTATCGTCGGCGATGCCCGGTCGGGTGTGTGACGCCTCGGCGCCCTGACCTTAGACGGTGTCCGGAATCGCCAGCAGCCCGAGGAGCGTGAGCCCGGCCGCGGCCGAAAGGTAGTAACCGACGAAGGCGAGTCCGAAGGTCCCGGCGAGCCAGGTCGCGGCATATGGCGCAAGCGATGCGCCGAAGATGCCGGCGAGGTTGAAGGTGAGCGAGCTTCCGGTATAGCGGACGGATGGCGGGAAGAGCTCGGAGAGCGCCGTGCCGAGTGGACCGTACGTCACGCCCATGAGGCCGAGACCGATGATCATGGTGAACAGGGCGCCGGTCGCGCCCGCCTCGAAAAGCGGTGCGAAGAACAAGCCGAAGACCGCGATGGCGACGGATGCGGCAATCAGCACCCGACGGCGGCCGCGCTCCGCGAAGTGCGCCGAGAGTGGAATGGTGATCGCGAAGAACACCATGCCCACGAGCTGCATGATCAGGAACGCCTCGCGCGAATGGCCCAGCACGGTGGTCCCGTAGGACAGGCAGAACACGGTCATCAGATAGAAGAGGACGAAGGTCGCGATCGACCCCATCGTCCCGATGGCCACGAGCCGGGGGTGGTCGCGCAGCACCGCGAGAAAGGGCATCTTGACCCGCTCGCCGCGCTCTACGGTTTCGCGAAACACCGGTGTCTCGGTGATGCTCATGCGGACGTAGAGACCGACGACCACCAGCGCGAAGCTCGCGATGAACGGAATGCGCCAGCCAAACGCGAAGAACTGCGCGTCGGTGAGCAGGCGAGAGAGGAGCAAGAACGATCCGCCGGAGAGGACGAAGCCAAGGGGTGCGCCGAGCTGCGGAAACATCCCGTACCAGGCGCGCTTGCCGGGTGGCGCGTTCTCGACCGCGAGCAAAACGGCGCCGCCCCATTCCCCGCCGAGCCCGAGACCCTGGCCGAAGCGGCACAGCGCAAGGAGCAGAGGGGCCGCGATGCCGATGACCTCGTATGGCGGGAGCAGACCGATGACGACGGTTGACACGCCCATCGTGAGGAGCGCCGCCACCAACGTGGCCTTGCGCCCGACCCGGTCACCGAAGTGGCCGAAGAGGGCCGAGCCGAGCGGTCGCGCGAAGAACGCTATAGCGAATGTGGCGAGCGACGCCAGAGTCGCGCTGGCCGGGTCCGACGCGGGAAAGAACAGCTTGGGGAAGACCAGCACCGCCGCGGTCGCATAGATATAGAAGTCGAAGAACTCGATGGTCGTGCCGGCGAGGCTCGCAAAGAGCACCTGCGACGGGCGGTTGGGCATGGGCTTGAGCACGGCTGAGGAAGGCGCGCGATGCAGGATTTGAACCTGCGGCCTATAGCTCCGGAGGCTATCGCTCTATCCAGCTGAGCTAATCGCGCGTGGGGCAGGGATGTAGTCGACGGCGGCGCTGGTGTCTAGGGCGATGCGCGTCTGCCGTGATGGCGCCCTTGCCGGCGAAGTTGTCACACAACTTCCGCGGCGCCGGGGCGAAAACCCGATCATAGAAAATCTCGGGGAAGGTTCATCGTGGCTCACGTGGACGGCATCCAGCGCCTCATGGCCGCGAACCGCGAGCTCGGGACCCGCATCGCCCAGGCGCGGGGCTGGCGCGGTGCCCTCGCCGAGGTCCACGGTGAACGGCGCCATCCGTCAGGCTTCAGCCAGCACTTCGTCGAGTGGTGCGCGCAGTCCGGTTTCGCGGACGCCGACTTCTTGAAGCCTGGCCGCGCCGGCTTCGGCGGGTTCTCCGAGCATCGGGGCTACAGCCCGCGACCCGCGGTGGTTCTCGTTCATGGCAATGGCTGCGATGCCACGGTGATGGCGCCGACCATCACGGAGCTGATGCGGCAAGGGTTCGAGCCGCACGACATCTACGCGGTGAGCTATGGCAAGGGTAACCCCGAGCAGGCCGCCAGCGAGACGCACGCGCCCGACTACGCGCGCAATCTTCGCTCCTTCTTCGACGCGGTGGCGGCTTACACCGGCAGGCAGTTGATCGTCGTCGGTCACTCCAAGGGCGCAACCGACGCGCAGCTCGCGATTCATGGGGTCAGCGTCGACGAGGTGGGCGACGTGTCGCGCTTCGCCAAGAAGCTGCCGGTTCGCATCTTCATCGGCGCCGCGGGCGCCAACCAGGGTCTCTCCGAGTGTCGTACGCTGCCGTTCCTGCCGGTGTCGAATCGCAACAACGGCTTCCATCCCGAGGCCAAGCTCTACCAGTTGCTGCCGAAGCTCGGGAAAGCCGCCGACCGGGTGTTCAGCATCGTGGCGCGCGACGACGAGCTCGAGAATGACGAGCTCAAGACCGCGCAGGTCCCGTTTCAGGACGGCCAGCTGATTCTCGCGAGCGGTGGCCACATGGCGCCCATCTGGGAGCCAGAGGCGCTGGTGTCGCTCGTCGCCGACCGGCGCGACGACCTCGTTGCACGCGACGCTTACGAGCCGATCCGGCCCGGACTCGACTATGCAAACGCGCTCTCACCGTTCGCGATGACGGACGCCATGCTCGTCGCAACCGGGCACTTCGTCGGGGCCGGCTTCGACGCCGCCCGCCTGCGTGATCCGCTGATGCGCGCTGGCTGCGGGATTGCGACGCTACTCGAAGCGGCGCGTGCCGCGATGCTCGAGATGCCACGCATGCCGCTCCTGTGGGCGGCGAGGGTCGGCCTGCGTACGCGGGAAGCCGCGGTGATTGCTGGCGAGATCACCGGCCGGCTGCAGTAGCCGCTGGCAGGTCCCACTTCGCCTGGAACGCCGCGACGCGCGGCGCGATGGTGTTGCGCCAGTCCTTGCCGCTGAAGACGCCATAATGGCCGGCGTTCGGCTCGATGTAGTGCTCGCGCATCCTCTCCGGAACGCCGCAAAGCGCGAAGGCAGCGGCGGTCTGGCCAACGCCGCAGATGTCGTCTTTGCCGCCTTCGATGATCAGCAGGGGAACGTCGGTGATCTTCCGGAGGTCGACGCGGCGGCCGCCGAGGCGAAGCTCGCCGCGCGCGAGCAGGTGGTCCTGGAAGAACGACTTGATGGTCTCACGGTAGTACTTGGCGTGCATGTCGAGCAGCGCGTTGTACTCGTCGTAGAACTTGTCGTGCTTGCCGATGGCTTCGTGCGCGCCCTTCACCAGGGCCCAGAACAGATCGACGTGGGCGTTGAAGTGTTTGGCGTAGTTCTGGCCCACGAAACCGGCCTGCTGGATGAGCCCGGGCATGACGAGGCGGCCAAAGCCCAGGTGCCCCGGCGGTACCAGGTGCAACATCGTCGCTTCGAACTGCCATAGCGGATGCTTGGTGGCGAAGGCGTTGCACTCTTGCGGGTTGATGCGTGTGTCGATCGGCCCGGCCATCAGCGTCAGCGAGCGCGGCTTGCAGGGATGTTGATCTTCGCTCATGAAGGCGACGACGCTGAGCGTTGCCGGGCAGGGCTGGCAGACCGCGGTCACGTGGCAGCCGGGACCAGCGACGGTGATGGCGCGGTGGATGTGCGCGGCGTTCTCGGAGATGCCGAACTCACCCGCCGCGAGCGGCACGGTCGAGGCGCACTTCCATTCGGTGACGTAGATGTCACCGCTCTTGAGCATCTCGGTGGCGGTGCCGCGTAACAAGGTCGCGTGGTGGCCGGAGATCGGCGTGACCAGTACGCCGCGGGGCTGCGCCGCGAGCTTGCGACTCAGGTCGCCCACCGCTTTGGCGGACGCGCCCTCGACCGCGGCGGGGTCACGCGTGAAGCGCACCAGGCGGTAGAACGGCGTCTCGTCGACCGTCTCCTGGCGAATGGGCACGGCGTACCCATCGATCTCCACCGCTTTGATGTTCCACTCGGGCTTGGGGTAATCGCGGGTGAGGCGCTGGAAGACATCCGCGCTCGCCACCAGCATCTTCGCGCCAGGTGTCTGCGAAAGCGGATTGGCCGTGGAGCCCCAGAATGCCGCGGTCGCTTGCGCCATGGCGCGCGCCGGCACGAGTGCCGCTTGGTTCGCGTCGTGCCAGTACTTGAGCAGCATGGGCCTTCCGAAAACGTACCCGAAATTTATCGCGGGTCTGTTGATTCGTATCGGCCAGGCGAATCCCGAGTTGCGCGAATCGGGTAAAGCCCGTCAGAGATTCTGGTTCTTGAAGCGGAAGGGGAAGGTCACGTACGCGGGGCCGCCCTTGGGCTGCGGGAACGTCCACTTCGCGATGGCGTCTTTCACGCACCTGGTCATCTCCTGGGAGCGGAGCTCGTCCAGGACCACGCGGACGCTGCCGGCGCGCACGGCGCCGCTCTCGTCGACGACCCAGCTGAGGTCGAGGCGGCCGTCGGCGTCGGGCTCCGAGGCCTGACAGCGCTGGATGTCGCGAGCGTGGCGGTTGATCGCCATCTTCACCTCGGCGCCCTCGAGCCGGCCGGGCGGCGCGACGTTGAACCCGGCGAAGCCGCTCTTGTCGACGACGTTGGCGTTGTTGCCGTTACGATCGTTGCGCAGGAGCGCGGCGGCGCTCGAGACCGGCGGGCCCTTGCCCTTTTCGATCATCGGCTCCGGGACGCCGCGCAGCAGGCCGGAGACCCGGAAGTCGCCGATCGACACCTGTTTCGGGGTCTGCGCCGCCTGGATCGTCGTCACCCCGGCGTTCGGGTCCGGTTTCTGCCGCTTCTGCGGCCGGATGGGGACGGGAGGCGCCTCGGGGGTCGGCTCGTCCGCGACCGCGGACGGGGTGGGCGCGGCGAGCTCCGGGTTGGTCGTGGTCGCGATCTCTTCCTTGGGGATCTGGGTGGTGAGCTCGGGCACCGGGATCTCCGGAGGTTTGTCCCGGAAGCCGATCTCGCGCACGACGTATTCTTCGGGGGGGATCGGCGTGGTCAGGAACTCGCGCCGATTGCCGGGCATGGCCACCACGACGACGTTCACCACCAGGGCGAGCATCGCCGCGAATACCGCTTCGGGCTTGGGGATCCAGCGCCGGAAATCGAAGCGCTTCACCAGCGGATCGGGCGCCGACACGCAGCGCACGTAGATGGTGTACGGACCGTAGCTCACCTCAGCGAACTCGCGCGCCGCGACGCGCATGCCGACCAGCGGACCACTGCGGTAAGTCGGGGCGCGCTGGTCGCCGCGGTGGAACATCTTCCAGGTCGAGTCCTGGGGCACTTGCACATCGTAGATGCCGGGGTCGCGGTGGCTCACCAAAGGGAAGCGATCGACCGCGGGCACCGTCCACAACGATTGCGGGAACGACGGCTCGTCGCCCCACCAGTAGGTGTCGCCGGGCTTCACCAGGGCCACGTCGTGAAGCCGCGACCCCACCGAGACGAGCACTTCGACGACCACCCCACGGCGGTTCATCCGCCCGGTCTCGAGCTGCGCTTCGGCATTGCGCATCACGCTGATGATGGCGGGGACGTCATCGGGAATGCGTTCGGCGTCGAGATCATCCGCGTCGAAGTCGGGGTCTTCCATCGCGGCCGCGTCCGCCATGGCGTACGAGGGCTCGCCCTCGTCGTGTGCGGGGCCGCCGCCCGTTCCGTCGACGTCGTGACCATACACGGCGTCGTCCTGCGCCGAGGTGTCGACATCGGTGTCCGGGCGAAACGAGGGTTCGCGCACCACGTCTTCTGGTCGCAGACTTACCGACGGCAAGCTTCCTTCGTTCGGCGGGGAGGGCGCCTCGCCGACGTGGGTGTTGGGCGCCTTCTGGCCGGCGTTGGTGTCTTCGTCGTCGTCTTCGTCGTCGTCCTCCTCGAGCCACCCCTCGGAGAGCGAGCCTTCAGCCGCGTCCTGGGCGCCGGCGAGCGGCCGCGCCCGGATCGCGAAGTCGCAAATGGTGACGGTATGGCTCGGCTCGAGATCGGCGCGCGCTTGCTGGACGCCGTCGACGCGGATGCCGTTGGTGCTGCCGGCATCGACGATGCGGATGCTCTTCTCGTCGAAGAACAGACGCGCGTGAACGCGCGAGACGTGGGTCGAATCGAGGAACACGTCGGCTTCGGGGTCACGGCCGATGGTCGCCGGCGACGCGCGCAGTCGTACCCTGAGGTACGGCTTGCCCTGTTGTCGAACGCGAACCTCGATTTCCGTCATGATCCGAGAAGTTCCCTACAGACGCGCGTTGGGGTTTGGCTCCCTCGAGGCTTTTGACTATGTAGTCCTAACGTGAAACGCGTCGTTTGCACATTCTTTGCTCTGATCCTGCTCGATTGCGGAATAGCCCCGCGGCTCTTCCCCCCACCGGTCATTCCCAAGAGCCCGTCGGCTTCAGATTGGCCCGACGCTGGGGCGGCCATCCTCGAAGACGAGGCGACGCTCGACTATCGTACCACCTCGGGTGTGGGCGAGCCGGCGCGCCCCATTGCCGTCCTAACTCACCGCCGCCGCATGAAAATCCTCAACAAAGAGGGTTTGACGTACGGCGTCATCGACCTGCCGGTCGATGCCTATTCGACGGTGACCCGCATCGACGCCCAGTCGGTGAGCCCGGACGGTGACATCGTCGCCTTCGACCGCGACGAGCTCGACATCGGCACCTGGCCAGACCTCCCGCAGCACCCCGAGCTCAAGCTCCTGCGCGTGAAGGTCCCCGACGTCCAGGTCGGTGGGCTCGTCGATATCTCCTATGAGCGAGTCTACGTCGACGTCGACATGGTGCCTCCCTGGGTGTTCGCGCAGCGGCTACCGGTTCTGCGCTCGACGTTTTCGGTCGTCACCAACAAGGACATGAAGGTCGACCTGCGCACCGGGGTCGGCAACAAGGTCGTCGAGCGTGATCCGCTTCGGCGGACGGCCCAGGACGGTCGCGATCGCCTGGTGTTCGTCGAGAACAACCTGCAGCCCATCCACTTCGAGCCATCGGCGCCGCACGATGCGCGCATCGGGCCGTGGATCGCGACCGTGATGGTGGCCTCCGAGGTCAGCGGCCAGCGTCAACGTATGGCGAGCTGGGAAGACGTACGGCGCAAGGTCGAGGGCATGTTCGCGGTGGTCAACGCTCCCGCGGAGTCAGGTCCAGCGGAGGCGCGTTATGCGCACGTGCGCGACGCGTTACGTGGCGTCGACGTGCGCGGTCTCGCCACCATCGAGCTCGCCGGCGCGAGTCCCCAGCCGGCCGACGTCATGCTCACCGGCGCGAGCCCCGCATGCACCCGCGACGCCGCGGCGATTCTCGCGGGCGCCATGGCGGGTAGCGACTTGCCGGCCTACACGGCGCTCATCACCTCGCCGGTCGGACCGCCGCTTCTCGAAGGCTTCCCCGCGATGTATCCGTTCGTGCGGGCCGTCATCGCGGTCGACGTCGGCGCTCGCGTCGCTGCCGATCCGACCTGCACCGAAGACCCGGAGAGCCGTGGTCTTCTTTGCAGCGTCGCGCGCGAGAGCTACGCCTTCGTCGATCCGCTCTGCAAGTATTGCCGATTCGGCGAGCTGCCGAGCGAGCTGACCGGCGGCCGGGCGCTCGTGTTCTTGCCCGAGAAGTCGCGATGGGTCGACGTGCCGATCGACGAACCCGAGCGCAATCGAACCCTCACCGAGTTCCGCTACGTCTTCGAGGTCGACGGCCGCATTCACGGCAACATGGCCGGCGAAGCCGTCGGCGCCGTGGCCCGGACGTTCCGCAAGCAGATCGTCGACGGGATGACCGGCGAGCAGACGCGCGAGCTGGTCTTCAAGGTGCTGACCGGCGGCGAGGGCGAGCTCAAGTACACCAAAGCGTCGATCTCCGATATCGCGGACGCCGACAAGCCGTTGAAGCTGCGCGGCGCCGTCGAGAGCAAGGCGCAAAAAGAGGACGACGAGCTCTACACCACCCGCATCATCGACTTCGCTGGCCCGGCATTGCCCGGCCGTTTCCGCTCGCTCCGGCGCTACGACGTCTTGCTCGAGGCGCCCTCCTGGCTCGACACCAACGTGCAGATCGAGCTGCCGGTGGGGTACGCGGTGGGCGAGATGCTCCCGGAGGTTCGCATTTCGAAGCCCTTCGCCGAATACGCCTCGGGCTTCGTCATGCGGAACAAGGCGCTGCTCTTCTCGCGACGCCTGGTCATCCGCGCGCACCAGCTCGACGCCACCCAGTACGAGGAATTTCGTGAGTTTCTGGACGAAATTTCCACCGCCGAAGGGGCCGCGATCCGCATCGGGCTCGTCGAGGCTCCCGTGGCGCCGCCACCGGACCCCAAGACGAAGAGCAAGGGTCGCCGCCGCCCCCGCTGAGCGCGGTTTGTGGTAAGCTCGGAGGTAAGATGCGGTGGGTGTCGGCCATCCTGGTGGCCTTGTACGTCAATCTCTTGATCGCGCCGGACGCGCTGGCGGCGAAGAGCTCCGCCTCGAAGAAGTCCTCCAAGTCGAAGACGGCCGACAAGGCGACCCTCGAGGTCATCGGTTCGGTCGCGGGCGCCACTGTCCTCTTCGACGATCAGGTGCTCGGCGAGGCGCCCCTCAAGAGCAAAGCGGTGCCCGCCCGGTCCGGCACGGTGACGGTGCGCAAGCTCGGCTTCCTCGAGTTCAAGCAGAAGGTCACCACGAAGGCCGGCGAGACCACCAAGGTGGCGGCCGACCTTCTGCCGTTCGCCGGCGTCATTCACGTCACCTCGAACGTCAGCCACGCGCAGGTCGCGGTCGACGGCAAGGTGGTGGGGCAAGTGCCGCTGGACTACGAGGTGAAGATCGGGACGCGTCAGATCTCGGTCACGGTCTCGGGATACCCTCCGTTCCAGCAGACAGTGCGCGCAAACCCAGGCGAAACGTACGACCTGCGCGCCGCCTTCGGAAACAAACCGGGCCAGATCGCGGCGTTGCCGCTCGAGGTCGATGGCGCGGCGCCCGCGTTCCATTCCAACAAGGGCGACAGCCTCGCGCTCGTGCCTCTCGAGCCCCCACCGCGCGAACCATCACTCGAGCTGCCACTCGAGCCCGTGGCGCAGCCGAGCCTCGTGCCGTCACTCTTGCCGCCGGGCGGGCTCGGCACGGGCGGGACCACCGAGCTCGCGCTCGAAGGACTCCCCGGTGATCCCATGGAGCCGGGCCTGACCCCGCTCACCGCGAACGCCCGCGTCAGTCGCGCGAAGCCCTGGTACAAGGAGTGGTGGGCGATCACCGGCGCTGGCGCGCTCGCGGTCGTGGGTGTCGTCGCGATCGTGCTGGTCGCCAAGGGCGGCGGCGGCCCCGCAGAAGCGGTCCCAGACGCCCGGTGGGATCCGTTCAGGTAGCGCGTTCGGACGCGCGCGACCGAAGCCGCGCCTTGACAGCGCTCGAGTCACTAGCGTACGCAGCGTTGCCCCCGCGGGCATGAAGGACGCCAAGATAGCTCAGGGGTAGAGCAGCTGATTCGTAATCAGCAGGTCGTGGGTTCAATTCCCATTCTTGGCTCCATCACCTCCCTCCGTCGCCCGCCAAATGCCATGAGCCAGCTCTCGCTGGTTCGGTCGCTCACGCGTAGGTCGACGCGCCGACGCGCGATGTCGCGGCCATGCGGATTGCCGGCACGGGCCCGGGTGTAGCGGGCGAGATACGCGGCGCGGGTTCGGCGGACGTCGAAGCGGTCTTCGGCGGCGGCGCGGCAGGCGACCGGGGAGATCTCGTCGACCCGGCGCAAGGCCTCCGCCATAGCGTCCACGTCGTCGGCGAGCCAGCCGGTGATGCCGTCTTCGACCAGGGAGGGGAGGGCGCCGCGGCGGGTGGCGACGACCGGCGTTCCGGAGGCCAGGGCTTCCATGACGGTGACCGAGGTGGTCTCGTCGAACTGGCTGGGCACGATGACGGCGCGGGCGCGCGCGAGGAGCTCGCGGCGGTCCGCTCCGGCGACCGGTCCGATGAGCTGTCGCTCCTGGTCGAGCAGCGGCAGGACGACCTCGTCGAAGTAGCCTTCGTGGTCGCTGTGCGGGAGCACGTGTCCGGCAATGCGGACCGCGACCCCGGCGCTGTGCGCGGCGCGCAAGGCGAGGTCCATCCCGGTCTCGGGACAGATGAGGCCAAGGAGGACCACGTAGCCCTCCTTGGCCGGGCGAGGGAAGAACCGTTGCAAGTCCACCCCACCGCAGATGACGTCGAGCGGTACGTCATCGCGCGGCGTGCGGCGACGCTGGTCTTCGGACACACAGATGAGCTGGAGGCCCGAGGCCGCAACGTCGAACAGCTCGCGCGGGTACGACCACAACGGCAAGTGCATGGTCAGAAAAATCGGCACGCTGCTCTCGGGCAGATACTGCAGAGCGTCGACACCGTGCAGATGGATGACATCCACCGCGCGTTCTCGGAGCGCCTTCTGGATGGCGCGGCGGGTACAGTGTTGCGCCTTGGCGATGGCGTTGTTCGAGTCGTGGCCGCCGATGATCGGTAACGGGTAAAGAGCGCCGGTCACGCGCGAGCCGACCCGGGCCACGATAACGGATTCGTGCGCTTCGCGCGTCAGCCCAGCGTCGAGCGCACGGATGAGCTGCTCGCTGCCGTCGACGGTGTGCGGCGCTACGGCGGCAATGGGATCGGCGACGTTCAGGATGACCATGACGGATCTCGCGGATGAACGCGGAACATGTTCACGCGAGCTCGCCCGCGCACTCGGAAAAATGTGCAAATCCCACTTTTCCACTTAGTCGGTCGCTGATAAGGGGCCACAGAGAGCGTCGTACCACCACCGAGCTCAGCCATGGCCCAAGATGATGGACCTGTGGCGGGTCCCGAAATGGGGAAGTCCGCTACAGTAGATGCGCCTGAGAACGTATCCGGCTGCGAGGATCCAAGCCTTGCTGTCGCGGTGGTGGAGCGCGCCGAGCTGACGCGCATGTTCGCGATCATGCGCGAGCGATTCGGCTTCGATCTCGGCGTCCACGAACCAGCCACGCTCGAGCGGCGCATCACGCGGCGGATGGCGCTCCAGAAGATCGATTCACTCCACGCGTACATGCGGCTTCTCGAGCGCGAGGCCGACGAGCTTCGCGTCCTCCACAGCGACTTGCTCATTGGGGTGACGCGCTTCTTCCGTGACATCGAGCCGTTCGAGGCGCTCAAGGCGAAGCACTTCGCGCGCATCATGCAGGAGAAGCGGCCGGGTGACGTGGTCCGCGTCTGGGTTCCGGGCTGCTCGACCGGCGAAGAGATTTACAGTCTCGCCATCTCACTGCTCGAGTATCTCGGACCGCGCGCCGCGGATTACACGATCCAGATGTTCGGCACCGACCTCGATCCCAGTGCCATCGCTGTGGCGCGTCACGGCGCCTACGGGGCCAACATCGCGCTCGACGTTTCCGCCGAGCGCCTGCACCGCTTCTTCGTCAAGAGCGGCGGCGCCTATCGCGTCGATCGGCGGGTGCGCGACTTGATCGTGTTCTCGCAGCACGATCTCACGCATGACGCGCCGTTTTCGGACGTCGATCTGGTGAGCTGCCGCAACGTCCTCATCTACCTGCGGCCCGAGGCGCGCAAAAGGGTGCTGCGCAACTTTCACTACGCCCTCCGCCCCGCGGGTCTGTTGATGCTCGGGAGCTCGGAGACCGTGGGCGACCACGAGGACTTGTTCGCGACCGCGGACCACGTCGGCCCGGTGTTCGCGAAGCGCAACGTCGTCACGCCGCGGCGACTCGATGGCACGTCCGCCGCGCCCGTCAGCCCACTCGCCGCCATCCAGCGGGACGCCGACCGCGAGGTCCTCGAGCGCTACGGACCACCTGGCCTCGTGGTCGACGAGAACCTCGAGATCGTCCAGGTCCGTGGACGCACGGGCGCATACATCGCCTCCATGCCACACGCGGCGACGTTCAGCCTGGAGAAGCTCGCAAGAGCCGAGCTGTTCCCAGCGCTCCGCCATGACATTCAGGTGGCGATGCGCGACCACGAGGTCGTGCGGAGTCGCGTGATCCTGCCCGGGACGGACGAGGCGCGCCCGGTCGACCTCGAGGTCATTCCCCTGGGCGACCCCGATGCAGCGCCGCGGTGCGCGCTGGTCGTCTTCCTTGAACAGCCCGCGGGCGGATGCGCGCGGCTCGACGCGAGCATCATCGCCGCCCAGAGCGGCCCGGCTCGCGAACGCCTCACTCGGCTCGAGAGGGAGCTGTCCGCCACCAAGGACCACTTGCGGACCACCCTCGACGAGCTCCAGGCATCGCGTGAAGAGCTGCGCTGCACCAAGGAAGAGCTCGAAGCCGCCAAAGAAGAGCTGCGGGCGGTCGGCCGCGAGCTCGCCACGGTCAACGACGAGCTCCGCAGCCGTATCTCCGACCAGGCCTTCGTGACAGTCGATGTCGTCAGTATGTCCCCCCAGAAGCCAAGCGACCTTGCCATCCGTGGTGCTGTGAGTGCCCTCGTCAGTCGAGGGGGCGTGGGGGATTGAACGGTGAACAGCTATGAAGCGTTGTCTCAGCAAGAGCTCCTTGCCGAGCTGAATCGACTTCTCGAGAAGCGCGAGGCTCGAGAGCCCGGCGTCGCCAATATCGAGGACGCCCGGTGGGCGCTGCATGAGCTTGCCGTGCACCAGGTCGAGCTCGAGATGCAGCATCGCGAGCTCAAGCGCACGCAGCAGGCCACCGAAGACGCGAAGAACCGTTATCGCAGACTCTACGACTTCGCGCCGGTCGGTTATTGCAGCCTGGATCGCGAGGGGCGCATCGTCGAGCTCAATCTCACAGCGGCGCACATTCTCCGCGCCGAGCGCATGTTCTGCATCAACGCACGCTTCGAAGACCTCTGTCCCCCGTTGATGCTCGACGCCTTCCGCGCCCACTTCGCGGCGTGCGAGAGCCGTGGCACGCTGGTCAGCAGCGACATCTGGGTCGCCATCGAGTCACGGGGCTGGGTGCCCCTCGAGTTTCGCTCCGAGCCCGAGCTCGTGGGCGGGGCGCTGGTCGGCTTCAACACGCTGATCACCGAGCGTCAGCGCGAGGAAGACGGCCGTCGACTCATCGACGACGTGCGGCGCGCGCTGGTCAACTCGTCTCCTCATCGGGTCAACCTCCAGGGCATCGCCGAGCTGGTCGCGTCACGCTTCGCCGATGTTTGCCTCATCGAGGCCCTCGATGTCCTGGGCGACCTCAGCATCCTCGGTGCCCACGGCAGCGCCGACGCCTTGCGCGTGGTTGCCGCCGGTAGGCCGAGTCGCGGACCCTCGAACGTGCGGGGGGCGCCGCGCGTCGCGCGCACCGGCGACCCGGAGATGGAAGATCTGCGGGGCCAATCCGGAAGGGCCGTCGGGCCGCTCGGCGCCGATTATTGTCCGCTATTGCGACAGCTCGCGCCGACCGCGTACATCTGCGTCCCGCTCCGCGCCAAGACGCAGCTCCTGGGTGTGATGACCCTGGCCATGCGGGAAACGCGCCGAGGCTACGAAGAGCGCGACCTGCGCGTGGCGCTCGAGCTTGCGGGCTCGATCGCCTGGGTGCTCGAGAACGCGCGCCAGCTCGCAGAGACTCAGCGGCAGATCCAGCTCCGCCAGGATCTGCTCGCCTTGGTCGCGCACGATCTGCGCACGCCGTTGAACGCGCTGCGGGTCGCGTCCGAGCTGTTCCTGAGCAGCGAGTCGCCGACCGAGGCCGCCAAGACGCAGGCCGCCATCGTCAGCCGCTCCGTGGATACCATGGCGCGCATGGTCGAAGACCTCCTCGACTTCTCGAGCGTCGAGGCCGGGCGGCTCTCCATCCAGCGCGAGCCCTGCGACGTGAGAAACCTCCTGCACGCGGCGGTCGAGATGCTGCGCGCCTCGGCGAGCAAGAAGGGTATCGCGCTCGTCATCTCGCAGCCCTTACCGCACGTGCACGTGCTCTGTGACCGGCATCGCATCATGCAGGTGCTCACGAACCTCGGCGAGAACGCCATCAAGTTCACCGAGGCTGGTGAGGTCCGGTTCTCGGTGAAGGTCATCGGCCCCGAGGTCCACGTGTCGGTGCAGGACAGCGGCGGCGGTATCGCGCCCGAGCTGTTGCCCCACGTCTTCGAGCGCTACTGGCGTCCGCGCCGCGCGGCGAACCGGAGCGGCCGGGGACTCGGCTTGTTCATCGTGCGCGGGATCGTCGAGAGCCACGATGGACGCATCTGGGTGGAGAGTCCGCCTGGTCGAGGGGCCACCTTCACGTTCGTGCTGCCCATGTCGGTGGTCGCCGAGGATCCCAGCGGGGTGGCGGTGCCGGCGACCCGCGCTACGCCCAAAGCGGGGGAGCAGAGCGTCCTTCTCATCGACGACGACGTCGAGAGCCGCACCCTTCTGCGGGACGTGCTATCGCGCAGGCACTACCGGGTCCACACCGCGGGTAACGGACGCGAAGCCCTGGAGCTTGCCCGCCTCGTCAAGCCATCGCTCATGCTCCTCGACCTCTCCATGCCCACCATGGACGGGCAGCAGTTCGTGCGGGCCGCGCGCGGCGACGAAGGCCTCCGGAACATTCCGATCATCCTCGTCTCGGGTGATGCGGACTTGCGCGCAACGGCGCGGGAGCTCCGGGTCGCGGCCTACGTGCCGAAGCCCATCCAGCTCGATTCGCTGATGACGGCGATCGAGTCCGCGCTCGTGTAGAGGCCTCCGAGACGGCCTCGCGGCATCATTTGCATCGCCATGCGTTCTCGTTGCTAGATGCGCCCATGCGTCCTCTCATTCTCGTTCTCGCCCTCGTCGCGGCCGATGATCGGTACGGTTTCACCGACGAGAGTCTCGGCTACGCCGCCTTCACGGCGGTGACCTCGGGTTTCTATGTTCCGCGTCCCACCAAGGAGCTCAAAGCGCTCTCGGTCGAGTCGCGTGGCGCGGCCGTGACGGTGCTTGGCAAAGCGGTCCGCGGCATCGTCGAGTCGCAGGCCTTCAAAGACCGCTATCGCGACTACGCGATGCGCCAGCGACCGAAGGCTCCCCAGCCCAAGCGCAGCCCCGAACAGGTGCTCGCCGAGGTGAAGAAGCAAATGGACGAGCAGCGCGCCGCCACCGAGAAGGGGCTCGCCCAGCTCGACCCGGCGCAGCGCAAGCAGATGCAGACGGCCATGGACGAGGCCTACGCCGCAAGTCTCGAGCTCTACAAAGACAAGAGCATGGTCGAGATGATGGAGACGCAGCGCGTCGCCGGCGAACAGCAGATCTACGACGAGGCGCTCAAACGCTACCCCGACGACCCCAACGTGAAGATCAAGGAGCTCCTCGCCAAGTTCCTCGCTGACACCGAAGGCGTCGACTTTTCCGCTAAAACGGTCGCGTCGGGTGGTAAGCAGAAGTTCGCGAGCGCCGCCTACGAAGGCAAGAGCGACACCTGGAAGGCCGCTTACCGCGCCGGTAAGCCGGCGACCGACGCGGCGCGCGCATTCGCGCGGGAGTGGATGAACGCCCTAGGCAAGTGACATCGGCGTGAATAGCTTGTGACCAGTCCTCGGGGGAGAGGTCACGATGAACTTGCACGGAGTGTCGCTGGACTCCGAACAGAGACGTGTCTTCGGCGAAGCACCTCTGATCGGCTCGCACTCGCTCCATCAGCTCGAGCTCTTCTCGGATGACGGGCTCGCGGCGCTACTCGACCGCCATCCCCGCGAGCACGTTTACGCTTTGACCATGGGCACCGACCCCCTGCGCTGGGACGAGAATCGCCTCGCTCTGCACGACGGACTCACGGGCCACCAGCTGCTCGATGCCGTGAAACGCGGTCGGCTGTGGCTGAACATCAAGCGCGTCGACGAGCATGAGCCCGAGATCGCGCGCATCGTCCGCGAGCTCTATGGGGAGCTGGGCGCCCAGGTCCCGGGCTTCGTCGTCGATGCCGTGAAGACGACCCTCCTCATCTCGTCACCGCGCGCGCTCGTGTACTACCACGTCGATGGCGCGCCCTCGTTGCTTTGGCATCTGCGCGGTGAAAAACGCGTCTGGATGTATCCCGCGCTCGACGAGCGCTTCATCCGCCGCGAGCTGCTCGAAGACATCCACGCGGGCGTCGCGCACGAGTACGTGCCCTACGAGTCGCACTTCGACAATCACGCCCAGGTCAGGGTGCTCCGGCCCGGACAGTTCGCGAGCTGGCCGCAGAACGCGCCGCACCGCGTGACCAATCTCGACTCCTTCAACGTGTCCCTCAATACGGAGCACTACACCCCGGAGAGCCGGCGCCGGGCGCGCATCTACGGCGCCAATCGCTTCATGAGGACGCGCCTGCGCTTGTCCGACCTTTCGACCAAAGATCACGGGCTGCGCGCCTTCGCGAAATCGGTCGTTCATCGCGCGGCAATGATGGTGGGGCTCGACGAGCGGCAAGCCAAGCGCCACGTGCCGACGATGCGGGTCGACCCGACGGCGCCACTGTGTGTGCGGCCGCTCGTGGATATCAAGACACCTCCGGAGAAACGGGTGCGGCGGCGGGCGAGCGCCCCGGCGACGGCGACGCGGAGGACGCCATGAGCGCGCAGATCACCACCGAAACGATAGGGCGCTCCAAGGTCGCGCGGCGCGGTCGAGCGAAGCAGGCGCCGAGCGTCGTCGTGCTGGGCAGCTCGGTGTGGGGTGTGCGCGTCGTCACCACCCTCAATGAGCTGCGCGTGTTGGCTCCGCAACTGCGCGCCGTACATGCCCAGTCCGCGACGGCTTCGCCCTTCGGCTCCTTCGACTTCATCGAGAGCTACGCGCGCTATAACGAATACTTTCCCGAGCCCGGCAGCCTCGAGCTGCGCGTCGCGCTCGTGTTCTCCGGTCACGAGCTCATCGGCTATCTGCCGCTCAAGCGGGTTCGCGAGCACGTCGGACCCATCGGCTACACGAAGCTCGAGTTTCTGTGCACGCACGACAGCGAGCTCCCGGAGCTGGTGGCCCGCGCGGGTCAAGAAGAACGCGTCGCGGCGGTGCTCGTCGACTATCTTCTCACCCACGACTCCGGCTTTGCGATGCTGGAACTCAAAGAGCAGCGCCCAGGGTCGCCGCTCCTGCGCAACGCCACGCCCTCGCGGTTCCGCGGATTCTACAGTCGTACCTTTCCCAGCCTCGACGTCGCCACCATCAACGTGCGCTGGCGGACGCTCGCCGACTACTTCTGGGACTTCAACAAGAAGTTCCGCTCGAACGTCAGCCGGCAGGTCCGCAAGCTCGCTAGCCTATCGGGGGTCGAGCTGATCTCGGCGCGGCACCCGGCGGAGCTCGAGCCCATCCTCGCGCTCTACCTCGACCTCGAACAACGGAGCTGGAAGGCCCGAGCCGGCGGGGTCATCGGGCGGCATCCCAAACGTATCGCTTTCTTTCGCGACCTCATCGCCAAGGCGGCGCCGTTCGAGCTGTCGTTCGATATTCTCTGCGCTGGGGGCGAGCCGCTTGCCGGAATCGTCAACGGACGGAGCAGGAACAGGCTCTATGCCTTGCAGATCGCTTACGACGAGGAACAGCGCGACAACGGTCCCGGCGTGCTGATGCTCTTGTGGTCGATGAAGCGCGCCATCGAGGAGAAGCTCGAAGCGTTCCACCTGCTGCACGGGTCGTCGTACTACAAGACGCGCTGGCTCGCCGACATCACGAGCACGCGGAGCATGCAGTACTTTCGCTTCGGGACCGCTGCCCACCTGCGGGCGCGCATGGGCGAGGCTCGTCGCTGGATGAGCTCGCTACAACCCGACGCCCTGGCGACGCTAAAATACAACCTCGACAAGCGTCGCGTCCTCGCGCAGAGCCGGCCCAACTTGTCCGCTGAAGCGCACGAGGCGTCCCGGGTGCTCGTCCGTCGCGTCAAGGAGATGCCCGGCATCGTGGTGAACGACGGCGCCACGATCGCGGCAGCCATGCCTTTCCCGGTGTGAGGAGACGTGGCCGCCACGACGCCCGCTGTTGCCGTATTCGACGCCGATGCTCCTCCCGCCCTGGCGTTCGTCCGCTCGATCGGACGCATGGGCGTCCCGGTTCATGTCTATGGCTCGGGCTTCTTCGGGGTCGCGAGCCTCTCGCGCTACGCGACCGAAACGCGCGCGGCGCCCCCGGTCGAGAACGCCGCGCTCTTTCTGCCGTTCCTCGTCGAGCAGCTCGAAAGCGGTGCCATCGAGCTCATCGCTCCGACCTCGGACCTCCTCGCATTCTATCTGGCCTGCGTTTACGACCTGCTGGGCCCGAGGATGCGCGCCGTGCTGCCTGCCCGCGACACCATCCTCGACGTCCTCCTGAAAGACCGCTTTCACGCCCGTTGTCAGGCGCTCGGGCAGGCGACACCGAAGACCCTGTGCCCGACCTCGCTCGCCGAGGCCGTCGACCTGGCCTCGACGATGTCCTGGCCGGTGATCCTCAAGCCGCGCTCGCATGTCGGGGTGGGCCTTGCCCGCGGGGTCCTGGTGAACGACCGCGATGAGCTCGCGCGAGAGTTCAAGCCGTATGCGATCAAGCCAGGCAATTCGCCGGTCATCGCGCACGCGCCCGACATCCGCTGGCCGATGATCCAGGAGTACGTGCCCGACGCCCTGCAGAACCTCTACTCGGTGAGCGGCGTGATCGACAAAGAGGGGCGCGCGGTCGCCTGCTCGAGCTCGCGCAAGAGCACGCAGTGGCCTCCTTACCTCGGTGTGGGTACGTCCTTCAGCGCCCACGACGACCAGCGGGTGGTCGAGCTCGGGGTCAAGCTGGCACGCGACATTCTCGGCCGCGGCATCTTCGAGATCGAGCTGATCTACGACCGTCGTCACGACGCCTACATCGCCATCGACCTGAACCCCCGAGCGTTCGGCCAGATCGCCCTCGACATCGCGCGTGGCAACGACTTGCCGAGCCTCTGGTACCGGCTGGCGAATGGTGAGGCGGTGACGCCGTGTGCGTCGCCCCACGACGACGTGCGCTGGGTGCACGCGATCCCGTACCACCTTGGCCAGTGGATTGGCGTGGTCACGGGACCCGCGCGTCTGCAGCGGCTCTCGGTCTACGTCGACACCTTGAAACACCGCCACATCGATGTCGTCCTGGATAGCCGAGACATCCTGCCCGCTATAGCGTTTACCGCCAAGATGCTCCGCCATCCCGGAGGCCTGGTGCGGCCGTTCTTGACCTCGCGCAGCTGATTTCTGGAATGTTGGGGGCACGCGAGCCATCATGGAGCGTGCACCTACGCGCTCTCATCCCCGCTCTCTTGCTGGTCGCGAATCACGCATCCGCCGCGAAGGAGGCCACTGGTCCCTTGAGCCCGCGCGAGCGTCGCGTCTACGACGGCGCGCCTTGCGAGACCTTCCGGAACATGCTCGCCGAGGAGACCAAGGGCGAGCAGCCCGACGCGGTCGACCGAGCGATCACCACGATACGGCGCCCCGATGCGGAGTCGCCGTCGCAGTGGCAAACGTGTATCGGCATGGCGTTGCGCGATCGCGCCGCCTACCAGGCGCGGTTGATCGAAAGCGAGGCGGTCAAGCAGATCGAGACCTTCGCGGCGTCGATGGCGCGGGTCTTCGAGAGCACGGGCAAGCTCTGCGGCAGCACCACCGCGGCGCCTGCAAGCGTCACGCTCGTGGCGAAGGGGCCCTATGGGGTCAAGGAGGGCGACTGGGACGCGTCGTGGGACTGCGTGGGCTCCCCGATGCTCGGCTCGCAGCGCTTCCAGTACCAGATCACCGTCGACCAGAAGAAGCGAAGTTTCACCGTCACGGCGCGCGGGTATCCGGCGGGCGACGGCAAGCTACGTACGCTGACGCGGACAGGTAAGGTCGACGGAAGCGCCGTGAAGCTCGGCGAGCTGCAGCGCAAGTAGCTAGCGGAAGCTGAGCGCCTGCATGGCGGTGACGATCTCGGCGCGCTTGTCCGCGAGCAAGGCAGCCTCACCGGCCGCCTCGACGATGACGATGTCGGCCCCCGAGACGAACACCGCGACTGCGTATCCGTAGTCGCGGTTACCGAGCGGTGCCGCGAGCTCCAAGAGGTGCCCCTCGACCGCGCCCGCCTTCAAAGGCTCCTCGCGGATGAGCAGGTAGCCGGCCTCGAGCATGCGCTTGCCGAGCGCCTCGCGCCAGAAGGGTAGACCAGCCTCGGGCGCGTTGTCCTTGCTGCGCACGCGATAGACGACACCATCTGGGCTCACGGCGCGATAGTCGGCGCCGTCGTCGTACACGGCGAACCCCTTGGGCGGCCGGGCTTCGAAGCTGCCGCACGCCGTGAGCATGAGGAGCAAAGCGAACAGACTAGTCTTCATGCTGAAAGGCCTCGATGAGGTCGGCGAGGTTCACCGTATTGATCCACCTGAACGACGATCGACCGTCACGGGTGGGCGTCGCGCGGTCCTTGATCTGGAAGCTGACCGTGACCCGCGCGAACGCCAGCTGGTGCTCGGCGAGCCGCAGCGCGCCTTTCATCGACTCGATCTCCTGCACGAGCCGGGTCGCTTCCCGCTCGATCGAAACGACGCCTTCCGTGCTCGCTTTGGCGAGGGCGTCCACGTAACGCTGCAGCAGTTGCTCGCGCGCCGCGATGATGGCGCGGTTGTTCTCGACCTGTGCGCCAAGGTCGTGCGTGGTGATCTGGCGATTCACGAGCACTCCCTGACTGACCACGAAGGCGTCGAGGTCGGCGAGCTTGGCCTGCGGGATGCGCAGGTCGACGGCGTCGTCGCTCCGCGCCGTGAAATACCCGCCGAGCTCATCCGCCTTGGCGGAGATGGCGTCCGCGACCTTGGTGCGGTCGAGGACCTTCACGGTGAGGACCGCGTGACGTGCGATCTGGGGTTCCTGGGTGACCAAGAGGGTGGCGATGAGGACCGGCATCATGTTTCACCTCGCTCGACGGTGGCCTTGACCGAAGGGCCATGACGTTCTTCCAGCTCGGCGCTGGGATAGTAGATCTCGACCAGCTGGAGCTCGTCGCCGTCCGCTCTCACACCGACGAGATAGCGATACTTGTCATCGACCATGCGCACGAAGGAGAACCCGCCGATGCTGAGCTCCTCGACGACCGGATAGTCGTCGGCGAGGCGGCGCTTGAGGGCGCTGAGCCAGAACGCCGTGTCACCTCGCGGCTCGTTCTCCTGTTTGCTCGTCCACATGGTCACCCCGTCGGCGCTCTCGGCCACCCAGACGTCGTCCGTGTCGTCGTCGTCGAGCACGACCATGCCGCTGGGCGCTTCGAGCTCGAGCGTGTCGCCTCTGCCGGCAACGGCGCGGCTCACCGGCGACAGCTCGTGGATCCAGCGAAATGCCGCGAGCTCGTCGACCGGTGACGTCGAGTGAGGCTGTCGAGGCACGGCCTCGACGGTGATGCGCGAGAAGACCGCGAGCTGCTGCAGCGTGCGTACCTGCACCTCGAGGGCGACCACCTGCTCGGTGAGCCGCTGGATCTCCCGCAACAGACCGAGCTTCTGTTGCTCATTGGCGTTCGCGAGCAGCTCGACCAATCGGTCACGGCTCGCGCGGAGGGTCTTCAGCCGCAGCTCGGCCGCGAGGTAGGCATCGGTGATGTCGGCCGCCTTGAGCGAGCGCGCCATGACGTCGCCGAGCTCGAGGAGGCGGTCGAACACCTCGCGGATCGCGGCGACTGGAACCCGCAGGCTCACGGTGGTGCCGGCACGGGACTCGACGTAGCCCTTCGCGCTTTCGGCGATCCTGACCGCGGCGTCGAGGGTCTCTTCGGGCGACGTGACCTTCAGCTTGGCGTAGCCGTCGTAGTGAACCATGCGCTGCTGCTTGGCGGGCGCGGGCTTCGCGGCTGGTGCCGTGTTGCCGAGTCCGCCCCCGGCGACCTGCGAGACCGGGGAGGCTTCGGAGGGCGGAGCCGCGACCTCTTCGTTCATCGGGGCGCGGTCGCGCGCGAGGTCCGCTGGAGCGGCCTCGGCGTAGACGCCCCCGGGTGATGGCGCATACGATGCCGTGACGTATTTGCTCGCGCAGCCGGTGCTCGCCAAGAGGCCAACCAGCATCAGGCGCCTGTCGATAGGGGGCATCAACCTCTCCTCACACGATGACCTCCATCAACACCGGACCGTGGGGTCCAGGCAAATCCCAGCGAGCCGCGCTAGACCTCAAGCTCGGGTATCACCGCCGTTGTCTGCGATGACTGCCTTGACGATGCGATGCAGCTTGAGCTGCCGGTCGGCGTTCTTCTCGAGGTCGGCGACGTTGACCAAGGTCTCGGCGCGGTCCATGACCACGGAGCGGATCCGGATGACGCGCTGGCTCTCGATGTTGTCCTGGAGATACGTGATGCGCACCGGCTGCTGTTCGATCCACGCGCGCTCGATACAGGCCCGCACGTCGGGCTTGGGGGTGTGCGCGGGGACACCGGTGAACATGAGTGACTCCGACAGGCGGGCGAGCTCACGCTGGCCTTCGGTTGGCAGGGCGGCGCGCACCTTGTCGAGCGCCGCGGCCAGGGTGCCGACGAAGGGGAGGATCCGGAGGCGGATGAGGAGGTTGCCGGCGGCGACCAGGACGGCGGCCTCGCGTGCCGTGAAGTTCACGGGGGGCAGGCTGTAGGTCTTGTCGAGCGCATAGCCACCGCCACGCCCGCGCTCGGCGTGGAGTGGCAAGGAGGCGTCGCGGAGGCTGTCGAGATCACGGTAAACGGTGCGGATCGTGACGCCGAAGCGCTCGGCGAGCTGCTCGGCGGTCACCCCGGTGCGACGCCCGCGGAGGTACTCGGCCATTGCGAACAGGCGCTCGGTGCGTCTCACCAAACAAACCTGACATAGTCCTGACAGCTCGGCAAGCGATGATGGTCGCCATGGAGGACGTCATGCAGACGACGGGCGACGTGATCGTGATCGAACCGGGGTACGAATCGGCGGCGAGCCTCAAGGTGCATCGGGCGTTGACATTGCTCGGTGTCCCCTATGCGACGGAGCGCGACCCGCGCGCCGACGAGCCTGCTCTCGTCTGGGGAGGCGAGGAGATCCGCGGGGGGACACGGATCCTCGAGAGCATCAATCGCGCGACTGGCGGCGCTCTGGTGGATGGTGGCGGGAATCTGCGCGGCGAAGCCTGGTTGTGGGAAGAGCTCGGCGACGCGTCGCTCGACCAGTTTCTCGAGGCGGCCCGCTGGGCGGACCCCGACAACTGGCCCCGGACGCGGGGCTCGTTGCGTCACGCCATGGCTCGCCGGCGTGTCGTCGCGGGTTTGACGGTATGGCGCGATGGCCGGCAGGCGTGCTGGATGCGCTTCCAGCAGCTCCTCAATCGGCTCGAGGCGCGGTCACCCGCTCAGGACTTCTGGCTTGGCCGGGAGGTCACGGTGGCGGACCTCGCGCTCTTCGCGCCGCTTCACCTCATGCGGAGCGCATGTACGCCATGGCAAGCGGCGCAGATCGCCCGCCGGCCGCGCCTGACCGACTACCTGCGCCGCGTCGATGTGGCGACGCAGCTCGGGCCCTTCGCCTTGACCGTTCAGCGTCCGCGCTGCTTCAGCAGATCGCCAAGCGTCCCCAGGCTGCGTGGTGCTCCGCTCGAGCGGTTATACGCGTCGACCATGCCGCGCTCTTCGGCCTCGTCATGCGAGCGCTTCGAGACGCGCGGGCGACCCTTGCCGCCAGCGTCCATGACCCTCACCGTGAGCTTCGAGCCGGGTGGGAAAGCCCGTGCCAGCTCCGTCCCGGGAGGCGTCCCGGTCTCGCTGGCCGGCAGGAACCCTTCGGCGCCGTTCGGCATGGTCACGACCACGCCGCCACGTTCGGCGCTCGCGACGGTGACCTCGATGGTCTGACCGCTCGCCACTTTTTCACTCGTCGCGCCGGCGTCCTTGAGCGTGAGGGCGATGCGCCGCTTCGCTTCGTCGATCGAGAGCACACGCACCTGCACTTCGTCACCGACACCGACGACGTCGCTCGGCATGCGGACACGCTTGTGAGAGAGCTCGCTCACGTGCGCAAGGCCCTGTACCCCAGACTCGAGCTCGATGAAGGCGCCAAACGTCTCGAGCTTCACCACCTTGCCGGTGAAGGTCTGCCCGGTCGGCTTCTTGGCGACGAAGCCGTCGAATGGGTCCGCTTGGGTGGACTTCATCGAGAGGCCGATGCGCTGCTGGCCCGGGCGCTTGGGATCCTCTTCGATACGCGTGATGTCGACCTCGACGAGGTCGCCTTCTTTGACGACGTCGCGCGCGTCCTTGATGCGGGTGTGCGACAGGGATGCCATCGGAATCATGCCGTCGACCCCGCCCAGGTCGACGAACACCCCGAAGTCGGTGATGCGGCTGACGGTGCCCTTCACGCGCTGACCGACCGCGAGCGTCTTGCGCAGCTCGTCGCCCTTGGCGCGGCGCTCGGCCTCCATGAGGGCGCGGCGCGAAAGCACCACGTTGCGTCCGCCTTCGCGGATCTCACGGACGAGAAACTGGAGCGTCTTGCCCACCAGGGTCTGTGGGTCGTCGCTGAAGTTGACGTCGATCTGGCCGAGCGGACAGAAGGCGCGTGCGCCGCCGACGTTGACCTCGATGCCGCCCTTGTTGACCCCGGTGACGGTGCCCTCGACCGGGACGCCGGCGGCGCGTGCCTGCTCGAGCATGTCCCCGTTCAAGCGGTCGCGGCCGAGCTTGAGGCCAAGCTCGATGCTCCCGTCGCGCGTCGACACCACCATGGCGTCGATGCTGTCGCCCATGGCGACCTTGCGCTCCCCGAGAGCAGCGCGCGGCATGTGCGCTTCCTGGCCGACGCCCAGCGCGAAGAACACGTCGTCTTTGCCCATGTGGATGACCCGGGCGCTGACCCGGTCACCAACCTGGAGGCGTTTCTGCTTTCCGGTGTCGTATTGGTCGAGGAGGGCTGCGAAATCGTTGTCGTCGGTCATGCGGCCGAGGGGCTTAGCACGGCGGAAGCCGCGAGCGATAGACCAACCCGGCGGCCGGTCACCCAGGCCCAAAGGAAGTTGAAGCCGCCAATCCGGCCCTTGACGTCGAGCATCTCGCCACAGACGAACAGGCCCGGCACGATGCGACTCTCGAGCGTCTTGAGCGACAGCTCGTCGAGCGGGATGCCTCCGGCCGTCACCTCGGCGGTGCGGTAGCCCTCGCTGCCGGTGACACTCAAAGGGCACGCCGTCAGCTCCCCCAGTAGCCGTTTGCGCTCGTCACGCGACAGCTCCGTCATCATGCGCTCGAGCGGCACCCCCGAGCGCTCGAACAGGGTGTCCGCGAGCCGGCGGGGGAGCTGCTCGCGCACCAGGGTGACGACCGCGCGCTTCTGCGGCGCGGTGAGCAGCGCCTCCCAGTCTACCTCGGGGGCCCAGCGCGCCGCGAGAGTGTCGGCGGGGTTCGGCTGGGTGAAGTGGCGACTCACATCGAGCGTCGACGGGCCGGAAAAACCGGTGTGCGTGAAGAGGAAGTCCTCGCGGCGCTTCGTGACGCTCTTGCCGCCAGCGCGCACGTCGAGCTCGAGATTGAGCGACAACCCCGCGAGCTCGTGCCAGCGGCGGTCGTCGGTGAGCAGCGGCACGAGCGCGGCGTAGGTCGGCAGAACGGTGTGACCTAGCTTCTTGGCCATGCCCCAGGTGCCACCATCGCTACCAGTGCGCGGCATCGACAGGCCGCCGCCCGAGAGCACGACCCGGGCCGCGCGGATGGTCTCGCCGTTCTCCAGTGTGAGCACGAAGCTGTCGCTATCGCGGATAAGATCGACGACCCGGGCCTCGCCGCGCAAGGTGACATGCGCGCGCGAGAGCGCCGCGAGTAACGCGTCGACCACGTCTTTGGAACGGTCGCTCACCGGGAACATCTTCCCGGTCTCCTCGACCTTGAGCGCGATGCCGAGATCGGTCGTGAAGAAGCGCTTCACCTCTTCGAGTGGCCACGACATCAAGACGTTGCGCATCGCGTTCGGCGAGCCGCTCGTATGGTAGTCGGCGAGCGTCATGACCGACGGCAGGATGTTGCAGCGGCCACCGCCACTGACGCGGATCTTGGCTCCCGGCGTTCGCCGCGTCTCGAGCGCGAGCACCGGTACGCCGGCGTTGCCCGCGAAGATGGCGGCGAGCATGCCGGCAGCCCCACTACCGATGACGACGACCGGGTGAATCACGCGTGGCTCGGGCACGCGCCGTTGCCCGGTACGACGCTGTCGAGCGAGGGACGCATCGACGCCGTCAATCTCACGGGGTGCTCGCGATGTCGGACACCAGCTGCTTGAGGCGGGCGATGTCGACGGGTTTGGTCAGGTGTGCGTCGAACCCCGCCTCGCGGGAGCGCTCGCGATCGCGTGCCTGGCCGTAGCCCGAGACGGCGACGACGCGGGTGCTCGCGTTGCGAGGATCGGTCGCGCGCAGGGCAGCCGCGACCTGATAGCCGTCCATGCCGGGCAAGCCGATGTCGAGGAGCACGAGCTCGGGTCCCAGCACGTCGGCGATACGTAACGCCGATGGCCCGTCGCCCGCCACCTCGACCTTGTGACCCCAAAGAGTGAGGAGCTGGGCCAGGGACTCGGCGGCGTCGACGTTGTCATCGACGACGAGCACCTTGAGAGAGGTGCGATGGACCATCCGCTGTGGCGGAGTCGTGCTCGTGGGCTGCTGGGGAGGTGCTTCGGCGATTGGCAGATGTACCGTGAACTCGCTGCCTTGGCCGATGCCGGCGCTGTCGACGGCGACGTGGCCGCCGTGCATCTCGGCGATACGTTTCACCATGGTGAGGCCGATGCCGAGGCCGCCCTGGGATCGGTCGAGCGCGCGCGAGGCCTGCATGAAGGGCTCGAAGACTTGCGGCAAGACGTCCGAGGCGATGCCGATTCCGGTATCGCGGACGCGGATCACCACGTCGCTGCCCCGGCGCAGGACCGAAAAGACAATCTTGCCGCCGGGCTCGGTGTACTTGGCTGCGTTGTTGAGCAAGTTCGTGAACACTTGATCGAGGCGCACCGGGTCGGCATCGACCCACAAACCGTCCGCGATGTCGCAGCCGAGGTCGTGGCGCCGGGCGCTCATGATGTGGCTCGCGGCGTCCGCGGCGGCGCGCGCGATGGGACCAACCTCGACCCGGCTGCGGCGCAGCTCGATCTTGCCGCGCGTGACCCGCGAGACGTCGAGGAGATCGTCGACGAGGCGAGCCAAGTGATGCACCTGGCGCTCGATGGTGGCGAGCAGGCGCTCCGCTTGAGCGGGCGACTTGGTCTCGCGGATGAGCTGGATGCCGGTCAACATGGGGGCGAGCGGGTTACGGAGCTCGTGCGACAGCATCGCCAAGAACTCGTCTTTGCGGCGATCGGCGTCGCGCGCGTCACGATGCAGACGCGCGCGCTCGATGGCCTGCGCGCCCTGACGCGCCAGCGCGTAGAGGAAGCTCTGGTCTTCGGGGGTGAAGGGCTGAGGCTCCTCGAACGACAGCCCGAGCACGGCGCTCGCGCGGTCTTGGGTGACGAGCGGGATGGCGCAGAGCGCGGCCGTGCTCGGCGCGAGCTCCGCGAACGCCGGGAATTCGCGCGCGTAATCTTGCGGCGAGTGCAACCAGACCGGCCGCGCGGTCCGGAATGCGAGCGCGGCGGGTGAGGGATCGTCGATTTCCACGGCGCGGAAGCGATCGAGAAGGGTTGGCTCGTACCCGTGAGACTGCAAGAGATGCAGGTGGGTACCGTCCTGGTTGGGCAGCATGATCATGCCGGCGTAGGCGCGCATCGCAGCGACGGCCTGACCGACGATGATGGTGCCGATGGCTTCGCCGTCGAGGGCGCCCACGAGCTGAGCGGTGATCGCTTGCAGACGCGTGGTGCGCTCCGCCGCGCGTTCCGCGGCCTTACGGGCGCGCTGCTCGGCGCGATAGAGGCGCGTGTTGCTCGCGGCGAGGCCGAAGCGCCGTGACAGATCTTCGGCGAGGACGACTGCCTCCGCGTCGAAGTCGCGCACCTCGTCGTTCGCGGCCAGGGTCACGGCGGCGATTCCGCCATCGCGGCCGATGAGTGGCAACACGAGTGCGGTTCTGCAAGGGGAGCTCGCGTCGCCGAACGGGCTCTTCCCCGCCGTGATGACCCGGGCCGGCCGACCCTGGAGAACCTCGTCGATCGCCGAGCCCTGAGCCACGGGACGCTCGCCAATGCGGGACAGTTGTCGCGCGCCGGCTTCATTGTAAGCGATCGCGGCGAGCCCGTTCGGCGTTTGGGACGGCCGCAGGTGCACCGAGCACCAGTCGGCGTAGGTTGCGACCGCGAGCTCGGCGATGTGTGTCCAGACGTGGGGGCTGTCCCCGTCCTTCTCGAGCAGCGCCATGGCGTCGTTGAAGAAACGGCGCGCCTCGAGCGAACGCTGCTGATGCGAGACGTCGCCGAGCGACAGGGTGACGCCGCGCACCGGGTTGCCGTCGGGCGTGGCCGTGACGCTCATGTAGCGTCGTCCCCGAGGGAAGGTCGCGAGCAACGTGTCCTCGGCGCGTCGGCCGGCGAGCGCGCTCCCCATGAGGCGTTCGATGGGCTCGAAGCTCCCGCCCCGGTGCGCCGACAAAGGCTCGCCGAGAGGCGACGTCGTGAACAGAGCGAGATAGCTGGAGTTCGCGAGCCGGCAGATGCCGCCGGCATCGTAGTAGGCGACCGCTAAAGGCAACGCATCGACGACGCTCGCAAGCGGCGCCTGGTCCTCCTCCAACCCTGCCATCTCTCTGTCATGACGGGGCCCGCTCCATCCCGTCAAGCGGCTTCAATCCCCCTTGGGTTTCTTCATGGGGTGGGGTACGACGATGCTGGGGGAGTAGCAGTTGTCAGCGCCGTTTCGATTCACTGCGAGCGACACGTCATCGGTCGTCGATAGCGAGGCTTTTGAGCTGCGCGCCTCGACTCGGACGATGTCGCTGTACCGCGAGGGCATCGCGCAGCGTGCCCACGATAGCGGACTCCGTCGGTTGGCTGCGCGTGCCTTGAGTCGCTCGGGGGAGGGCTCATCATTCACAGTGGCGCTGCCGTTAGCGCGCCACCGGGACGTTCCATGAACACCGAACGGCAGGGCCATCGTCGGATTCCCAGCGGCATCGCAGGGCTCGATACGCTCCTCGGCGGCGGATTTCTCGCCGGTGGCGTGTACATCATTCAAGGGCCGCCGGGCGCCGGCAAGACGGTCTTCGGCAACCAGCTATGCTTCAACCACGTCGCGGCGGGGCATCGCGCGCTTTACGTGACGCTCCTCGCCGAGACGCACGCGCGCATGATGCTCAACCTGCGCTCCTTCACCTTCTTCGACGACAGCAAGGTACCGAACGCCATCTACTACATGAGCGCGTTTCGCACCCTCGAAGAGGAGGGGTTGCGGGGTCTGCTCGAGCTCTTGCGCCGGGAGATCCGGGGCCGTAACGCCAGCATCTTGCTGCTCGACGGTCTGGTCTCGGCGGAGGAGTCCGCCGAGTCGCCTCGCGACTTCAAGAAGTTCATCCACGAGTTGCAGAATCAGGCGACCCTGTTGGGGTGCACCACCTTTCTGCTGACGAGCGGGGGCGTTGGCCGCGGCGTGCGCGCCGAGCACACCATGGTCGATGGCCTGCTCGAGCTCGGGGACGCGCTCCACGTCGTGCGCAGCGAGCGCTTCGTGCAGGTCGCGAAGTTTCGCGGCGGTAGCCATCTGCGCGGCCGGCACGCCTTCGAGATCAACGACGACGGCATCACGGTGCATCCGCGCATCGAAGCGTTGCTCGCCGAGCCCACCTACCGTGACCAGGTGCGGGAGCAGAATCTCCGCTCTGGCATCACCGGCCTCGACGCGATGCTTCAAGGCGGCATTCCTTTCGGGAGCGCGAGCGTCGTGATCGGTCCCTCGGGGATCGGGAAGACGACCTTTGGCCTGCAGTTCTTGTCCGAAACGAGCGCCAAGGAGCCCGGTGTCTTCTTCGGCTTCTACGAGTCGATAGCCGCCGTTCACGCTAAAGCGGAGGCTCTGGGGCTCCCCTTCCACGACAAGGTGAAAAAGGGCGAGCTGCACATGGCCTGGACGCCGGCGACCGAGCCGATCCTCGACGCGGTCGGCGCCCGACTCGTGGACATGGCCAAGCGCACCGGGGCGCGTCGCGTCTTCGTCGATAGCTTGGGCGCGTTCTCCGGACTCTCGTTCTACCCGGAGCGGGCGGTGCCGTTCTTCGCCGCGATCACCAACGAGCTGCGTGCCATCGGCGCGACGTCGATCTGGACCTACGAAACTCCTCGGCTCATGGGGCCCGAGATCCCGTCGCCGCTGCACGGCATCTCTCCGATGGTCGACAACGCCGTGGTCATGCGTTTCGTCGAGATCGACTCGCGCTTGCGCCGCCTGATCTCGGTGATGAAGAAGCGCAACGGTCCCTTCGACCCAACGCTCAGAGAGTTCACGATCGACGAGCGAGGCTTCGTGGTCCGCGACGAGTTCGCGAGTGTCGAAGCCTTGTTGACTGGTGCCGCGCGCCACGTGGCTGCCCAGCCGCGTACCCGCAAGGTCAAAGCGCGACCGCGCCAGAAGAAGAGAGGTCGATGAGGACCATTCTCGTTGTCGACGACGAGTTCGGCTTTGCCGAGGCGCTCGGCTCGATTCTGAGCGACGACGGGTTCCGTGTGTTCATCGCGGTGAACGGCCGGCAGGCCCTGGAGCGGATTCCGGAGGTGCGCCCCCACCTCGTCATTCTCGACTTCATGATGCCGGTGCTCTCGGGGCCGGCAACCCTGGAGGCGCTGCGGAGCGATCCGACGACCGCGAAAGTGCCGGTCATCATGGTCAGCGCCGTCGAGGAAGAGGCAGTGCGTGAATACACCGACCTCTACGATTTGTTCTTGCGTAAACCCTTCGGTGTCGGCGACCTGATGAACGCAATTCACTCGCTGATCGGAGACGAAGGATCGTGATCAAGCGGCTGTGTCCGCTCCTGATCGTACTGGCATCCTGTGGACGCTCCCCGCTACCAGCGCCGGAGTTTCCGACGGTCCCGCCCGGGCTCGCCGAGAGTGCCCGCTATGGCGTTGTCACCTTGCGTGAGCAATCGATCGTCATGCGTGGCGTCGGCTCCGAGGGGACCGTTCCTTCGGTGCGCATCAGCAACCTCACGCGTCTACTGGTCACCGGCGAGCTTCGACCCGAGATGCACCGGCTCACCGTCGTGCCGACCGACGGGTGTGTGGTCACCAGGGCGCGGGCTCGGCTCGCGGCCAAGGGCAAGAAGAGCATCGACGTCGACGGGCTCGCGACGGCGCCGCCGTTACCCGCCGACGTCGCGCAGCTCGCGACCTGGGGCGGAGCGCGGCCGAGCGTCGAGCTCGCGTTACCGCCTCCCGCGGTCGGCGACTTGCTCGATTTCTTCGTCGAGTCCACCTGCACTCGGAGCTTCGACATGGTGCCGCCGATTCTGTTCGGGGCTGCCATGCCGACGCTCGACAGCAAGCTGAGCATCCGGGCGGATCCCGCCTTCGAGGCGAGGGTCGTGGTCTCGAAGGGCGGCGATCAGGTGACCGCGCTCCCCGGCCTCCAGCAAGGCTCGGTGCAAACCTGGAGCCTACGCGAGCGCGACCTACCGGCTTATCCCGATGATGCGTTTGCCGTCGACGCGCAGCACTTAGGCCCCTGGGCCCAGGTCGTCATCGGCTCGGTGCGCGAGCCCACCGGCACGAAGAGCTACGCCGACGGCTGGAGCGCGGTCGCGGCGCACGTGCGGGCGGCCGCCGAGCCTGCGTCGCCCGTGGGCACCCCCGATGCCGAGCTCAAGGGGTCCGCGACGGCGCGCATGCGCAAGCTGCGTGAGCGCCTGGCTCCGAAGGTCACCCGCGCCTCATTCGCGCCGGCCCGACGCTACGCGGAGCTCGCCCAGGGCACCGCGACCCCGTTCGAGGCCGCCGCGGCGATCGTCCTCGCCACGAAAGATGCGCCTGACCGCGGCTACCTCGCGCTCGCGACGCTCGCCGATGGTCCGCTCCTGGTCGATAGCGTGCCGAGCCTTTATCCCTTCCGTGCCGTCCTGGTCGCGACGCGCGCGAACGGCGGGTGGCAGTTCGACGACCCGACGTGTCTCAATTGCCCACCCGGCCACCTCCCGAGCGACCTCGCTGGTGGCAGGGCGCTCGTCGTTACCGACGAAGGTTACGAGATCACCGAGGTGCCGTTCGGCGCCACCGAGACCTCGCGCTCGCGCACGCAGATCGCCTGGACCCTCACAGGTGAAGAGCTCACGGGGTCGGTTCTGGCGGATTTCGAGGGCAGCGGCGCCCGCAAGCTCGCAAAGCTCATGGAGGGGGCGAGCGCGCAAGCGAGCCCCGACTCGCTGGGAGAGGTACGTGTCGCCCTCTTCGGCGGGGCGAATGGGCTCGAGCTCCTCTCGGTGGGAGAGTCCTCGGCGCCGACCGCCCGGGTCTACGAGATGCGTTTCCAGCTGTCCGCAAAAGTGGATACATCGGCTGGCCTCTTGCGGCTTCCCGTCTATCGCGCCGCGGGACCATGGGTGCCGTGGCTCACTCCGGTCTCCGAGCCGCGCGAGCTGGTCCTTCCCGGGCCCATGCGCGCCGAGACCACGGTCACCATCCAGCTACCCAAGCCGTACAACATGGCGAAGATTGGCGACGTCAGCGTGCGAAAGACCGTGGGCGAGTACCATCTTCACGTCGAGCATCGCGACGACGTCATCACGATCACGCGCCGCATCGGTCTTTTCACGCGTCATGTGCCCAGGGAACGTTTCGGCGAGCTTCGTGAGCTCGTGCTCGCCGCGGCGGATGCGGACGCTCAAGTCATCGAGCTCAATGTCGGTAGGTGAGGTCATGGCCAAGATCATCGACGGTAAATCCCTGGCGGCGCGCGTGCGCGAAGGCCTCAAGGCCGACATCGAGAAGGTGAAGGCGGCGCGCGGGCGCCCCCCGGGCCTTGCGGTGGTGCTCGTCGGCGACGACCCTGCCTCGGCGGTTTACGTGCGCAACAAGGAGACCGCGGCGAACGGCATTGGCATGTTCTCGGAGGTCATCCGGCGCCCCGCCAGCACGACGCAGAGCGAGCTCATGGAGATCATCGGCCAGCTCAACCGACGCGCCGACGTCGATGGTTATCTCGTGCAGCTCCCCCTGCCGAAGGGGCTCGACGTCGCTGCCGTCACCAACGCCATCGACGCCGACAAGGACGCCGACGGGCTCCATCCGCTGAACCTCGGACGCTTGGTCACGGGGGAGCCGGGGCCTCGTCCCTGCACCGCGGCGGGTTGTCTCGCCCTCATCGACGACGCCGGTTTGAAGCTCGAGGGAAAACACGCCGTCGTGATCGGCAGGAGCACGATCGTCGGCAAGCCCACCGCGCTCATGCTGCTCGAGCGCAACGCCACGGTGACCTTGTGCCATTCGCGAACCCGCGATCTTGCCGCCGAGGTGCGCCGCGCCGACGTCATCGTGGCGGCGGTGGGCAAGCCAGGGCTCGTCAAAGGCGACTGGGTCAAGCCCGGCGCCGTCGTCATCGACGTGGGCACGACCCGCGACGAGGCAGGGAAGCTGCGCGGCGACGTCGACTTCGAGAGCGCGGCCGCGATCGCCTCGGCGATCACGCCCGTCCCCGGCGGGGTGGGTCCGATGACCATCGCGATGCTGCTCACCAACGCGGTGCATGCGGCGGTTCTTCGCACGCGCGGTTGACCAAGGGTGGATTGCTTGGGGATATAGCGCCCCGTGAGCGATCTCCGACGTACTCCCTTTCATGCCGTGCAAGCCGCCCGCGGGGCTCGCTTCGTGCCGTTCGCCGGTTACGAGATGCCGGTCCAGTTCGCCGGCCTGATGGCCGAGCACCAAGCGGTCCGGAACGCCTGCGGCGTCTTCGACGTCTCGCACATGGGCGAGGTGATCGTCGAAGGGCCCGAGGCCCTCGCGGGCATGCAATGGCTCGTCACCAACGACGTCGCCAAGCTCGTCGACGGCAAGGCTCTCTACACGGTGATGTGCCAGGCTTCCGGCGGCATCGTCGACGACCTCATCGTGTATCGCGAGAACCTCAATCGCTACTTCATCTGCGTGAACGCGAGCCGGCGCCACGACGACGTCGCCCACATGAAGCGTGAGCTCGCCCGCTTCGCGTGCACCGTGACGGACGTGTCCGACGCGTGGGGCCAACTCGCGGTGCAGGGCCCCAACGCCGACGACGTCATCGCCTCGATGACCACGGCCGAGGTGCGCGACATGGCGCCCTTCACGTGGATCGACGCGACGGTCGGCGGTGCGCCAGTGCGGGTCGCGCGCACCGGTTACACGGGTGAGCCGGGCTTCGAGATCTACGTGCGTCCGCACGACGCCGAGGTCTTCTGGAACGCTCTGATGAAGGCCGGTGAGCCGCATGGTCTCGTTCCGTGCGGTCTTGGCGCCCGCGACACGTTGCGGCTCGAGATGAAGTACGCGCTCTACGGCAACGACATCGATCTCGAGCACTCGCCTCTCGAAGCCGGCCTCGGCTGGGTGGTGAAGCTCGACAAGGGCGACTTCCAGGGCCGCGCCGCTCTCGTCCGCCAGAAAGAACAAGGCGTTCCGCGCAAGCTCGTCGGCTTCACCATGGTCGATCGCGGAATTCCGCGGCAAGGCTATGTCATCCGCCGTGACGGAAAAGACGTCGGCGTGGTGACCAGCGGCACCCACAGCCCGTCGCTGAACGCGCCCATCGGCGTCGGCTACGTCCCGGCCGAGCTCGCTGCCATCGGCAGCACCTTCGACGTCGTCATTCGCGACCGCGCGGTTCCCGCGGTGGTGGCGAAGACGCCCTTTTATAGAAGAGACGAACGATGAGCCTTCCCAAAGACCTCAAGTACACCAAGGACCACGAGTGTCTGAAGCTCTCCGGCGACGTGGGCACCATCGGCGTCACCAAGTACGCCGGCGAACAGCTCGGTGACGTGGTGTTCGTCGAGCTCCCGAAGGTTGGCACCAAGGTCAAGGCCGGCGCCACTTTCGGCACGGTTGAGTCCGTCAAAGCGGTCAGCGACCTGTTCGCGCCCGTGACCGGCGAGGTCGTCGAGGTGAACGACGCGCTCACCAAGGCCCCCGAGACGGTCAACTCCGACCCCTACGGCGCGGCGTGGATGGTGAAAATCAAGCTAGCCTCGGCGAGCGAGGCCGACGGCTTGTTGTCGGCGGATGATTATCAAGCGCTCATTGGTTGATCGTCCCATGGGTGATGGAGACAAAGCAGCGCGCCGCGAGGCCAAGGAGCTCTGGGATGCCTCGCGCGCGGCCTTCGCGGCGGGGAACTATCGCGAGGTCCGGCGCCTCGATCGAATCGCCGCCGAGCGCGCCCCGGGCAGCGACGTCGCGTCCGACGCCCATCGCGAGCTCGAGGGTCTGGGTCACGACCGCACCGTGTTCTACATCGCGGCCGCGGTGACGCTCATGTACGTGCTCGCGTGGGTCTACGCGCTATATTGAGAGGCGATGACCAAGTTCGAAGTCCTCATCCCGCGCCAGCCCAAGGACATCACGCTCTTCGTCGAGGTGCGATCCGACGGCATCGCGGTGAGCGACGCTTCGAGCGGCAGCGTGTTCACGGTACGCGAGGCGAGGCCCGCGCCGCCGGCCCCGCCACAGGTTCCCGCCAAGCCCGACATCATGAGCGAGCTGTTCCTCGAAGCGGGCCGCATCTACGAGCACAAGTCCGCTAAAGCCGCCGCTGAGCTGGTCCTGGTCCTCGCCATGAAGGCCCTCGGCGCCGACTCGGGCGCCGTCTACATCTCGAGCATCAACCGGCAGGATCTCCACGTCGTCGCGACCTACGGCCCGGCGGCTCCGGCGCTCGGCGTGCGGGTGCCGATGGGGCAGGGGACGGTGGGGCGCGCCGCGCAGGAAGGGGTCGCGGTCACGGGCGGAGATGGCGGCGCCTGTTCTCCGGCGCAACACGAAGGCCGGACCTATGGCGCCATCTACCTCGTCCGCGGGAAGGAGCCCTTCCGCGCCGCCGACCTGGGCCCGCTCGATTACCTCGCTGGCCAGTTCGCGGAGTACCTCATCAACACGGGCCAAACGGATGCCTAGGGCATATCTTGAGGGTATGCGCTGGCTCTTGCTCTCCTTGGCCTTCCTCGTCGCCTTCCCACGCGGCGCACGTGCCGACGACGTGCTCTTCTACTGGGTCGACAAGAAGGGCACGGTTCACGCGACGCAGAACATCGACGAGGTGCCCGAGCCCTTCAACGCGATGTACCGCGCCCGCTTGAAGGAGCTCGAGGAAGAGAAGAAGAAGCAAAAGGCAGCGCCGGCCCAGCCCGAACCGCGGCCCCAGACGCAGGCCACCGCGCCGCCGCAGCCGTCCATCGTCGACAAGGAGCTCGCCCGGCAGAAGCTCTGGCGTGGTGAGGTCAGCAGGTGGCGCACCGAGCTCCGCGTCGCCACCGAAGATCTGAACCGCGTCCAGACCGAGCTCGATCAAGCGGGGATGAATCCGTTATTGCGAACGACGCCTCAGGTTCAGGCGCAGATCGGCGCCCTGGAAGAGCAGCGCGACAGGGCCGTTCGTAGGGTCGAGATCGCCCGCAAGATGCTCGCGGAAGAGCTGCCTGCCCGGGCGAAGCGGGAAAGTGTACCGCCGAGGTGGCTCGACTAGCGGTGTGCTCCAAGACTCACCGGAGCCCCTGATCGATCGCCTCCCTCTCCCGCTCCTCTCCCTCGTAGGCGTTCGCGAGCTCGACCGCCCGCCGCACCATCGCGCTCCGTGAGTCGAGCCTCACGGCGCGCATGACTCCGTCGGCGTCCCGCCGCCGCGCCCCGAGCAGCGAGAATGACGGTCCCTGCCCCAGCGCCACCGCGATCTCCGCGTCGCCCTCGCTCCCGTAGACCACGTAGCCCAGCCGGTCCTTCGGTAGGAGCCCACGCTTGGTCGCTCGGTCGGCCGGCTCAATCCGCGACGGCGGACCAGAGGGCCGCGCCCCGCCGTAGACCACGAAGACCAACCCCTCCGCCGAGCTCGCTGGCAAGCCGGCCATCTGCTTGAGCCGCGCGATGCCGTCGCTATCGAGTGCCCGCCGCTCCGGGACGTAAGCCACCGCGAGAGGAAACAGATCACGCACGCGGATGAACTGCCCACGCACGTAAGCGAGCAGATCGTTGCGGTCGAGCTCCCGCGAGGTCGCGGCGTTCGGTGCCACCAGGGCGAGCAGCTCGGCGTCCACCAGTCCCTCGGCGATCTCCGATGACAGGCGCTGGGGGGGCTTCGCGCAGTCGCGGGCGCACAGGAGCTTCCCGTGGGTCACGTCGCCAACCGCCGCCGGTGGCAGCAGGGCCGGGAGCGTGTCGGGGGCGATTCCCTCGAGCATTGGCCAGACCCCAACCGAGACGAGCACGGCGTGGTCGATGACGATGTCGTCAGGCGCGCTGCCGCTGAGGTGAGCGCTGTAGATGCCATCGTTGGGCACCGTGAAGCTGACGGCGAACTTCCCGTCGTCCCCGTCCCGCGAGGCGATGCGCGCGTCGATCACCGCGCCTTTGGGATTGGTGAGGTAGACCGCGAGCTCGGCGCCGCTCAGCAGTCGCCGCTTACCGAAGCTCGGATCGGGGATCTTGCGCAGCTCTTCGAGGGTGATGGTGAGCTCGAAGGTCTGCCTCGCCTTGGCGACCCCGGGCGTCTGCACGATGGTGTAGCCGACACGCGCGCCATCGTAACGCCTGACCTCGCGGCTCGGGGGACCGGACACCGCGACGACCAGGGCCGCCGCCAGGGCGATCACTGACAGACGCCGCTATTGCGGTCGAGCTCCATCTCGAATCGATCGGCGAACGTGTAGAGCTCGGGATCGGGTTGGAGCTCTCTGCCGTTGACGTAGAACGTCGGTGTCGCCTCGACGCCAGCGCTCACCGCCATCTGCTTGAGCGCCGCAACGCGATCGCGGACAGCCTGCGAAGCGAGGTCGGACGAGAAACGCTTGACGTCTAGGCCTATCTTCCCGGCGAGCGTGGTCAACAGGGGCGGGTCGAACTCGATCGACGGCGAGCCGAATAGCGCCTCGTGCATCTGCCAGAGCTTGTTCTGGTTCCCGGCGGCGAGCAGGGCAGCCGCTGCGTTCACCGACTGGGCGTTGTTTTGCAGGGGGTAGGGCACGAACACGAAGCGCACCTTCTTGCCGTAGCGGCGGAGCGCCTCTTCGACGCGCGGCGCGGCGTCTCGGCAGTGCGGGCAACGGAAGTCCGCGAACTCGATGACCGTGAGGGGTGCGTCTTTCGGACCGCGCTGGGGGGCGTCGTCGACCTTGAGCGCCTTCGGCTTGCCACAGAATGGTCCACTCACGCGGCTGCTCATGAAGGTGCTGATCTCGTCGACCGACAACCCGGTCTGGGCGATACGCGCGAGCACGGTCGAGAGATGTTCGGCGGTCTTGCACTTGGGCTTGCTGTCGTTGCACGCGGCGAGCGTGAGCGAGCTGGTGCAGGAGCAGAATTCGTCCGCGGCGACGCGGGCGTAGACCTCGCGCTGCTTGGCGTTCAGCGCCGAAAGGTCGGGCATCGCGACCGTCAAGGCCAGATACAACAGCGGTGAAACCATGAGCGGGCTCGTAGCAACCGCGTCACGGAGGGGCAAGCGTCAAGAAGTCGATGAAGCGCGGGTCTTTGCGCACCCCGTCGAAGTCGTCGTGCCGGACTGCCTGGTCGCGGTAACGGCTGTCGAGCCGCGTGGCTTTGGCGAGCTCGGCCACACAGGCGGCGACGTCGCCCTCCCGGGCCGCGACGCGCGCCTCGGTGAAGGCCACGCGACCCAGCAGTGGGTCGCCTTTCCACAGGCGCTGGGAGGCGAAACCGAGGCGTTCGCGGGCTTCGCCGAAGGACCGACGATCGAGCGCCTGTTCGGCGCGCAGGAGCGCGAGCTGAGCATCGACGCGCCGGACCGCCACGATCCGCAAATCGCGCACCCGCGGGGTGCCGGGATAGAGGAGCTCGACGGCGATGACGTCGCCCTCGGGTGACGCAAGCCAGAGCTCGGCCTCCGGGAGGATCGCATCGCCGAGGGTCGCGACCGTCACTTGCGTCGCGTCGTCGGCGCGCCCGACGATGGCGGCGCCTTGGCGCTCGATGGTGCCGAGCTCGCTCGTGGCCCGGGACGGCCCCGGTCGCGCCCAGCGCATTCCCGACGCTTCGAGGCGCCCTCCCATGCCGGAGGCTGCGATGCCGTCGATGAGCTCCTGGCGGGGCACCTGCGGCGCCGTGGCAAGCCCGACGAGCGTCGCGTCGACGTCGAAGAGGTCCATCTCCTCGAGGCTCTCCAGGGTGTGCTGGCGGACGCGGGGTGGGACCCCGTCGCGCACCTCGAGAAAGACCACCGCGGCAGGAGCCTCGCGAAAGCCCAAGACCAGGCGTTCGTACCGTGTTTGCTGGATGCGGCTCGTCACCGGGTTGAGTCGCGATGGCGGACAGCCAGCCAGGCAGCCACAGGCGGCAATAAACAGGGGCCAGCGGATGATTGAAACAGAGTGAAGCATCCATTACCCTTGGAAGAGCCGCTCTGCGACCACGTAGCGCCCATGGACTTCGAAGACAAGACACAGATCCTCAAGACCGCGAGCATCCCGCAACGCGGTGAGCGGCGCTCCGCGTGTCTCGTGGTGATCTCGGGGACCGAGCTCGGGCGCATCTACAAGGTCGACCAGCCCGAGATCGTCCTCGGCCGCGGCGACAGCGTCGGCATCCGCATCGTCGACGACGGCGTCTCCCGTCGTCACGCCAAGCTCATGCAGAGAGGCGAGGCCGTCATGCTCGTCGACCTCGACAGCACCAACGGCACCTTCTGCAACGGCGAGCGGGTCAGTGAGCGGCAGCTGCGCGATGGCGACAAGATCCGCATCGGCACCACGACCATCCTGAAGTTCAGCATGCAAGACGCGCTCGAAGAAGACTTCAGCCGTCGTCAGTACGAGTGGGCAACGCGCGATTCCCTTACAGGCTGCTTCAACAAGAAATACTTCGTCGAGCGGCTCCCGGCCGAGATTGCCTACGCCAAACGTCACGACAAGATCTTGTCGCTCGCCATGTGCGACATCGACCACTTCAAGCGCATCAATGACACCTACGGCCACACCGCGGGCGATGTCGTGCTGCGCAACGTCGCGCGTGCGCTCCTCGAGTCGGTGCGCCAGGAAGACACCGTGTCGCGCTGGGGCGGCGAGGAGTTCGCGGTGGTCATGCGCGACACCAAGGGCGACGCGGCCTTCGTCGCGGCCGAGCGGATTCGCCGCCGCCTCGAAGCCATGCCCATCGAGTACGAGAACCAGCGCATCCTCGTCACCATCAGCATCGGTATAGCGTCGTGGGGCGAGGTCGAGGCGGTGTCGACGCCCGAGGCCCTCGTCCAGCGCGCCGATGCGTACCTCTATCGCGCCAAGCACCATGGCCGAAACCGCACCGAGAGCCTGGCCCTGGGTGACCTGTAATGACCGTCCCCTGGCGGGTCCCGGAGGCGGTGCGGCCCGGCGATGTGGTGCGGGTGATCGCGCCCTGCGGCGCCTTCGACCGTGAACGCTTCGACGCGGGCCTTCGACTCATCGAGCGAGCCGGCCTCACCGTCCGCTATGACGATGCAGTGCTCGCGCGCTTCCGCTACCTCGCAGGTGACGACGAGCGCCGCCTGGCCGAGCTTCGTCACGCCCTCGGAGAGAGCGACACCCGCGTGCTCTGGGTGGCGCGTGGCGGCTATGGCGCGACCCGGCTGCTCCCGCATCTGCCGGTCGACGCGGTGCGAAGAGCCGCGAAGTGGCTCGTCGGCTTCTCCGATGTCACGGCCTTGCACATGTTGTGGGCGAGGGCAGGCCTCGCGTCGCTGCACGGTGCCAACGTCACGACCATGGCGCAGTGGTCGGAGGGCGCCCGCGACGAGCTGCTGGGCTGGCTCACCTCACCGGCGCCACGCTTGTTCAAGGGCAGGGTCATGCATCGCGGGGAGCTGGTCAGTGGACGCTTGCTCGGCGGCAACCTCACCGTCATGGCCGCTATGACGGGCACCGGCATGTTGCCCTCGTTGCGCGGCGCCATCGTCCTGCTCGAAGACGTCGGTGAACGGCCCTATCGGCTCGACCGGGTCCTCACGCAGCTCGTCCAGTCGGGCGTCTTCGACGGGGTCGCCGGAGTTGTCATCGGTCAGCTCACCGATTGCGCCGAGCCGAACGCCGATTACACGGCCCTCGACGTGCTCACGGGCGTGCTCGCGCCGCTGGGGGTTCCGGTGCTCGCGGAGCTGCCCATCGGACACGAGCCCACGTCGCGGGCGGTGCTCTGCGGCGCGGTCGCGACCCTCGATACGCACGAGGGCGTGTTGACGTTGGGCGGCTCAGCTGCTTCCGTGAGCGTGTGAAGCCCAAGCAAGGGGCACCGCTGCCGGACGTGCAGGTCCCCGATATCGATCGCTGCATCCAGACCCTCATCGCCGAGAAGACGTGCTCGGCGGCCGCTTGTATTGCGTCGGTCGGCGGCCGGATCTTCCATCGCGGGATTTACGGGTGCGCGGTGGCGCCCCCGCCGGTCCGGCGTGTCGCCATCGACACCTACTTCGATCTCGGCGCCCTCACGCAGCCTCTGGCGACCGGGCTCGCGGCCATGGAGCTCGCGAGCCGTGGCCGCATCGATCTGGGCGCTAGCCTCGCCACCACCTTGCCGGAGTTTCGCGATCCCAAGTTCGCGCCGATCACCATCGACATGCTGCTCGATCACACGAGCGGTTTCCCGGGCACGCGCGCCTTCTGGCAAGACATCGCGGCCGAAGAGGCGAAGCTCCGCCCGGAGCTCAAGACCATGGGCACGCGCAAAGCCGTGGCGAAGGTGCGCAAGCGCATCGCCGAGCTGCGCTTCGACGCGGAAGCGGGCACCAAGGTCATTCCCAGCGACATCGGCTTCATGGTCCTGGGATGGATCATCGAGAGCATCATCGAGACGCCGCTCGATGTGTTCTTGCAACGCGAGGTCTATCGCGAGCTCGGGCTCGACCAGACGTTGCTCTTCGTCCGCCATGACGAACCGCCGGCCAAGGTCGGCCCGCGCCGGGTCTTCGCAGCCACCGAGAAGAGCGAGTGGCGCGAGAAGCTCCTGCAGGGCCACGTTCAGGACAGTAACGCGTGGGCGATGGGCGGGGTCGCCGGCCACGCGGGTCTGTTCGGCAACGTCGACGCCGTCTGGCAGCTCGTTCACGCCCTCTGGCAGAGCTACAGCGGGGGCGGGCGCAGCTTCCTCGCGGGTCCGGTGCGGCGCTTCTGGACGCGCTCCAAGCGCTTTCGAGGGACCACCCGGACGCTCGCCTGGGACACGCCGCCAGCGCACCACGCCCAGGCGGGTAAACGCTTCTCGCTCAACTCCGTGGGGCTCGCGGCGAGTAACGGCTGCACCATCTGGGTGGACCTCGCCACCGATATCATCGGGGTGGTGCTGACCAACGCCGCGCACCCTACGCTCGACGGCAAAGAGGACGCCCTCAACAAGTTCCGGCCACGCGTTTACGAGCTCATCGCGAAGCACGGCGAGGCGCTCCCGCCCGATCCGACCAAAGCCGTTGGCGCCGCCGCTTTTTTCACGCCGCCGATGGCGGGCTCGGGTGGCAACATCGCCACCATCCGCAAGCCCGGACGCTAGAATCTTTTGCTGACCCGCGTCGGGGTGGTACCTCCGAGACGTGGGTAAAGACATCTATCTCATCGGTATCTGCGGTACGGGTGTCGGCGCGCTCGCGGGGTTATTGAAGGCGCAAGGGCATCGTGTCCGCGGTAGCGACGTGCACGCCTATCCTCCGATGAGCGACAAGTTGCGTGAGTGGGGCATCCCCGTGCTCGAGGGATTCGACGCCGCCCATCTCACGCCCCGGCCGGATCTCGTGATCATCGGCAACGTGGTTCGCGCGAGCAACCCCGAAGCCGTCGCGGTGCGTGACCTCGGCATCCCGCACATGTCGATGCCACAGGCCATCGCGGAGTTCGGCATCGGTGAGAAGCACAGCATCGTCATCGCCGGCACCCACGGCAAAACCACGACCAGCGCGCTTGCGGCGCACGTGCTCATGCATGCCGGGCGGGATCCGGGTTATCTCGTTGGTGGCGCGCTCGTCGGTTATAGCGAGTCGTTTCGTTCCGGTCGGGGCGGCGGGTTCGTCATCGAGGGTGACGAGTACGACACGGCGTACTTCGACAAGGGCCCGAAGTTCATGCACTACCGCGCGCGCAGCGCGGTGATCACGAGCCTCGAGTTCGACCACGCCGACATCTTCGCGGACATCGGCGCTGTCGAGAAGGCGTTCGCGGGTCTCATCGGCACCGTACCCCCCGACGGCCACATCATCGTCTGGCACGGTGCCGAGCGCGCCCGCCGCCTGATTCGCGAAGGGGCGAAGACCAAGCGCATCACGACCTACGCGACGCGCAAGACCGACGGCGCGAACCTCTGGCTCGAGAGCTTCAGCAGCGGCCCGCGAGGTCTCACGTTCAAGCCGATCTACGACGGGAAGGCCCTGGGCGAGATGACCGTGCCGCTCTGGGGCGAGTTCAGCGCCGCCAACGTGCTCGCGGTGATCGGCGCCTTGCGCGACGCCGCGCTCACACCGGACGAGTTGCGCGCGGGCTTTTCGACCTTCGCGGGCGTGCGCCGGCGCCTCGAGCTGCGCGCCGAGCCGGGTGGCATCGCCATCGTCGACGACTTCGCGCATCACCCGACCGCGGTGGACGTGACGATCGAGGCTGCCCGGACGCGCTGGCCGCGGCGCCGCATCTGGGCGCTCTTCGAGCCGCGCAGCGCCACCAGCCGGCGTAATGTCTTCCAGCAAGAGTTCGTGCCTGCGTTCGCCAAAGCGGACCGCGTGATCATCGCTTCGCACGAGCGCCTCTCCGAGATCGCCGCCGGCGAGCGGTTCGACCCGCAGCGTCTCGCAGCGGACATCACGAGCAAAGGTGTGCCAGCGCGCTTCATCGAGGACGTCGACGCCATCGCCGACACCGTGGCGGCGGAGGCGAAGGCTGGTGACGTCGTCATGGTGTTCTCGAACGGCGCGTTCGGCGGTCTCCACGAAAAGCTCATCGCGCGGCTGTCGAAGTGAGCCTGGTCGCCTTCGCCGTCGAGCGCGCCCGCGCCGGCGGCGAGGTCTTGCGGCGTCACTTCGCGCGTGGCGTCGAGGTGCGGCACAAGGGAGACATCGACCTCGTGACCGACGCCGATCTCGCCGCCGAAGCCGAGCTCATCGGCGGCATTCGCGCGCGTTATCCCGACCACGCCATCCTCGCCGAGGAGTCCGGTGAAGCGGGGCAGGGCGAGGTGCGCTGGATCATCGACCCGCTCGACGGCACGGTGAACTTCGCGCACGGCATCCCGCACTTCAGCGTCCTCCTCGCGGTGCAGCGGCGTACCGGCGATAGGTTCACCACGGAGATCGGAGTGGTTTACGACCCAACGCGCGACGAGCTCTTCGTGGCCGAACGTGGGAGCGGGGCGACGCTGAACGGCAAGCCTATCCACGTGTCGAAGACCGCCCGGCTCATCGAGTCGCTCGGAGTCACCGGCTTTGCTTACGATCGGCTGCGGGGACCTCACGACAACCACGCCGAGTTCTGCGCCTTGAACCTGGTCACCCAGGGCGTGCGTCGCTTCGGTTCGGCCGGTCTCGACCTTGCGTACGTCGCGAGCGGCCGCTTCGACCTCTACTGGGAATACGGCTTGAAGCCCTGGGACCTGTCCGCTGGAGCGTTGCTGGTGGAGGAGGCCGGCGGCACGGTGACCGACCTCTCGGGCGGTGCGAAGGACACGAGCCTTGGCGGCGAGGTGCTGGCGACCAACGGCCTCACCCATGCCGCGACCGTCGCGGCGCTCGCGAGCGCCGGGAGACATCCCACGAACGATCGGGCCGCCGTCATCGACCATTTGCCACCCGCCATCGCCGCATCTCTGCGCGGATAGCGTTTACGTTGCGGAAAGCGCCCGATTTGCGCTACGGGTGCCGTCGTGGACCTGACTACGGTGGCGGGCAAGGTTCTCGCCTTCGCCAACCGCGCGAGCGAGCAGATCGGCGAGATCATCTCGAGCCCCGAGCTCGAGGCGCGACTCGATCGCATTCCTACGCGCCTATCCGACTATGGCGTCGACGCTTTCGGCTTCGACCCGCAGTACGTGAAGCGCGTCATCGGCTTCGGGGCCTGGGTCTATCGCCACTACCATCGCTGCGCCACCTTCGGCATCGAGAACATCCCCGATGGCCGTTGCATGCTGGTCGCGAATCACTCGGGGCAGCTGCCGATGGACGGCGCCATGATCGCCATGTCCATGTTTCTCGAGCGCGAGCCTCCGCGCTTCTGCCGTAGCGCCATCGAGCGCTTCGTGCCCGAGACCCCGTTCGTGTCGACCTTCATGGCGCGCGTCGGCCAGTTCTTGGGTACGCCCGAGAATGCCAAGCGCTTGCTCGAAGCCGAGGAGTCGCTGCTCGTCTTTCCGGAGGGCGTGCGCGGCCTCAACAAGGTGTGGGCCGAACGCTACCGCCTGCAAGCCTTCGGAACCGGATTCATGCGGCTCGCCATCGAGACCAACACGCCTATCGTCCCGGTCGTGGTGATCGGCGCCGAAGAGCAGTCGCCTTCGATCTTCGCGTCGCGCACCCTCGGCAAGATCTTCGGGATCCCGGCGCTGCCGATCACGCCAACCATCGTGCCGTTCCCGGCGCCAACCCGCTATCGCATCTACTTTGGCAAGCCGATGGTCTTCAGCGGCGATGCGAACGACGAAGACGATGTCATTCGCGCCAAGGTCGAGACCCTGCGCTCGGCCATGCAGAGCATGGTCGACGAAGGCTTGAAGGCACGCGAGCACGTGTTCTGGTGAGGGTGAGCTAAGTGCGCATCTGTGTGACCGGCATCTCGGGGCGATTGGGGCGACGCGTGGCGCAGATGCTGCGCCGCAAACACGAGGTCGTCGGGATCGACCAGCGCGCCTCGCCGGGGTTGCCCGCGAACATCGTCCACCACCAGGTCGATATCCGCCGCCGCCCCGCCGAGGACATCCTGCGCAACGGCAAGTTCGACGCCGTCGTGCATCTCGGAACGATCCACAACTTCCGCATCCCGAGCGAGAAGCTCTACGCCCGCAACGTCATCGGTACCGAGACGCTGCTGCGCTACGTCTCGAAGTACAAGATCAAGAAGCTGGTGCTCTTGTCGTCGGGCGACGTCTACGGCCCGATGCCGACGAACTCGCACTTCATCGGTGAAGATGCGCCGCTCATGGCGTCGCAGCGCTTTCCCGAGGTGCGCACCCTGGTCGCGGTCGACCGCGCTGTGCAGTCCTTCTTCTGGCGCCACGTCGACATCGAGACGGTCATCTTGCGACCCGCTCACATCGTCGGCCCGCACGTGCGCAACGCGCCCTCGAACTACTTTCGCCTGCGCATCGTCCCCAAGATCATGGGCTTCGATCCCATCGTTCAGCTCATCGCCGAGGATGATCTGCTGCGCTACATCGAGGCCTCGCTCGAGCCCGGCGTGCGCGGCGTCTTCAACCTCGCGTCGACGGACCCGGTTCCGCTGTCGCGGATCTTGAAGGCCCTCGGTAAGCCAACGTTGCCGGTGCCCTATCCGCTGTTCCGCGGCTTCCTCGAACGCGCCTGGAAGTATCGGCTCACCTCGTTCCCCGCGCCCGAGCTCGATCACATCCGCTTCAACGCCGTCCTCGACACCGCGCGGGCCCGCCAGGAGCTCAAGACCCTGCCCGAGCGCAGCCTCTACGAGATCCTCGAGCCGTTTCGCGCCGAGACCGTCGACGACTGACGACCTGCTGCGCTGTCAGAGGGCCGACGACGCGAACGCCGCACCCCCACGGGCGATGGCCCGACAATCGCTGACACCCATCTAGGAGACCTCATGGTTGCCTCGCTGCCGCAGGTCACGGTGCCAGCACCGGTCTGTCTCGCCGAATCGGAGCGGCCGCTTCTTCAGGTCGCCGAACGCTTGGCGGCGAAGGAGCTGACGCCAGCCGATCGATCCGCCGTCATGGCCTGGGCGCAGGAGGTCGCATCACGACCCAAAGGGGGGATCTCCGCGCTCGATCACTTGATGGTCGCGCGAGCCCTGCGGACGTTCTCTGCGGCCTTCGACGATGGCGAGCGCGCGCAGCTTCGCGCCCTCTACGACCGCGGCCACCTCGAGCTCGCCGGCAAAGCCGCTCCAGCGGACGCCATCGTTCCGTTACCCCCAAGCGCCCTCGGCGACCGCCGTGCCCGGGTTCTGCAGAACGCCATCTTCGAAGAGCGCGGTTTGCTCGCTGGCTACAAGCCGACCTGGGGGCAAGCCATGGCGGCGGGCGCGGCGGTGGCGCTGTGCGTCGCGACGCCGTTCGGCATTCCGCTGGCCGCCGGGCTCTTGCTGTCGAGTCTGGTCGAGAACCAGATCCATCATCACATCATGCACGCGAAGCCCGAGACGATCAGGCTGATGTACCGCGCCAGGTCCGGCATCCTGAAATGGCCGAAGGAGTTCCACTTCGTCCACGAGGCGATCCATCACGGCCAGACCTTCCTCGAGAACGACACGACGAAGTTCCGCGGCGGCGATCGCACGAAGCTCGACCAGCTGCTCGCGCGCGTTGGCAAGACGGAGCTCGCCGAGAAGACCGACGATGGCCTCCAGCTGTTCTCCACCGGGGCGGCATTCTCGGCGGTTCAGGGGCCGACGGCGGTCGCGCTCGCGGGAGTCGCGGTCGGGTTGAGTCTTCCCACGGCGGTCCTCCTGGGTCTTCCCATGGCCCTGATGCCGCTGTTTCCGCACTGGTTGCACCGCTACGCGCACATGTCGCACGCCGAGGCGGACAAGTACCTCGCCGACCTCGCCGCGTCGGACAGCACCTTCGACCGAGTGAAGAGCGCGGTCATCGGCCGCTTCGTCCGCACTCCCGCGTTCGAGGGCCTCGCGCGTCTCCACAACCATCATCACCACGAGATCAAGCGCGACCGTAAGGTCAACATGAGCATGATGTTCGTGGCCGACGCGATGCTCGGCCAGGCGGAGCGCGCGAGCTACGAGCTTCTGGTGTCGCTGTGGAAACAAGATGCCGTCGGCTTTCCCACCGCGCCGAAGTCAGCGGCGTGACTCGTCCGCACAGCACCGGGGCACTGACGCCCGAGCGCCGCGCCGCACAGGACGCTGCCTACCGCGAGCAAAAGACCTACGACTACGTGTTCATCGGAGCCGGTAACGCCGCGCTCACGTGCGCGGCGCTCCTCGCGCGCGCCGGCCATCGCGTCTGCATGCTCGAGGCCCACGACGTGCCGGGGGGCTACGCTCAGACGTTCCGCTATGGCGACTTCGCGTTCTGCGCCCAGGTGCATTACATCTGGGGGTGCGGGCCAGGTGGCGCCGTCTCTCAGCTGGTCGACAAGCTCGAGCTTTCGGGGGAGCTCACCTACGAGCTCTACGACGCCGATGGCTACGACCGGATGGCGACGCCCGACGGCAAGATCACCAAGATCCCCTACGGCTTCGCGCGGGCGGCCGAGAGCGTCGCTGCGAGCTACCCCGCGGAAGCTGCGAACCTGAAGGGCTTCTTCGGCCTACTTGGCCGGCTCTGCGACGAGCTCGATGTGCTCCCGCAACCCTTGCGCTGGAACGACTACCTCACGGCGCCCTTCAAGCTCGGCGGCCTCCTCGCCTGGCGTCACAAGACCCTCGAACAAGCCTTCGATGCGTTCCATCTGGGCCGCGAGGCGCGCGCGGTCTTGTCCGCTAACGCGGGCGACTTCATGCTCCCTCCGGAGCGCCTGTCCGTCATCATGTACGCGGCGCTCATGGGTGGCTACGGCACCGGCGCGTATTATCCGACGCGGCACTACGAACACCACGTGAACGAGCTCGCGCGGGTGGTCAGCGAGAGCCCGGGCTGCGACATCTACTACGAGACGAAGGTCACGCGTTTCGATATGGCGCGCGGGCGGATCGCGCGCGTCGTCACCCAGGACGGCAAGGAGCTGACCGCCGAGCGTGGGTTCGTTTGCAACATGGATCCACAGGCCGCAGCGAGCCTCATCGGCCTCGAACACTTCCCGAAGAGCTACCGCGAGCGCTTGCGCTATGCGTATTCCGATTCGGCGCTCATGGTTTATCTCGGTCTGCGTGGCATCGACCTGCGCGCCCACGGTTTTGGCCGTCACAACACCTGGCGCGTCACGCAGTGGGACATGAATCGAACCTGGCGCGAGCAGAACGACGACGACAATCACGCAAACCCATGGATGTTCATCTCGACACCGACGCTCTTCACCGATGACGCAAGTCACGCGCCGTCCGGCTGTCACGTGATGGAGCTCGGGACGTCGGTCTCGTACCGAGCGATGCGCGCGCTGAAAGACGCGAATCCCGCCGCGTACAAGAAGCGCAAGCGCGAGATCGCCGATCGCCTGATCGATCTCGTGGCCGAGCATCACATCCCGAACATTCGCGAGCACGTGAAGCTGCGGCTCGTCGGCTCTCCGACCACCAACGAGGATTTCGTCGCGGCGCCGATCGGCAACGCCTACGGCGCGAGCCTCACGCCCGAGAACGTGAACCGACGTCTCGCGCAAGAAACGCCGATCGACAACCTGTTCTGGTGCAACGCGACAGCGGGCTACCCGTCGTTCTGCGGCACCGTGTCGAGCGGCATGCAGCTCTACATGAAGCTCACGAACGACCGTGCCTTCGCCGAGGGCAGGCGGCCGAATCGCGAGGAGCGCGAACGGCTCGCGATAGCCGCTTACCGCGGGCGAGAGGCGAAAGTCCGGCGCTCAACCAGCACCCCCGCACGTCCTTTCCAGGATGCGTCGCAGGCTGCGGGAGCGGGCATCGAGCCATAGCAGGGCCCGTCTCCGGACGTTCTCCGGGAGCTCGTCGCGGGCGGCCTGCAGTGTCCTGAGCGCGTCGGCGATGGCTTCCGCGCCTTGCACGTCGCGGTCGCGAAGTGTCCGCAAGTACGAGGCGGCGCGCTGCGCCAGAGCCGCCTTCACGAAAGCGCTCTTGGGCGAATCGCCGAGGAGGTCGGCGATCGGTCGAACGCGCTCCATGGGAAACGACCTCTGCTCCCGCGCGAGCGCGGTTCGGCTGCCGTGGATGACGGCGACCAGGCTGCCGAGCACCACCGGCGCGGCGAGGCCCGCGAGCTCCGTCGCGCTCCCGCACATCGGGGAGCCGAATAGAAACGGCACCCCGGACAGCCCCACGAGGGCACCCCAGAGCGCCTGGTCCGCTAAACGATCGGCGCGCTCCACCGGGGACGCGCGGCCGCAGCGGCGCAGCGCGCTCCCCATGGCCTCATCGAACCGATCGACGGCGGCGTAGACGGCTTGGCGCTCGCCGTGACGCTCGGGTGCAGTGAGGAACGACGAAACCATTTCCCTGGTCGCCTTCATGACGAAGTCTCCACGACATTGCTCATGCCCGAGGCAAAGCAAGTGCCGAGCCACGCAGAGCGACGCACGTATCGCCCGGAGTCGAGCGCGCCGTGCCCGCGGGTGAGTCGACTGGTCGCAGATGGTGGGACGAGGCGTCCCCGCGGGCGGTGCGTCCCGCGTGATCGGCGTTCAGCCCGCCTGGTAACGCGCTTCGATGAGGTGAGCGAGATCCTGGTGCTCAGTGCAGCCGATGAGTTGCTTGGTGTCGGCGAAGGGCAGGGGCGCCTTGTACCAGCGGTCACGCCAGGCCCGGATGCGCTTGTCGGTGGCGGCGAGCGTGAGCTGTGGATACGCGTCGATCTCCACTTGCTGCACGATGCCGCGGAAGAGCTCCAGGGTCGATTCGTAGCGCTTGCACGACAAGAACACGTCGATGCCGGCCGCGAGACCGAGCTCGGCCATCTCCGCGGGCGTGTGGTGATCGGCGACGGCTTTCATCTCGATGTCGTCGCTGATGATGATGCCGCCAAAGCCGAGCTCGCGTCGCAGGGCGTCGAGCGCCTGGCGCGAGAACGTGGCGGGAACTTTCTCGTCCAGCGCGGCGACGATGACATGCGCCGTCATGATCGCGTCGAGTCCGGCCTCGATGGCTTTCTTGAAGGGCGGCCACTCGGTTTCGCGCAGGCGCGGCATCTCGTGCTCGACCTTGGGCAACGCGAGGTGGCTGTCGAGGTCGGTATCGCCGTGGCCGGGGAAGTGTTTGCCGCACCCGCCGACGCCGGCGGCGTTCAGCCCCTTCAAGAGGGCGGTCGCGTGCTTGATGACCGCTTTGGCGGTCGCGCCGAAGGACCGGTCACCGATGACCGGATTCTTCGGGTTGGTGTCGACGTCGAGCACCGGCGTGTAGTCGACGTCGAAGTTCATGGCCCGCACTTCGCGGCCGAGCGCGAGACCAACCTTGTAGGTGAGCTCGACGTCGTCGATGGCGCCCAGCTTGCGCATGGCAGGCCACTCGGTCGCGGGCTTGCGCACGCGTTGCACGCGGCCACCTTCCTGATCGACGCTGATGAAGAGCGGCTCTTCCTTGCGCAGCATCTTGAGCTCGCGCGTGAGCTCGGTGACGTGCTCGACGGACTCGATGTTGCGGGCGAAGAGAATGAGCCCGAGCGGCTGCACCTCGCGCAGGACCTCACGGAGCTCGGCCGTGACGCTGGTCCCTTCGAAACCGCAGATGATCATCCGACCGGCGGCGGCGCGTACATCGGCGCGTTGCAACGGCTTGGAGCCTGGAATCGCTGGTTTTACGGCCATCGCGGGGCGTTATAGCCCACGAGAACCCCGCCGTGCTAACATTCCCAGGCCATGTCGGGTCGCGATCTCCTCTACAAGCCGCCGGTGCCGCAGATCATCACCGAAGAGGGGAGCGGCACAGGCACCAAGAGCCAGCAGGGCAAGTACGGCGGCAAGGTACCCGGCGGCCGCGAGCTCGGTAACGTCGGCGACAGCATCCGGGCGAAGCTCGAAGCGAAGCTCGCGGACGCGGGCAACACCACCATCGGCACGCCAGGGCCAGGTGTGGTCCCGGCTTACAAGGCCGAGTACTTCAATCGCGACGTCTCGGGCGTCAATCAGGTCAATCTTCGGGCGCGCGGCGCGGCGGCGCTCCGCGGGTCCGAGGGCGCGACCGACCTTCGCAAGATCGTCATCCCGCCCGCGTATGGCATCGAGAATCCCGACCCCGCGATCATCCGCTCCGCCGTCGACCTCATGGGGCTCGAGCCCGGCATCACCTACGATCTCGCGAGCATGCTGACGCGCCAGGGCGCCATCGCCCGTAACCCCAACGTCACCAAGGAAATGCTCGAAGCTCGCCTGGCGATGCTCAACGCCATGATCCAGGCGCGCAAGGCCGCGCTTGCCCGCATGGCCAAGCGGCGCAATGCCAAGGTCGCCAACAATCGTACGCTGGCGCTCGCACGTGACAGCCAGGGGAAGGCGCTCGACAAGGCCGTCGATGTCGCTGGCGAAGGCACTCAGCTCATCGAAGAGGTGCGCGACGAGGCCGAGGGCATGCACAAGCGCCTAGCGAAGATGCTCGGCATCAAGCGCTAAGGAGTTAGTTCAGGCGCTCGACCGCCGCTTCGGCGGCC
>FRDC01002195.1_pt1 | contig 73921 bp, 65 predicted proteins | sample 1106171 | NCBI WGS metagenome assembly FRDC01 (sample SAMEA3930566, study PRJEB13176) | freshwater metagenome | biome: Drinking water system; feature: drinking water; material: water | place: Singapore | collected 2014-12-20 | reverse complement strand
TCATACCCGCCACAAGTGCGAAGCTCGTCATCAAAATAGGACGCAATCGCACGCGGCCGGCCTCTAAAATCGCATCCGCTTCTGTTTTACCTTGAGCAATCAAGTGATTAATATAATCCACCAAAATGATCGAGTTTTTTGTTGCGAGCCCCATCAACATCACACAACCAATCATCGAATAAAGATCTAGAGATGATCGACCAATCCACAAAGCAAAAAATGCTCCACATGCGGCCAGTGGGATCACAAGCATAATTGTAAACGGAGTTAAAAACGATTCGTAGAGCGAGCTTAAAACCAAGTAGATAAAAATCAAACCCAGTAGCATCGCCATAATCATACTGGTCATTAAATCCTGAAAGTCTTGAGCTTGACCGATGAACTTGTAAGTGACCCCTGGCGGAAGTACGATTTCAGTTCCAACCATACGATTGATATCATCGATCACTCCCCCAAGACCCGGTCCTTTTGGAGCAATGTCCGCTGAGATCTGAACATAGCGACCACGATCTTCACGGTCGATACTAGCAGGACCTGTCGTGCTCACACCTTTTGCCACTTGATCGAGCTGCACTAAACGTTCATTCAAATTCGGAACTAAAATCGTATTGAAAGCACTTTCCAGATCTCTTTGATCCGGCTGCAAACGCACGCGAATGTCATACTCTAAGCCTTTCTCACGAAATACGGCCGGCGTGACCCCTTCCACTTGCGCGCGTAACTCTTGGCCCACACGAGCTGAAGTCACACCCAAGCGCTGCGCTGATTTTAAATCAACTAACACCTGATATTCAGGTTTTCCAGGACGATAGCTTGTATCCACATCTAGCAACGCAGGATTGTTTTTCAATTTTTCTAAAAACTGCGCTGTGACTTTCTCAACGGCACCCAAATCTTGCCCGATAATATTCATTGTAAATGGACGAAGTCCTCCACCCACATAATCCACGTCTTTCACTTTGGGATTGGCTTCTTTAAAACCAGCTAATGCCGTACGCATACGGGCTTTCACATCTGAAGTGCTCGCCGCACGAGTTCCGAATGGAACCAGTGATACGTAAAACTCGGCCTTATTTTTTTCTCCCATTTTAGTTCCGGCAATGAGAACTGTATTCACTACATCCGGATCCTTTTTAATGACCTTTTCGACTTCTAAGGCCATATCACGCATTTTCTCTAAACTTGTACCTGGTGCCATATCCAGACCGACACTGAATTCTCCGCTATCCTGTGCCGGAAGGAATGTTTTTGGCACTTTCGCTAAAAAGAAGAAGCTACTTAACACTACCAACACAGCGCCAATCAATGCCACATATGGTCGCTTCAAGAGAACGTGCAATATTTGAACATAGTAGTCTTCCAGCCAAGATTGAAACTGATTGAATTTGCGCACGGGTGCTCTTAGCATTCCAACAATTCCTGTCGTAGGATTGCTATGAGATAGTCCGCCGAAGTACGCGCTCATCATCGGTGCATTTGTTAATGCATCAAACAAACTGATAAACATAATAAACACGACAGTTAGACCAAACTGCTTGAAGAATTGCCCGACAACACCAGATAAAAATCCAATTGGACCAAACACAGCAACAATCGTAAGAGTTACGGCGACAACAGCCAGAGTAACTTCCATTGTCCCTTCAAGAGCGGCTTTCTTTGTTGGTTTGCCCATTTCCATATGTCGAAAAATATTTTCACGCACCACAATTGCGTCATCGATCAAAAGGCCTACGGCTAAGCTAAAGGCAAGCAAGCTCATAATGTTAATTGTAAACCCAGCCGCCATCATCAAGGCCCCAGCGCCAATTAAAGAAACTGGAATGGCAATACCTGTAATTAGCGTCGACCGCATATTTCCAAGGAAGAAGTACACCACAATAATGGTTAGAAAAATACCAATCCCAATCGATTCTAAAACATCTAGCACGTTCAACGATACGTAACGTGCTTGATTACTAACAATTCTAAGATCAGGTGCCGCTTCTTTGAAAGAAACTTTGATTTCTTTATCGATCATTTCAATGCGCTTTTTCACCGCATTGCTCACCGCGATGGTGTTGGAGCCCGATTGTTTATATAGATATAATGTTAACGAGGGCTCCCCATTGAAGTACGCGTAGGTTGTTGCGTCTTCCAATGTATCGCGCACTGATCCTAGTGATTTTAACGTAATCGGAACATCGTTACCAAAGAAATTGACCGTTGCATTTTCAATGGCATTAACCGATTCAAATTCACCCACAGTGCGAAACACCATGTCTTTCCCTTGAGCTTCTCGACTGACTGAACCCGCCGGAATATTTTGCCCGGAAGCACCTAAACGAGCTGCAATTCCAGAGACAGATAATTGAGCACGAGCCGTTTTATTGCGATCCAGTTCCACATGAATTTCACGCTTACGACCACCCAAGATATCCACAAGACCCACACCAGAAACTTGTTCCAGCTTTGGCTTAATGACTTCTTTAGCTAAATCGTAAAGTGGAGCCGGCTCCATTTTAGCTTGCAATGTGATCATCATAATCGGCTGATCGGAAGGGTCGATCTTTCGAATCATAGATTCTTTGACTTCATCAGGTAATTTAATTCGCGCACTGGCGACCTTATCGCGCACTTGTTGTTCAGCATATTTCACATCTGTTTCCAATGTGAATTCGGCCACAACAAGTGACATGCCTTCTTTATTAGAAGAACGTACGGTCTTTAATCCGCTGATCGTTCCCACTTCCTCTTCGATCGGCTTTGAAACTAAAAGCTCGACTTCCTTTGGACCCGCACCTGGATAAGGCGTCGTGACCGTCACGACTGGGAATGTAACATCAGGAAATAATTCAATCGGCAATTTTTTAAATGCGAATAATCCCAATACAATAATCAGGAGTAAAACACAGGTCATAAAGACTGGGCGGTCGATGGATAATTTAGACAAATTCATAAGCTCTCCTGAAAGGTCTTCAGACCGTTCGATGTTCGTACGAAATCAAGTTGATTCTTCACACGTTGGATCTGTGCTGCAGCCAATGTTTGCTCTTGAGTAATCAATTGAAAGGTTGTAGTTCGACCATTCATCAAACGCTGCCGTTCACGAGTCACAATTTTTTCTTGAAGCTTTTCAAGGTTCAACGCACTTTCAAAGCGCGCCTGGGCATCGGCACTACGACGAATACTGTCTTTCCACGTGCGCTCCTCTTCGAAATTCGCTTGAGCCATCATATCTTGAGCCGCTTGTCGTTCTTGTCGATAAGAGGCATTCAGATCACTATAAAGAAGCAAGTCGAGTGGAACGCTGACACTCACACCCACCATCCAACCTGGATGCTCACCAACATTTACCTCTTTGTAACTTTCAGTAATAGATGCATCTCGACCGTTGGCCGCAAACTTCGCATACACATCCAGTTCCGGCTGTACTTTGGATTTACCGGCTTTTGCTTTGGCTTCTGTCACTAAGCTTTGAGCGCGCTTCATTTCAAAATCTTCACGACGCGGATTATTTGGCAATGCTTTTGGCTTCGCAAGCCATTCTTGTATCGGCAGGTCTTGAAGTTCTTCCGTTGAATCTGAATCAAGCCCCCTTAATGTTTGAAAGGCACGCATGGCCGCAGCTCTTTCATCCATAGAGGCTTTTAACTCTAATTCTCGCGTCTCGAGTGATGCCTGAGCCTGCATGGCATCGACGTCATCCACAAGTTTCATCTTTAATCGTGAACTCATTAAATCGCGCAGTTTTTTAGCTCGTTCGACATTTCCTTGTTGAAGTTTTACGATTTGATTCAATGAAGCCAAAGTCCAATAGGTTGTTTCCGCTTCTTGTAAAAGATTTTTTAGTGCAAAACGATTTTGCATCCACTGCAATCGGTTACCAGCATTAATCGCGTCACGATCTCCTCGCGTTGCGGCTCCAAAGCTATTCTTCCACAAAGATTGGCGCAGCTCTAAAACTGCTGCTGATTCAGCCCAGTCATTCTGCGGCACAAACACCGAACTAACACCGTGAATATTAGTTCTTTGTGTCGTCAAATAGGCGCTAGCCAACAATCCAAATGGGGTCTGCTGCTTCAATCCCGCCTTCCAGCTCATTGCCTTTGTCCGATCGCCTTGCATATTCACCATCATCGTCTCTTTTTTATCATCGACCAGATTATATTCACCGAAAAGTTGTGGTGTTGTGAGCTGCTCACCTTCTTCTACTCGGTTTTTATAGGCTTCAATATTTTTCTTTAAAGCCTGAGCTTGTGAATTCTTCGACTTCACTTGCTCTAAATAATCTGACAATGCTAGCGATTGGGCTTGTGCCTGCAAACCAAGCAGTGCGAAAAGAATTAAACATTTATTCATACAAACACTCCATTTATAAACATCGTCACAATATGTTTCACCGTTTTAGCTCGATAAGCATCGTCAGCTAAAGATTTATTTAAAAATTCGCGTGCCATAAAATCTTTCTTCGCAGGCTCACAAGTCGACATAAACAACATCGTTGTACAAATTTGCGGATCCATACCAGATTTCAATAGACCTTTTTTCTTTGCGGCTTCGAAGAAGGCCACGCCGGCCTGGTAGGCTTTCAAATATGTATCGACAAATAATTTTTTAGCTACTTTATTTCCAACCATAAGTTCACGCTGCATGATTTCAAAGTCATAAGGATCCGCTAAGATCGATAAAATCATTTCGCTCACAAAAATCTCAAGCCGTACTCGAACTTCTTCAACTGATTTCGGCTCACCGAATGTGCGAATAATCGTCTGCAAACGAGTGAGTGCGGTATCCTCAATACAACTTTTGAATAAATGCTCTTTGTCTTTGAAATGATAGTTGATCAAAGAACCGGCTACTTTGGCATCTTTCGCCACATTCTTCAGACTGGTGCCATCAAAGCCATAGCTTGCGAAATGCTTTTTCGCCGTCGCTAATATCTGTTCACGAATTTCTTCTGTGCTTAAGGCCGACACCTAGACACCCCTGTAGATCCATTCATCATATTTGAATTTAAATTCAAATACATTGAATTTTTATTTAATGGGGTTTTGCATCAATTAAATAGGCAACAAGTTCCATATGCGGCGAATGAGGAAATTGATCCAAAACAGTTAGATCCTTTAAACGATAACCAACACGACTTAAACGCTCAAGATCCTCAGCCAAAGAGTTTGGAAAACAAGACACATAAATAAAATGCCGAGGCTTCTGGCTCGACGTAAGTAGAGGATCTATGAATCCTTTTAGACCTGAACGAGGCGGATCGACTACAACTGCATCAATATTAGTAAAGTGCACCTGCCGCTTTTCACTCAAGCGCTGATAATCACCCTGATAAATCTGAACCTTCTCACGGGTTCCCAAACTCAAGAGGTTTTGCTCTAACATCTGAGCAAAATGTGCATCCATCTCAAAAGCTAAAATATTTTCGAACTGTGCACTTAGCGGAAGAGTAAAATTTCCAACTCCCGAACCAAATTCAATAATCGATTGAGCCTGAACATTCTTTAAGTATCCCGCAACAATTCCAACGAGCGCTCGATTGGCACGCATCGACACCTGAGTAAAATCGCCTATCGAACACTTTAAATCCACAGCCTCATCACGAATATATGTTTGAAACCAAACGCGTGGCTCTGGGTCTAATAATTTTAATTGCCCATCTTTATGGCCCAATACTTTTCGCTTTTGTCCCACTTCCACATGTGCGAGCGATAGCAAAGACTCAAGATACAACTTCTCTTCTAATAAATTTTTAATATCGACATTCGCAAAATCCAGCCATACCCCACGCTGACCCTGCGGGCCGACGCGCAAACGAATTGAGCCCTTATTCACTGGCGGTGGTGTCCGACGAAATTCTTTAAACCATGCCTCCAAAGACTCACTCATCATCGGGCAGTTTTCTATGTCAACAATTTCATATTTATCAATATGGTAAAGCCCAAGTCCTTGACCCTTCACCCAAGTCAGATCCACTCGATCACGCAAATGCTCATGACCAACACTCACCCAGCGAATATCTTCTGCATTAATTCCTAACAACTCGGTTAATGCCTGACGTTTAGTTTGAACCTGTTGCCCCAACGAAGTTCCTATCGTCGGGCAACCACCGCACTGCTTTTGATACAGACAATTCAGCACATCGATCATCGCGTCAGCAGTTCCTGACAAGCATTCATTCGTCGAATTGAAGACAAGATATCACTCAACGGGCCGCCCCTACTTTGTAATGAAGAGGCCTTTTCAAAAATACTTAGTATGGACCCCAACTCAAGTAAAGCCTGCCTGTGTTTATAAACAGGAACTTGTTCTTGCTCTAATGCCATCGCCTTTAATGCACTTCCAAACTTTTTGATTTTAATTTTCAATTGATGAAATCTTCGCAGCGAGCCGACATACTGCCAAAGTGAAAGATCCCGGCTCATTTTTTTTAATTCCTTTTGATATAAAGATTCAAGCGCTTGAAATTCAAATATCAAAATATCTTGCAAAGCGCTGGCAACCAAATAACGCGATTCCGTTGCTTGCTTAGCATCCGTAATCAGACCAATATCCCTCATTCGAAAAGAGAATGACGTCAACTCTTCCTCAGATTCTGTATTCGACTGAAAGAGCGCATAAACCTCTCGATAGAGATCTTGTTCTGCCTCAGGCAAGGACTGCCACCAGTCCATCGCTTGCGAATCTTCTTGAGTACAAGCCGTCGTAACACATTTAAGAAAAGAAAGACCACTTGTTCGGCCATCAAAAGGCTGGGCTTGAAGTAATTTGAATGGAGATGCATGAGCATGCCCCTCATGCGAATCGGATTGATCTAAATCTAAATTTATATAAGCCGATGGCCATAGCGTGCGCCTGGAAAGCTTATTATCTAGCCAGTTCTGCCACATAAACCAATTATAGCGGCCTTGCTCTTTACGCAATTTCTTAAAATCACTAAATGCAAAAGGTTGCTCGTGTTCATTATCCCGAACAACAAATACGGGACGCTTTAGCGCCTTATTCAGGCGAAACGTTTCAAATGCAGAACGGAAAGAAAAATAAATGGCTTTCGCTATCGAGGTTCGATAGGTCGAGGCGAAGACATACTGCCCCTGCTTGATAACGTCGAGCGCATACAAGTAGTAAAGATTCAAAATCGGACAAATACCCAGAGGGCCAACAGCTGTGTGCTCTAACACCTCCATTAATACATAGCCAACACCTGCTGCATATCCATACTCGTCTAAAAAGGCTCCTCCTCGGGCCAAAGTTTGTCGAGTAAAGAGCTCTTGAACACCTTGCGAAACTTTACGCAGAAAATCTTGTTTTGCACTCTGTTGCTTTACTTCTTCCACAACGCAAGAACCACAAGTCTCAGGAGAAGATGCCTTTAAAGTCAGTCGCAGCAGCTCATAAAACGAAGAATTCAATTCATAACGACGACCATTAATTTCTATGTAGGCTTGGGATGCATGGGACACGCCGAACTCAGAGCTTTTTAAATAATGAAGGAACTCTTCATGTATACGAGATGCAACATCCTCATCCGCCTCACTGTGAGAATGACCCTCGTGAGCCATCGCGGGAGCACTGACACAAAATAGAAAAAATACATAGGACAAAATCAAATTTCGCAACATAGTTCGGGGTTGTTGCAGTCCAACGAAATATTGTCCAGTTCTTTTGTTTTTTTCTCCTTCTCTTTTCATTTAGATTTCATTGTCAACGCCCCCTCCCCTTGACTTCAGCTCTTTGTAAATTAAAATCTCTGCATGCTTCTCCCTCAGCTTCGCTTTTTATTAGCCGCCATCAAGAATCCCCGTGAAGTTTCTACTATCTTCCAAACTACCCCATGGCTGCGGGATCAAATGTTAAAAAGCATCGATTTTTCCAAAATTGAGCATCTCGTTGAGCTTGGGGCTGGCGCGGGAGCTATCACAACAGGTATTGCTGATCGTTTACAAAAGCCGGAGCAGTATTTAGGCATTGAACTTGACCATGATTTGATTGAAGTTTTGCGGAAGCGCTTTCCAGATTTAAAATTTACTGAAGCACTCGCAGAACAGGTTTATGAACTGACTCAATCCACTGGACCTGTCGATGCTATTGTTTCAAGTTTACCGTGGACCTTGTTTCCACCAGATGTTCGCGATCGAACTATGAAAAGTATTGCGGCGACCGTTAAACCTGGCGGTATCTTTACGACCTACATAGTGGTCAATGCCATCTTTTATCCTTCCGCACAGGATGTGATTCGACAAATGAAAGCTCACTTTTCGAAAGTCGAGCAATCAAAAATTTTCTGGAAGAATGTTCCACCTGCATTTATTTTTACGGCTTATAAATAAACATTTAGATACGAAATATCACTATTCCGAATCCACGGAGTCCGTCGCGTCTTCTTTGATGTCCACAATATCTTCCTGCAACTCTTCCGCATTTTTCTGCAAGCTTTGCAAATACGCCTCAGGAGTCTCTGCTGAAAAACTCCATGGCAATAAGGGCTCAATTAATGCCATAGTCTCGGGCATCTCTTCAACAGATTGGCTCGACGGCAGAAGTTGCTGGCGAAACTCGAGAAACAAAATAAATAAAATGACCACGCTGCTCACCATATGGATCACCGGTCTTTTCGCTCGAGGAAACATCAGACCCGCTGTACTGTCAAAAATCCAATACAACACCAATACGCTCAAAGTTAACTCGACATAAAAATACAAGTCATAGGAATCAAAAACTTGCACGAATGGAACAACCCAATCACCCAAAACCACCACAACAACAAGTACTGTTAAAATATGACGAACCATATGCAGAAATAAATATTTTCTCTGCGACAGCTTATTAAATAAACTCAAAAGAAACGACAAAACCAAAATCCCTACACAGAGTCCAAAAGATCGAACTAAGTATTCCGCCCATTCAAATGGTGGAGGATGTGGCAAGCGATGCAAGAGGGTCACGACCAAACTGATCACAACTGTTACGATTAAATGCACAACTATGGATTTCATTTTTTTGCCTTTAATTCCATAGAATCCATCAATGTTTTCACTAATGATTCAATATGCGAAAAAGAAAATCCACGAATGGAAACTTGCGTGACCAGACCCGTTTTCACCCGGTCTAAACTGGCCCATTTAACCTCAGCATCATATAGGTTTTTAAAAAATGTGTGGCCTCTCAAACATGTTTCCACTTTAAACTTTAAACCGGCTTTGGTGACGACACGACCCGCTTTACAACTAATTGCCGAAAACATCGGCGTCTTCCAGTCTTTGCGAATAAAAGATAAACTGTTCTGCGTTTCAGTAAACCAATCATTCAATTGCGCGAAGAACTGTAGCCGATTCATTTTATTTTTTTCTAATACGCTATAGCTGACTTCAAACCAACCGGTTTCTTCTTCCGCACTCAGCATGGCATGATCATTCAAGCCACACTTCTCGCCAAAAGCTTTGAAGTATCTTTGATCCTCATTTAAATGATTCGACCAGCAACGCATATAAGACGGCATCTTTGCCGTCATATAGCCGAACACATCTTTGCTTTTCTTCATGGACTCTTGCATGTCTGCTGTCAGTCGATTTTGAACAGCCGTCAATTGCTCATAGGCCAATTCACGTAAATCTTTGTAAGGTTGAAAACCACGGGCTCGTTGTGAACTCAAAAATTTCTGTAATGACGCCAGAGGAACTGAAAACGATACACTATCGGCGTCACGCAGTTTCGACACATTCATGCCGACCACTTGGCCCTGTCGATTCACTGTCGGACCACCACTCATACCGGAGTTAATCGGCGATGACATATGAATTTTACTGTAAGGCCCCGATTCTAAAACTCCGTTATAAATTCCACGCACCAAAGTCATATTGAGATCTTCCGGTATACCAATCGAAAAAAGGGGTTCGCCATGAAACGGCAAACGATCCGCCATTTTCAGTGCATGGGTAAATTTCTTATCAACTTTTAGCAGCGCCATATCCTGAGTCACATCAATGGCCAGCACTTGAGCCGGTAGAGAATTTTCTCCGTCGATCAAAAATATTTGATACTTATCCGATTCGACAACTGCATCCGACACCACATGGAAATTCGTTAGCAACAATCCCGCTTTATCTATAACAAATCCAGAACCATACGAGGTTTTGGGTGAGTCTTTGGAAATGGAAGATTTAATTTGAAAAACCGAAGATTGAATCTCGGCATAAAGCTGCGGAGATAAAGAATCCCGATCTTGTGCCCATACAACGCTGATGAAGAGGTAAAAAAAGAGTGCCACGACTAGAAATTAACTCTATCATGCTCGCTTAACAAATGTTTTGCAGGATGTCATAAAGATGAATCGCGGCGAAATCAATTGGGACGCTTTTTCTTCAGGCCAGGTGGTGTCAAAGCTCTGGTTACTTGAAGAATGGGAGAAGTGTTACGCCAAAAGCGCAACCCCTGAAGTGATTTGGTTACTTTGCGGTTGGTACGGCATGCTGTCTTTTTTGATCATGACCCGTGATCGCCACAATATTGAGCATATTCGATCCTTTGATCTCGACGAAAATGCGATGGCCGATGCCCATAAACTCAATAACAGCTGGGCCTCCCCTCACTGGCGCTTTCGAGCTTTTACGGCCGATATTTGCAAATTAGATTGGGGACGCCCCAAACAGTATCACTCCCGCGAGCCCGATTGGGTGATCAACTCCTCGTGTGAGCATTTACCTGCGGATCAGTGGTGGTCGAATATTCCCGCTGGACAAAAAGTGATTTTACAAGGCACTGACATGGAACATGAAGAGCATGTGAATAAGTTTCGATCACTTGAAGAGATGCAAAGCACCTTTCCCCTCACAAAAACTCTATTTGCGGGAGAAAAGCGCTTTGCATACCTATCTGGATTTCAATTTACAAGATTTATGCTAATCGGAACCAAATGAGGCGCGCTTAAAGCACCAGTCAAAAATTTGATCTTTGGCTTTCCCAATAGCACGATCAAGAGCTGCAAATGGAGACCTCGCAAACTCGGTGTCGATAAAACTCATTTCACTGGAGTTAATTCTTAACGTCGCCCAAAATCCACCGGCGTCTTTTTCAACAACCGCACGAATCTGCGCATCACTTGGTGAAACATCCGCCAATTGATCCAATAACTCTTTTGAGTAGGCCTGAAAATCAGACCAAGATTCCATATTTTTAAAATCAATAGTTGGTAATGTAGTCATAATTCCTCCCTTTTCCTATTCATCGTTCTTTAGAAGATTGCGAACTCGATCAATACACTCATTTGGATTTAACGGCTTTTGAATATATGGTGGCAGTGGTTCATGTAGTCCCGTCATACGCATTAACTTTTCTGGACCGATGACACTCATTAAAATAAATGCCGTTGCACCTTCACCATATCTTCTCCACAGATCAATGCCCGTTCGACGACCTGATAAAAAAATATCAGATACGATTAAATCGTAAGGCTGACCCAATTCCAGGCGCTGACGAATCATTTTTTCCGCCGCCTCTTCCGTCGTCACCCAACGCATTTCTGCATGTGGATCGACCTCATCAATAATATACGACCAGAGGGGCTCCATGCTGACGTCATCTTCAACAATCAGAACGGAGGATCCCTTTTGCGGCCGCACGCTCTTCCATACTTCGGATGCTGATGTCTCTTCCCCAACACCGGCATTCGCTGCCACATTTTCTAAATTCATTGTGTACCTCCCTTTGGCGACTTCTATCTTGTCCATGTGAGGTACCGCGAGGTTTGAAGTCTGATTGAAGAATTCTTCACATCATCAATTTCAGGACTTTGGAAGAGGCAAATAGCAGAATTAAATCCAAATCAATAGGATCGTGGGATGGCGCAGTGAGTTCCAGAAGAAGCATGTGATTACAGTTTTGATTTGTTATCCATTTTCTGAATATAGGCGAGCAACATCAAACCCGGAATGGCAATTAAAGTACAAACTAAAAAGAACACATCCCATCCCAAATTTTTCGCCATCCATCCAGTTGGAGCCGATGCGATCACTCGCGGTACCCCCATTAAGCTGGAGAGCAACGCATATTGAGTGGCCGTAAAGCGCTTATTGGTTTGTGCTGCCATATAGGCCATAAAAGCACTTGTTCCCATTCCACCAGCTAAATTCTCTGCAGTAATCACAACGGCAAGCGATGGAACCGAAGGTCCAATATGAGCGAGCCAGCTAAACCCCAAAGTCGTTAATGACTGCAAAATTCCAAAAATCCAAAGAGCACGGTAAATGCCAATTTTTAAAATCAACACCCCCCCAATTAAACTTCCCACGATCGTCGCCCAAAATCCAAACAACTTCGCTACGGTTCCAATTTCTGTTTTGGAAAAACCAAGTCCCAAATAAAATGGATTGGTCATATCGGAAGCCATCGAATCACCAATTTTATAAAGTAAAATAAAGGCTAAGATACTTAAAGCCCCTTTGCGCTTGAAAAACTCAACAAGGGGCTCTACAAACGCATCTTTCATTGAGCGTGGCGGTGGAACTTCCACCTTTGGTTCATCACTAAATATTGTGGTTAGTAATCCCACTCCCATACCGAGAGCCATAATTTTATAAACCATATCCCAAGGTACTTGGTCGGCTAATGCCAAAGCACCCGCACCAGAAAATAGCAAAGCCACTCGATAACCATTTACAAATAATGAAGACCCCAAACCCAATTCTTCATTCGTTAAAGATTCTCTGCGGTAGGCATCCACAATAATATCTTGAGTCGCGCTCCAGAAGCTGACGAGAAATGCCCCCACCGCAATCGCTTCAATCGAGAGTTCAGGATTTAATGTCGAGAGATAAAAAATCGCTATCAATAATAATAACTGAGCGACAAGCAACCAACCTCGACGGCGACCAAGAAATGGCAATGTGATTCGATCTAATAAGGGAGCCCATAAGAACTTTAAGGTGTAAGGAAGTCCGACTAATGAAAAAAAGCCGATCACTGTTAGATCGATATGAGCTTCGGTCATCCAAGCTTTTAGTGTGGCGCCAGTCAGTAGTAACGGCAGGCCCGAAGAAAAACCCATTAAAAAATTGGTCAACATCCGCTTACTAAAAATTTCCTTAAGCATTCCCTACCCCCAGTCCAAGGCTAGGGTGAGGTACAGAAATTGTCACCGTCTTTTACCTTTTTTTAGGGGACTTATCGCCATCTGAATCCAATGGCATCGCCGAGGCGGGCACAATTATTGGATAATAAGCAGCATCATGAGCTGCAAGGACGTAGCTCTAAAGGATACAGAGTCATGGATGGCTCAGCTAAAACAATTGGGTTTTATCTCTTGTTGCTATTTGCGGCGTCTCTCTCTTTACCCTCACATTCTTCAACAAAATTATCGAAAGACGATTATCGATTTTTACAAGCCATAAAAGAGACCGCTCTACAGCGTGTACAAGAAGAAAGAGCATGGTCCGACACTATAATTTCCTGCCTAGAAAACAGAAAAAGCTGCCGTGACGTCCGAGCCTTTGCTCAGTTTATGGTGGACACCCCACAGATATTAAAAACTTACCGCACGGTTTTGATTCTTGGAAATTACAATAAGATTCAGGAACTCAACGGGATGATCCCAACTCACTTTGGATACCCAAATCTCGAAGTCGATGTTAACACCGCAACAAAATATTCGGAGCTCGAAGACGTCGCACCAATTAAAAAAACAGACCTAGCCGTCATCGAAAGAGAGTGGGTCCATGCATGGCGACAAATGCGACATAGTCATCTTAGCGAAGCACAAGAAAAGGCAAAGCTCGAACGCGTCTACTCAAACAACAGCAAACTTGAAGCTCAAAAATACTACAAAGAATTAGCTAAACATATCGCAGCCGAATTCCCCTACATCCCGTTTATTTCCAAAGCACAGCCCTCGAACAAAGATTTGATTCTAGCCATGAAAAAATATCGCAAAACCACAAGTGATGTCGTTGACATTTTAAACGATCAAAATGAAATGCCCATGGAATCCTTTCTGACGTTTACTAATATTATCGAAGACGAAATTCTGATCGAGCATCCCGAATGGAACAGCACTTATATTTCACTATCAAAAGGTGCACGTGGCCCAGAATGGACCTATAAAAATTGGCTCGATGCCTTTACCTCGACAGTCGGTGTGGCCTTGAACGTTTGCTTTTTGTTTGCCTCAATTGCAGAAGCTTGGCCGATTGCAATTGCTTGCGGAACCACCGCAACAGCTGTTGGAACCTACTTCTTAACGAAAATGACTTTAGATCTCTTTAAAGAGTTGAAACTCAACCGGGCTGGGCTGACCTCGCAAGAGCGGCTGCAAACTTTGACCGGACGCCTGGTGGCCATGGGAATCATGTTTGGCATAGGTGGACTGGGTTTTGCTTCCACCATCCGTGCCGCTGAAGGCACAATTCAAACCGCCTTGCAGCTCGCTTCGACCAATATTAAAACCCGATTTACGAACCCGACCGAAATGTTGAAAGCCCTTAAAGAGTGGGCCAAGGGTTACACTGACTTCCAATCAAAAAATGTCACAGTCAATTCCACACTTGGCAGCAAAGTACATAGCGCTTCAAGCAAATCCAATCCTCTGCATTTTCCAACCTATGCTGAAGTTTTAGATATGAAAAATCACTTTACAAACAGCGTGCTGCAGGCCGGCTAAAACTTGCGCAACAACTTTTCACAGCCTATTGTTGCTTAGACAAGCAACCAAGGAAGGGCTGTGATGAAACTTTCACTTATTATCATTTTACTTCATTCTATTCCCGCATTCGCAAACTTTTCTGCGCGCCGATTTCCAAATGAAACATTCGAACAGGCCGTCCAGCGCTACAACATGCGCATTCAAAACGACGACGAATCGCAAACTCAAGGCGATGTTTTTATGACAAGAATTCCATACAGCGAAGTCGATGAAAAATTTAAGCAACGCATTCCCGAGTTTTCCTCAATCGAAGAGCTTAAGGCTGCGTTCGAATGGTCCCGAGATGAACGCTTTATGACTGACCCGAGCTTCGAACATTTCAAACGCCGAATTTCTTGGCTCTACCCAGACGACGGCTGCTTTGCACGTGCTCAGGTGGCGCAAAAAATAATTCGTGCACATGTTCCGGGCAGCGATCTTGGTAAAGTTTTTATTTTTGGCTCGCTGTATGTAAAAACGAATAACTCTCCGGAAGGCGGAGTCTCTTGGTGGTACCATGTGGTCCCTGCTTCACGCATTGGTGATCAGGTTTGGGTTTTAGATGCGGCCATCGACCCAGCAAAACTGTTAAAACTCGAAGAATGGATAGCGCAAATGATTCCAGAGGGCAGTGACGACTTCACGGTCAATTTCTGCAAGAATGAAACCTATGGCCCCGGCTCATCTTGCCTCACACCAAGAACAATGGATATGGAAGATGCTCTTGCAGAGCAATCGTTTTATTTGAGCGAAGAACGAGATCGTTTAATTGAAATGGATCGAAATGCAGATGACGAACTTGGGATTCACCCACCATGGCTTATAGAGCCCAAACCGCAACCTGATAAACCAAAACAGCCGCCATATAAGCTATTACATTAAGACCTATCACCTGTCCGGCAGCAAATTTCCAAGAGCCCATTTCTCGGCTTGCTGTTGCCGTAGTTGAAAGACATTGTAAAGCCATCATAAAGAATACCAAAATTGCGAGCACGGATGGCACAGTAAACAATGGATCCCCATTGGTCTTTTTCGCTTCGTGCATTTTCTCGAGAAGTGTTGAGTTTTCTGGATCTTCCACTTGATCAGACAAATTCATCACCAGGGCCATCGAAGACACAAACACTTCTCTTGCGACGAACGCAGAAAGCAATCCAACACCCACACGCCAATCCGCACCCATGGGTTCGAACACGGGCTCAATCACTTTTCCAGCCTGTCCTAAATAACTTTGTGCCAACTCGGGCCGCATTCCATTTTCTGTACGTGGAAAGTGACTTAAACCCCAGATCAGCAATGCGAGAGAAAAAATAACCGGCCCAGCCCTGACTGCAAATGATTTTGTTTTCACCCAGCTATTCTGTAGCGTGAACCGTAAGCGTGGGCGGCGGTAAAGCGGAAGCTCCATCATAAAATGCGATGTCTTCGACTTCTTTAAAATGCGATCTAAAATGCCCGCAGCCAAAGCGCCGATAATGAGGCTCAATAAATAAAGTCCCGCCAGAGACAGTCCGGCCTTCCAAGATGCAGTGCCTTGAAATATAAATGTTAAAAATAAAGCATACACAGGCAATCGAGCAGAACATGTCATGAGCGGCAAAATAAAGATGGCAATCCAACGTTCACGCGCGGACTGAATATTTCGCGCCGCCATCATGGCCGGGACCGCACAAGCAAATCCAGATAAAAGTGGCACAAAGGCTCGCCCGCTAAGGCCCAGCCAAGACAGCGGTCGATCGATCAATGTGGCGGCTCGAGCTAAATATCCCGAGTCTTCAATCCAACTAATGCCTAAAAATAAAATAAAAATTTGTGGAATAAACACAAGCACAGAACCCGCACTTAGAATTACACCGTTGGCTATAAAATCCGTAACAAAGGAGTCTGGCCCGTGAGCTAAAATCAGTTCAGAAAGTGCTGTCACACCACGATCAAGAAGATCCATGACAGGCGCTGCTAACCAAAAAATCGAACTGAACAAAGTCCCCATAATTAAAAAAAAGGCACAAATTCCGAAAACCGGATGGAGCAAAATATGATCGAGACGTCGGGTTTGTGCAAAAATATCTTCAGCTCTTGTTGTCTCGTAAACTTCGACACATTCTTGTGTCACCTGTGCCGCAAACTCATGAAGTTGATGAAGTTCTTTTTCTGTTAATTTTTCAGGTGGAGAAAAATCCATTCTTTTGTTCGAGTGAAAAATGGCCTTGGCATTTTCTAGCAAAGCTATCACACCTTGACCATGGCGCCCTTCCACTCCGATAACAGGTATTCCCAAACGCGCCGACAGTTTTTCCAAATTCACTTTTTTCCCACTGCGCTTCATCAGATCTGTCATGGTTAAGGCGATAACTTGCTTGAGACCGGTTTTCTTTAAAATCATTGGAATCACTAAGTGCCGCTCGAGCTGGGTGGCATCCACAACCGTAATCGCCATACGTGTTTGACTGTTTTCTGCGAAAAGAGCTTTGTAAGTGGCCCACTCATCCAAACTTTTCGGAGCCAACGAATACACTCCGGGAGTATCGATCACTTTTATACTTTCACCGTACTTGGGATGCGTCACTCCCACATGACAATCCACAGTCGCCCCTGGGTAGTTCACGGTTTTGAACTTCGAACCCGTCAGCCAATTATAAAGAGTGGTTTTGCCTGCATTCGGAGGCCCGATTAAGGCAAGGCTTGGATGAGCACGCACTGAGCTTCCTCTTTTCTAAGAGCCAACACGCTTTTGGCGATTTGCACAATAAAAGGACCGGCCAATGGGGCGCGTCGTATAAAATGAACCTCACGTCCCGGCACCAAACCCAATTCGAGAAGACGTTCGGTGTCACTAGAATCGCCAGAAAGACCAATGATTTGGCCTACTTGTCCATTTTTTAACTGGTCTAACGTCACACCTTCTCCTCAGTGGACCACAATCTCTCAAAAAAATGTCCGTTTTCCAAGCTTCGACCACTTATGAAAAGCAAATGAAAACCAAACATTCCTGGCACGAGGGTTGTACTAAGATAGGCTATGCGACTGAGCTTCTACGTATTGATTTTGACAACACTTTTTTACCCACTCGTTGGATTTTCTAGCACACCTTTGTTGCCAGCTGACTCCCCAACCCTCAAACCAACGCTTGTGCAACTCCGTCAAACCGTCTCTCTTCATTATAATTTTACGCCTCATATTCCTTTGGAATTATTACGACGAAAACTTGGAAAAATTAGTTATCAGCCGATTCAATACATGCGAGCCGCTCAGGTTTCATTCGCTTATCTAACAGTCGCTCATAAAATCGAACGTGCACCTCACGAGTTTGATGTGGCCTGGAGCGATAAATCGCTCTCGTGGAAACTCAGTCATGATGAGGGACGTGCGTTGTTACCTGAAGATAAAAGTCTCATGGGAATTATCGGCCCCGATGGAATTTATCTTGTTGATGGTAATCACAAAAGTCTTACCAGTCTTTATTTTGGAGCAAAAACTGCGCCCATTTTTTTAAAAGAAGATTTAAGTCTCAATGACAACGGCACACCAAGAACTATCGAGGACTTCCGCACATTAATGAAACAACGAGGTCATGTGTTTTTAACTAAAATGGATGAAACAGAGCTGGATTGGACTCCCCTTCTTGATCAGATGGAAAATGACCCCAATCGCCATTTTATCTCTCTTATTACTGCGAAATTGAAAATTAAAATTAAAAATGATGGCCAAGTTAAAATCAAAAATCGTCGTGGCAGTGACGAACCCGTACTTATCAAAATCGGTCGTGACATTGAATTTTTTGAATTGATGCTTTCTCGTCGCTTGCACCATGCGGGACTTCACTATGAAGATCGATTCGGCAATCACCCACCAAAAAACTTTATTGCGATAGCGGCTCGACTTCTCTGGGATATGCAAGAGGCTGGTGACCCCTTTTTAAAGAAAATTTTAATGTTCCCCGAGCCTCGACATCTTTCGACGGAACAACTCGAAGAGTTACTCGAAAAGTTTTTTAAGGAAAATCCAAAGACCTGCGAAGCTTTCCTCACCAATCCCGACTCTTATTTTTAAAGGTGCCTGGTACAAATAAGGGACTCAGCGCGCAATACATTTGACGACACTTTTTGAAATCCTCTATCTCATATAAATTTTTGCATGACGCCTTGCACTCCAAAAAGGTAGCAGGTACCTTGTGAAGAACGAGGAGAAGATCGTGGTTTACAATAATATTTTGGAAGTCATTGGACACACACCGCTTGTGAAACTGAATAGCGTTTCAAAAGGTTTGGCATGTCAGATGTATGCGAAGCTTGAGTTTTTAAATCCTGGCGGATCGGTAAAAGATCGTATCGGTTATAAAATGGTGTTGGACGCACAAAAATCGGGTCGTATTAAGCCTGGTGATGTTTTGATTGAACCGACTTCGGGAAATACTGGAATCGGAATTGCCTTAGCTGGAGCGGTGCTCGGCTATCGCGTGATTATCACTTTGCCTGAAAAAATGAGCCAAGAAAAGCAAGTCGCCCTGGAGGCTTTAGGCGCGGAAATTATTCGCACTCCGACCGAAGCCGCATGGGATGCACCAGAAAGCCATATTGGTGTCGCTAAGAAATTACAAAAAGAAATTCCGCGCGCACATATTCTAGATCAATATGCCAATCCCTCAAATCCACAAGCTCACTACGATGGAACAGCAACGGAAATTCTTGAAGATCTAAAAGGTCAAGTCGATATGGTGGTGATCAGTGCTGGAACTGGTGGAACGATCACAGGCGTTGCCAAAAAAATCAAAGAAGTGTCTCCGAAATCGATTATCGTCGGTGCCGATCCTGAAGGTTCAATCTTAGCGGGCGGAACTTGTGTGGGAACTTATAAAGTCGAAGGTATTGGCTATGATTTTATTCCGGATGTTCTTGATCGATCGCTGATCGACACCTGGGTAAAAACCAACGATCGCGACTCTTTCCGCATGGCTCGAAGATTAATTCGCGAAGAAGGATTGCTGTGTGGCGGATCCAGTGGAGCCACCATGTGTGCGGCACTTCAAGAGGCTAAAAAATTAAAGGCCGGACAAACTTGTGTTGTTGTTTTATCTGATGGTATCCGCAACTATATGACTAAGTTTGTGTCGAATCGTTGGATGGTTGAAAATGGTTTTTATGATAAATCGGAAGCCAATTTAAAATAAGAGGGATTTGATGCGCCAACTTGTTGTTTCATTATTACTCATTACAAACTCTGCAATCGCTCAAACCGTCGATATGGATGCGGAACAAAAAGGATTCGCAACTATCGAGCGCGCCGGTAAGCTCGTCAGCATTCGTCTTAAACCTCACGCCAAAGGTTTTGAGCTTTTCCTTGTCGGAAAAGATGCGACTCAAATTAAAAGCTTAAAAGACTGGAATATTGAAGCTGCTGAGATGGAAGGCGAAAAGGTATTACCTCTGACAATTGAGCGTGTTGGTGATCGCTTTGTGATTCAACGCCCAAAGCAAAACAAAAAACCATTACGTGTTAAGGTTGAATCCAATTCTGAAACCGAAACTTTTAACTTAGACATCGCGCCAAAGTAATAAGTTTCGCAAATTAAAATGAGACAGATGTCCAATTTACAGTTTCAATAAAAAAAGCGGCTCTCACAAGCCGCTTTTTCTTAACTATTTATCAAATCAATTGTCTATTTCTTTTCAACCATGGCCGACATCGCCTTTTGAATTTCAGCTGCGTAATTACGGAATCCGCCACGCACATCATCTTCGGTCAATGTGTACTGAATATCCGGCGTCACACCCAAATTCTCGATGGGATTATTATCCACACGTTCAGCAATAGAGCCTGTGACTGAGAATCCAGAAACACCCAAGATATTCGGATGGCTCACGCTCAACACGTAACCTCCAGCACCCGCGGTACGAGTTCCAAAGATTGTGGCTCGCTTGTTATCTTGCATAATCGCCGGAAAGAAATCTCCGCCTGAAAAATCCAATTGATCGACGACGATCATAATTGGTTTCGAGTACGACCCTTGTGGATGCGGCATGATTTGATCAATTCCTAAGAAATAAGGATCTGAAAGTCGTTTACCCAATTTCCACTGATCCACCTTAAAGCGGAGATAATTTAGGAAAAACTGCGACACCTGATAATCAGCTGGATATCCGGCCACATTATCACCGCCAAATGCCTTTTTCGCATCGTCATCATTTTTCACTTTTTCAAGAGATGCAATATCAGGCAATGCCTCCGCAACATCTTCTTGCAGAATTGTCATACGATGCTTCGGAGTTCTCATAGGCTCAGTTGTTAAGGCCGCAACCAACGAATAAAGATAAAAAACCGATCCACCTGGATTATGGATTTGATCAATCACTAAACCGTCTGTCACTTGCTCCATACGCTGCATAACAGATACAAATTCTTGTGTCGCTTCTGCAGATCCATCATAAGCCGCTATGCGAATGTAACCATACAATCTTCGATCCGGAGTTTGGTAAATATAAGCATAAAACTTATCCGTTTCTGCAGACTCCCAAATTTTCGGACCTAATGCTGGAATAAAACTTTTACGACCACCAATCGTAAACGGATTTGCAGCCATATCTTGATTCATTTGCTTCATCAATGGCCAGAAGCCTGGCTCCATGGTTTTACTTGTAATCGAAGCAAAGGCTTCAGGCTTGGCATGCATACTATGGCCAAACAATGAAAAGCGGTCACCCGATTGATCCAAGCTTGGAATCTGCTCGGCTGTGTAATCCCAAATCAATTGCAAACTGCGCGCATTGCCGCCCTTGTCTTGAAATGTAATTTCAATTGGACCTTGCGGAACCACATGTGTCGCCGCTCGTGCACGACGAGTCAAATACAGCTCACCAATCGCTTTGTCTGTCTCTTCTACGTTGTGCCCCACAATGCTCTTCAATTTCATAACAACATCATGTGTTTTTTCTCCGCCGAAGCGCACAACTTCATCACCGATTTGCACCGGAAAACTACTGGCAGGAAGCTTGGAGCGATCAATCCACACAACAAAATATTTGTCTCCCACCCCCATCACTTGAAATGGCAATGACGCTCGTTCTGTCGAGTAAAATTGAACTCCGACGTGATAATCGCGAGTCGAATTAAACACGTCCTTCAGTATATTATGATAATCTCTGAGCGTTGGATTCTGTAGAGCACTGACTTTTGCTTTCGCGTCCTCAACAGCACTTAACAATGTCCAGCCGTCAAATTTATTTTTCCAATCCGCTGGCGCATAACGCACCTGAAATGTTTGATAGTAAAAATCAATATCTCGAAGCATCGCCTCTTTTAACGGCGAAGCCGCAGCCACTTGAGCCACGAGTGATAAAATAAGTATGGATAGAATTCTTTTGATCATTGTTCCCCCTCTATTCCTGGCTGGAAGATAGGGAGGAACCATTTTAGTGTCAAATTATGTTCTAGCGCTTCACACTTGATGGGTTGCGTTTACTGCTGGGCTTCAACTTTACAGTACCAGCAAATTTGGCGTTCTTCTGTCGTGCCGCCATCTCTTTATATTCTTTCTCAAGACGTACTCGGCGCTTCTCATTGTCTGCGCTAAGTTGACGGTTTTGTTCAGCCTCATAGCGAGCTTGCTCCGTTTGCGCTTTCACCTTTGCCATCTCTTTACGTATCTTCATGAGGCGATGTGACGCGACATTCAATTCTTCTTGGGATTTTTCCAATTCTTTGAGGGCCATGTCTCGGGCTTTAAAAGTAGCCGCCATTTCACTTTTGATCTTCTTGGTCTCTTGATTCACTTCCGCCATCTTCTTTTTGGCATCGACGTTGCGCTGCTTGGTTTCAGTGATGGTTTGGTCTGCCTTTAATTTCTCCATATTATAGTCGGCTCGATCTTGCTCGAGGCGTTGTGCTTCGCGTTCTGCCACCTTCTCGGCCGCCTCTGTTTCAAATACATTGGCTTCCACGTCGGCCTCGATTTCTTCAACATCTCCGGCATGAACATTTGCGACGCATAGCGATATAATCAGCATAAACCACATAGAGCCCCCTACAACAAATGCATCGGCACCTAAGTCCAGGAACTCGAGTTTCAAATGAAAAAACTTCAGCGGTCGCCCAAAAATGAACCACTGAACATTTCCGCACAATTTGATTTGAAAAATAAATAAATCAAAAGCAATTTCGGTGGTTTATATCGTGGCACTTTTACACTGCGCCGAGCCAATATAGAAGTGTGTGATATATGACATAAGAAATTTTACCAGAAGCATCTCAAACTCTACGGTCATAACTAAATAGGTTGAAGTTGAGGCGCCATTTTTTGGCACTGGTCTTGCTAAAGGAAGTGTATCCCCCCCTTGGCGACCTGGTCCCCCCCTCCTTACCCTCCAGGTCGCTATTTTTTTCTTTTTACACCCTGAAAACTTGAATACCTGTACTGGAATCCATGTCTACTTGTTAACCCGTAGACCTGGGTACACGTCCGAATCCCAGTCTGAATTCTAGAATTGGACCGGTCGCGTTTTGCGAGCCCGCAATCTTCCCTACAATAAAGTCATGACTCTATTTGTGTTCCAAATTCTTCTGAGCCTCAGCTCGGCCACTCCCCTTCATGTCTTGATCGACGCGGGCCATGGCGGCTCCGACCGTGGGGCTGTTCACAATCACCTCAATGAAGCTGAAATCACACTCAATGTGGTTTTGAAGTTAAAAGCTAAACTGCAAAATGATCCTCGCTTTAAAGTCAGTCTAACTCGAGACCGTGATGAATCCATCAGCCTCGAAGAGCGCTCGGATAAAGCCAACCGTATCAAAGCCGATTTATTTTTAAGTATTCACGTCAATTCATCTCCGGATTCACGCGCTCGCGGGGTCGAATTTTACTTTCAAAATCAATTGCCACCTGATGAAGAATCCATGTACTTAGCGGCCCAAGAAAATGCGCAAACCATCGACAACCCAGAAAAAACTCGAGAGAAAAATGAACTCACTACTATTGTTGATGATTTAAAAAACAATCATCGCATCTGGGCCAGCAGCCAACTGGCTAAGGCTTTGATGAGCCAGTGGGAAACCGAAAAGAAATCGCGCGCACACGCGATCCGCCAAGCTCCTTTTCACGTAATTTCAAATGTCACGATGCCGTCAACGCTTGTGGAGTTGGGATTTATTTCTCGCCCAAGCGAAGCCGTGCGCTTGGCCCGAAACGATCACCAAGAGGCGATGGCAGAAAAACTGTATCGTGGTCTCTTAGAATATAAAGAAATCATAGACAAATAGTCAGTCAGCCCTTAAAGCTTTCTGTATGCGTACAGACGGAAGAAAACCAACACAATTAAGACCTATTTCTATTCAACCTGAAGCCCTTCGCTATGCAGAAGGTAGCGTGGAAGTTCGCTTCGGTGACACTCGCTTGCTTTGCTCAGCCAGTGTCGAAGCCAATCCTCCCAAATGGTTGCAAGGCACAGGACAAGGCTGGGTGACGGCAGAATACGGCATGCTCCCGCGATCAACACATACGCGCATTCAACGTGAAAAAGCGGCGAACTCGGGCCGCACACAAGAAATTTCAAGACTAATCGGCCGCAGTCTTCGAGCGGCGGTTGATTTAAAAGCCTTAGGTGAAAGACAAATCACCGTCGATTGTGATGTGATTCAAGCAGATGGTGGAACCCGTACGGCGGCTATCACCGGTGGATTTGCAGCCATGGCTTTAGCGCTTAAATTTATGCATGCTCAGGGGCAGATCAGCCAAATCCCCTTACGCAGCTATGTTTCCGCAGTCAGTGTGGGTTTATTAAATAACGAATTATTACTCGACTTAAATTATGATGAAGACTCGGCTTGCGAAACGGATATGAATATCGTGATGAACAATCGCGGTGAGTTTATCGAAATGCAAGGAACGGCCGAAAAAGGAGCCTTTTCAAAAGCGCACCTGACTCAAATGATTGCTCTCGCTGAAGGCGGCTGTCAGGAGTTATTTAAAAAACAAAGTGAATTGATTCATTCATTCTTCCCACTTTAAGGATTCGCAAATGGATTTATGGGTGGCCACTACAAATAAAGGAAAGCTTGCGGAATTTAAAAGTCTGATGGAACCGCAAGGCGTGATTATTCACTCGCCGAATGAATTAAAATCTTATTTTCCTCCCAAAGAAGATGGTGCCACTTTCGAAGCCAATGCACGATTGAAATCACGTTCTATGAAAGTGATGAAACCAGGTGTTTGGGTTATCGGCGAAGACAGTGGTCTTGAAGCAGAAGGCTTAGGCGGCTTACCCGGAATTCACTCGGCTCGCTACGCCGGTGAAAAAGCCGGAGACGCCGAAAATTGTGCGAAACTTTTAAAGATGATGCAAATTCGTGCCGGCGATAATCGCAAAGCCATATTTCGCTGCACGATCGTGGCATATTCTCCTGAAGGTGTTGAACATATTATTCAAGGAGAAATGCCTGGAACTATTGCGATGAAAGCAACGGGCACTGTTGGCTTTGGTTACGATCCCGTTTTTATTCCTGAAGGCGAAACCAAGACCTTGGCAGAGTTGGGTCCAGCGGTAAAGAATAAAATTTCTCACCGAGCCTCCGCCATTCGCGCATTACTTGCAGTTATGAATAACAAGTCGTGATCCTGGCCTTGTTCCCACAATAGACAATTAATAAAATAAAATCTGCTTATTTCAGAGAGGAAATTTATGCTTTTGCAGGTTTTGTTTTGTCTTTTTTTAAATCCATTGGCTTCGGCAAAAGATTACAGCACACTTGAGCCACTTTGGGATGTAAACCCCGCAGCCACTTCCGGAGATATGAAAGCCGAATACAACTGCTTAAGCCAATTCAAATACAACTTTGAAAACATCAAAGGTATACCGTATACAGGTACGCATGATGGCAAAGCAGGATTTTATATTTTAACTAATAAAACGATCCATTTTCATCCAGTCGACCAGGAAACTCATAACGCTTGTTTTGTAAAAGCGGAACCTATTCAAACTGGTCTATTCCAACTTGATAACGAAAATGCGCCAAATCTCAATAAGAATAAAAAGAACACAGATTCTCAGAAAGGCCCTAAGAACCCTCCAAAAGAAGATGCAATGGGCGGAATGATGGGAGGCTCTTATCAAGATTTTAACAAATATGCCGATCGCTATTTCTTTAATATAAAAGGTTCAGAAGAATCACCTTACTATGTCTTGTATACTCAAACTCCTCAACAAAATCGAATGCCTGATATGAATATAGAAGAATATGGAGGTTATGGATTTATGACGGAAACTGCCTGGCCCACAACAGAAATACCTCGCAACAACCAGCCCACATGTACTTTGACAGACCATCAGGCGGTTGATGAAGAATCAAAAGTCGATCTCGAGAATCATTTGATCGAAAATATTCAAAACACTTATAAAATATTTGAAAGTATGGCCAACCTTAATGCGGGTCGCAGTCCTTACGGCACTTACCCTGGTTTAGGAGGATTTGGTGGTTACGGCTATGAGTACCCCAGTAATTCTGCAAATGAACCTCAAGATAAGTACACCTATACTCCAAAAAATTATGGCGAACCTAAATTGCTCGAAAAAGGTAAAAAAGCAAAAGTTGTGCTTCCAAACCCACAAAATTATATCAATCGCCTTGAATCCTGCCGTGGAGTCAAAAGTGAACGCGTTGCTAAGGCTCTTGAGAAAGAAATCGCAAAATTTAAAATTCAAGATGCGTCCGCGATAAAACGTATTGAAAGCAAGCCACTTGATAAATAATTTCAAGGAAAGTCTTTTGAAAAATAATGGCCTGAACTTTATTTTGATTATTGGTGTTTTGAACATATCTCATGCACAAGCTCAAGAAGGCTACGCTTCAGAAAAAAATTATCCACCGGTTGTCAATCAAGGCTCTTACATGAACGAAGCCAATTGTTTTGCGGCTTACAGTAGTGAAGAAGAAAGAGAGTTACGTGCTTTTGTTTTCCCTGGCGAACAAAATAAGAACAAAGGCATTTACGCCATCACTGGGCGAGGAATACATTTTTTTCCTGTGAGCCAGGCTGATCATGTGGCCTGTTTTGAAGCTCCAAATAATGATCCAAACGACAGTACTCGTCATCGCTATAACCAATATTATTTTCAAGTGAATATTCCTGGAGCTGAAACTTATTACGTCACGTACAACGATCTAAAAGATCAATCACCAAAAGCAGAAGTGGCCACGACGGGAACCGAACCTCGTCTTGTCGTTCTTAAGAATCCACCAGAAAATAAAAAACTTTGTAAATTAGCGAACCACGAAAACTTAACTACAGAATCAGAAGCCGATCTCGAAACAGAATTGGTTCGACGCATTTCAGAAACACACCGTGACTTTACTCAAGACACGAAAGATCTTCTTACATTACGCCACATTCATGAGCGCTCTGACTTTCCTGAAGGTCCTGCTGGCGAAATGGCGTACAAAGCCTCCAAAAGGGTTTCGGCTGCGAGTGGCTCAACACCACTTCCAAATCCGCAAAGCTCTATTAACCAAATCCGCACCTGTAGCATCGTTCGTCGCAAGCGAGTGCAAGCGGCAGTAGATCAGCAATTAAAAAAATTCCGAGCACCGGCTATGGCACCAACTCCTGCTCCTGCAAAAAAACCCACAAACCAATAATTAATATTTCGGATTCATTAATTTCAAAACATTGCCGTCGGGATCTTCAAGCACCAACATGTGTCCCCACGGCTGATCGGCTTCACCTAAAATTTTTGCGCCATACTTGATTAAGCGCTCTTTATCTTCGGCTATATTATCGGATTTAAAAGTCGCGGTTCCGCCGCCACGAGCGCCATGAGAATCCCGCGCCACCTCAGCAATCTTATGATCGACTGGATGCAAACCAATTCCCACTCCACCACAAGAAAGCGAAACCCAGTGCTCATGTTCGAAATTGAGTTTAAGCCCTAAGCCTTCAATGTAAAATCGTTTTGCTCGAGGAACATCGGTCACACTGTAATAGAAATCTTGAACGCCTGTAATCATCTTCGACTCCGAATTACTTCAAACAAGAAATCGCATTCGCGCGAACAGTGTTAAAGTAGTAGCAATAACCATTGCCATCCTTAAGACGCACGACTTCTCCACCCATAAACGAAGTGGCTGCAGATACTTTCGTGATATCCCCCGTACAACTTAATGTTGCACCCATGATGGTTCCAAAACGTTGATTTTTCGTGGCCAAATAACAAGACACTTCACCATCAACAAATTTGTAAACCTGACCTGGATTCAGACTCCCATCCGAATAGATGACGGTTTGTTGAGCCAACGCATTGGTGCTAACGAAAATAAGTAGGGAAAAAATAAATTTCATGAAACCTCCTGATATCAAAGATATTCCGGATATCGTGTATACATGGAGACCCGTATACCCGATATCGAGAAGTTTACAATATTCAGTGATTTACTAAGATCAATTTACAGATCTAGATCTTTTAGCGTGCGAAAGAGACGCATCTTATCCAAAGACGCATAAATATCGATTTGCCGTTTCAATTTTTCACTAGGGCAAAGTAATGCCAGCTGACCGCCTTGACTGCGCAAAACATCGGCCAAAGTGGATAGGTATTTTATACTGGGTACAGACAAGAATTTGGCTCGAGCCAAATCTACCGCCACCTGAGTACGACCTGACGCAATCAGCGCCTCGATCTCACCACGCACCTGATCGTAATTGAACGAGTCCACTCGCTCTTCTAACGAAACCAGGGCCCATCCATGAAGTTCGCGGACATGTAAATTTCTTGATTCCATACTTATATTATTTTTTTAGCCTTTCCCTTTGTCAATGTGGTCAGACTAAGCTAAAAAACCAAGTCACATGACAGATTTGAAAATATTCACTGGTAATTCCAATCCTGACTTCGCAAAAAAGGTGGCTAAGGCCGCTGGCGTCGAATTGGGACACTGCACAATTTCTCGTTTTGCCGATGGAGAGGCTCAGGTTGAAATCCATGAGTCCGTCCGCGGCTGCAATGTGTTCGTGATTCAAAGCACGAATCCTCCGGTGAACGAAAATTACATGGAACTTTTTATGATGCTGGACGCCTTAAAACGGGCTTCGGCTGCTGAAATTACTGCGGTTTTACCCTATTACGGGTATGCCCGCCAGGATCGCAAAGTCGCGCCCCGCGCCCCGATTTCCGCTAAGTGCGTGGCCAACTTACTAGCTACGGCCGGTGCGGATCGCCTGGTTACGCTGGATCTTCACTCTTCGCAAATTCAAGGCTTCTTTGATGGCCCCGTGGACCACTTATTTGGTATTCCAACCCTGGCTCGCGCTTGGCGCGAACAAATGGGCAGTGGCGATGAGTTTGTCTGCGTCAGCCCCGATGCGGGCGGTGTTGAAAGGGCCCGAGCTTTCGCAAAACGCGTAGAAAGCCCCATTGCCATTATCGATAAGCGCCGAACAGGCCCAAATGAGGCCAAAGCCTACCACCTCATTGGAGATGTGAAGGGCAAAACAGCCATTATTTTGGACGACATGATCGATACTGCAGGAACTCTCGTACAAGCAGTTGACAGTTTGCTCGCAAATGGGGCAAAGAAGGTGTTTGCTGTTGCGACGCACCCTGTGCTGTCAGGACCGGCTATTGCCCGGTTAACTGAAAGCCCGGTCGAAAAGGTTTGGGTCACGGATACCATCCCTCTTCGTAAGGAAGCTCGTGATTCTGCGAAGTTCGAGGTGGTCACTGTATCACCCGTTGTCGCGGAAGCGATTCGTCGAATTTACAGCTATGATTCAGTAAGTGCACTTTTTGATAACTAAGGGAGATTAGCCAAATGGCTCAACAAACTATTACAATCGAAGTTTTTCCACGTACCGGCAAAAAAGGCCTTTCAAAAATGCGTCTTGGCGGACATGTTCCAGCCGTTGTGTACGGACCTAAAGTTAAAAATGGCACTTTCAGTATCGCAATCAACGATGCGGTGAAATACTCGCGCCGTGGTTATGAAAATGCGATCTTCACATTAAAATCGATGGACAAAGCCTTAGACGGAATCAAAGTTCTTTCTAAGTCTGTTGATATCCACCCTGTTTCTCGCCGCCCTATTCACCTGGACTTCTTTGCTCCAGATATGACGAAAGCAGTTCGCGTAAAAGTTGAATTGAAGTTCGAAGGTAAACCACTTGGTCTTGCGGATGGCGGTATTTTCAATGCTGTTCGCCGTGATATCGAAGTTGAATGTTTACCAACTGAAATTCCAGAGTCGATCACAGTTGACGTATCTGGAATCGGTATCGATGAAAGCATGCACGTTTCTGACATTAAAATTCCAGATGGCGTGAAGTTGATCACAGCGATCGACGAAACGATCGCGACAGTTGCAGTCGTAGCGGAAGAAGTTGCAGCTCCAGTTGCAGCGGCGGCCGATCCGGCAGCAGCAGCGGCAGCGGGTGCAGCTCCAGCGGCAGGTACTGCAGCTCCGGCAGCAGGTGCAGCGGCTCCAGCAGCAGCTCCAGCAGCAAAAAAGTAATATTTAATTCCCACACGTTGCTTAAGGACCTCTGCGCATGAGCATGAAATGGATAGTCGGTCTTGGAAATCCCGGCCCCAAATATCAGCTCACGCGCCATAATATTGGTTTTATTGTTATCGATGCCATTGCTCAGGAATTTGGCGGCAGCTTCAAAGACGAACACAAAGCATCCGTCGCCAAAGTTACAATTGATGGCGAAAAAGTTCTCCTTATCAAACCTCAAACCTTCATGAATCTTTCCGGTGAGGCGCTTCGCGCCTTGATGGATTACTATCAATTAGAACTGAAAGACCTTTTAGTGATTCACGATGAAGTGGATTTGCCATTTGGTCAGATGAAAATGCACAAAAAGAAAAGTGCTGGTGGACACAACGGGATCAAAAGTACTCACCAGCATTTAGGAACAGATGATTATGCGCGCTTGCGTCTTGGTGTGGGACGGCCATCACATCCTTCTCAAGAAGTGGCTGATTTTGTGCTACAAAATTTCAGTAAAGATGAAATGAAAACGATTGGTGATTTTTTAGGAGACGCGGTCGACGCCACATTAAGTTTTATGAAAGATGGATTTGAGCGTGCGGCCAATCAATTCAATACAAAAAAGGAAGTTAAGTAATGGCATTACAAGTTGGAATCGTCGGTTTACCTAATGTGGGAAAAAGTACGCTCTTTAATGCTTTAACTTCAGCTAAGGCCGAAGCCGCGAACTACCCGTTTTGCACAATCGATCCAAACGTAGGAGTTGTGACAGTTCCGGATCCTCGCATGGATGAAATCTGCAAATACATCAAGCCACAAAAAATAATCCCGACCATTATGGAATTCGTGGATATTGCAGGCCTTGTGGCGGGCGCCAGCAAAGGTGAAGGTTTAGGGAATCAGTTTTTGGCCAATATTCGTCAGACGCAAGCCATCTTGCATGTGGTGCGATGTTTTGAAGATTCAAATGTCGTGCACGTCAATGGCACTGTGGATCCACTTCGTGATATCGATGTGATCAACACGGAACTGATGCTGGCGGATTTGGACTCTGTTGAAAAACGTTTAAAGAAAATCGAAAAAGTGGCGTTAACTAGCAAAGATGTAAAAATCAAAGCAGAATACGCCATCGTCAAAAAAATTAGTGATGCATTGGCTGCAGGAAAACCAGCTCGTTCTGTGACAGTCGAAGAAGCTGAAAAGCCCACTTACGAAGAAATGCATTTGCTCACATCAAAACCTGTTCTTTATGTATGCAATGTCAGCGAGGCCGATTTTATTTCTGGGAAATCACCACTGGTTAAAAAGGTGGAAGAGCGTGCCGCGAGTGAAAATAATCGCGCGTTAACAATTTGCTCGGCCATGGAAGCTGAAATTGCACAACTTCCAGTGGAAGAGCGCGCAGACTTCTTAGCTTCTTTAGGAGTGACTGAGCCTGGCTTGTTCCGCTTGATTCGTGAAAGTTATTCTCTTCTCAACCTGATTACTTATTTTACCGCTGGTGAAAAAGAAGTTCGAGCGTGGACGATCACAAAAGGCACGAAAGCACCTGGGGCCGCAGGTGTTATTCACACAGACTTTGAAAAGGGCTTTATTCGTGCTGAAACTTATCATTGCGAAGAACTATTTAAAGCGAAGAGCGAAGCGGGCGTTAAAGAGGCCGGCAAGTATCGCTCCGAGGGAAAAGAATACGTCGTTCAAGATGGCGACGTGATGTTCTTCCGCTTTAACGTCTAAGAAAACCAAGTAAAAAAGTTCGGATTTATTTCAGTCGTGGAAACAGAACTTGCCTTTTTAAAGCTCGCCGACTAGTTGTGTCATAACTTTAAAATGAGGTTCGTTATGTCTCCCCTATTTCGGCCTATCCGCTGCATATTTCTTTGTTTTCTCACCGCTACATCCATTGCATTTGCAGACTCACCAACGGCTCCATCGGAACTAGAATCTTTGATCATACAAATCGATCAGGATTTTCGATCTTCGAGCCGCTTTGTTGAAGGTTTAGTGCTTTATGAACAGGCCTTTCATGCTATTCCCTCTGCGCGCTTACGAAAGCTGCGCGAGTTCACCCGCCCGCAACTTTTAACGGCTCTTCATTCGCTTCAAGACACTTTAAAAATAAATAAAGGCGTTGCAGAAAATTTAATTAAAATTCACACCATGGTGAAACTTCAGGATGCGGGATTAGCGGTAACGCCCAATTCACGCCAACAACACGCGCGCGGCTTAACGGCGGATTCAGTGACTAACCTCACACAAACGGCACTCGATGAGTTTGTTAAAGACTTTCCTGGGTATACGGAAAGTTTAGAACGCAAAAATCCAGAGTTTAATTTAATGGAGTACCGACTCACTAGAAAAGTGATGCGCGAAATGACCGACAACGACTGGTACAACTTTAAAATGGCGGCATCGTATTTTAAAGATGGCCTTCATAAAAGTCATATTGCGACTTATCGGATGTTTGCTCGCGGCCATGAAAATCGCCCATGGATGATTGCGGCTGGTGTCGAACTTGCCCTTAAGGTTTTACAGAATTTGCATTTTACAGAGTCAGATATTCAGTATTTTAAAAATCATCCGCAATTTTCCAATGCCGTCCCAGAATTTTTTGAATACTTACGGACTTGGAAGTTTTCTGGCCAGGTTCGTGCGATTCCTGACGGAACTTTGTTTGCCCCTAACGAAGCGGTTATGGAAATCGAATCCGACCCTATTTCAGCCCACATAGTGGAAACCATTCTGACTCCAATAGTAGAAACCGCCAGTAAATCAGCCACACAAGCAGCACGTACAATTATAGCTTCACATGGACGCATGATCACCGAAGGTGGATCGCGCCGTTCAGGAAGTGGTTTTCTTGGCGCCTACGGAGCCCTTATTGGAGGAGTCGCAGGATCATCCAATGTTTTAGTTTCAATTTTAAATGATAAAATGCCTTACGGCAGTATGGCTCACGCATTTGTGGGTATGATGGGCCACGAATTAAAAAGTTTTGTACGCTACTTAGAAGATTATCCCGAATCGACTTTACTAATCGATACAACAGATCAAAATCAGGGCATGCGTAATGCGATTATTGCAGGTGGTTCTTTAGCCGCAGGCCTTCGCACAGATTCGGATATGCCAAATAAAACATTTGCTGAAACAGCTCAGCATATCTCCGCCTTTTTAAATCAAATGGGATACTCGGAGTTAAAATTAGGTGAAAGCAATCAGCTGACTCCAAAAACATTGTCTGAAAACCCCCCATCTGTTGCCCCTTTTCATTGGGCCTTGGTCGGAACCGACATTCAAAATCCATCGGATGCGAGCGGATTAAAAATGGTTTATAAGTTAGTTCATTGGCGCAATAAAATCACAGGTCAAGAACATGACGAAGCCAAGTTTGCTGAAGGAAAAAAAGGGATTGCTGGACAGACGGAAACATTTCGCGAATATAAAGTCATCGAAACGGAATTAGGTTCTCACGAAGAGTTTGCAAAAGATTGGATTGGTTTGCGTGGCGAAATTCCACCTGTAAATTCAAGACCGTTACTTGTTCCGGCGATGCAAAATAGAAAAATGATTTTGCCAAAAGAAACGGTCGATCAAAAAGCCACTCGTGCCCGCTTAGAGATCGCAAAACTTCCTGAGGCATTGAAAGTTTTGGAAGCAAAACGCGGCGACTATCCCGTCGAGTGGACAGGAGCATTAGTAAATAAGATGCGCTTACTTGCCCAGAGCAAGCGCCCGCACAGTGAATATAAAGTGGGCGTCATGTTCGGCTCATTTGACCCCATACATGAAGGGCACAAAAAAATAATTGAGCGCTCAAAACTTCTTTATAATTTAGACACTGTGATTGTCGTTCCGACTGGAAATAATCCAGTGCATGGAAAAAAGCATAAATTCAATGCTGAAGTTCGCTTTAAAATGGTACAGGATGAAGTGAAAGATATCCCTGGTGTCATCGTCTATGATGGAGAATCGAAGGGCGAAACTCGTTTTGCATATGACACCCTAACGGCAATGAAACAAAAAGGTGTCATCCCTCCACGCTCACATGTTCACATCATAGAGGGACAAGATGCCTTTGAAACTGTTCCCACATGGAAAAATGCAGATCAATTGTTGCTCGAGCACAGCTGGATCGTCGCTGCTCGTGGCTCAAAATCCTTAGCTTTGAATATCAATCGCGATTTATTACCAAATTATGAAGCCATCAGTGCCCGTCATTTTGAGAATGCGCAGACAGGTCACTTTCTTCACCTCGTAGATCTACGAACAGGAAATTTATCTTCTAGTCAAATTCGCGAGCGCATGAGTCAAGTCGATACCATTTTCCATGCCGTCGATGTCCAATGGACGTTCTGGGAATCTATCCACGGTCGCGAACCTGGAACTCTTGCGGTCAGTGGCTCTGCTGAAATCACCGCCAATGTGATTAAGCTAACGGAAGCAGCAAAAAACAGCGGACGCTCGAAGTCGATTGCGACAAAAGATTTCCATTGGGAAATTGAAAGAGAACAAGCCGAGACGAATGGTGAATTTCATGAAGACAAAGCCCGTGGTATTCCTGGTTTTCCAGCGCACGGTATGGCTCAACGATCTGGGGGAGCTGGTCACGAACTAATTCCTGAAGTGAAGGAAGTGTTTGCTCCTGAAAACCGCTTGACCATTCCTCACAATCGCGAAGTCAAAGGACGGGCCGGCGAAAAAGATCAGCTGATATTAGAGCCTTTTGATTTGGATCCGCATATGGATGAAATTTTAGATCCAGAAGTTCAAATCGTCATTCAGAAGAATGGTCCTCAATCTTATGACTTCGGTATGAATCCAAGATCTGAAGCAATTGTAAAAGCCATCAACCCAAAACGTGTGATCATTTATGGCGTGGCCACAGACTTTTGTGTACGTGCCGCTGTTGAAACCTATTTAAAGAAATGGGGCTACGAAGTTTGGGTGGTGACCGATGCCATTCGCGGCGTGTTTCCTGAGTCGACGGCCAATGCTTTAAAGGAAATGAAAGAATGGGGCGTGCGATTTGTAACTACAGAAGAGGTTTTGCAGGAATATAAAAGCTGCGAATCCGCATTGACTGGTGCCGCCGGATAAGAGTTTGCGGCATTGTGCAAAGTTCAATTTGAATGGTTGAAAAAAATGGTGTCTAATTTTTCCGAACCCGAGCTTCAGTTTGGAAAAGGATATTATGTCGGCACTTCAAGGCATCCGAGTTATCGAATTATCGCGAGTTTTAGCAGGTCCGTTTTGCGCTCAAATCCTCGGTGATCTTGGTGCCGAGGTAATTAAAATCGAACCTCCAGGTGGTGATGAAACAAGACAGTGGGGCCCGCCCTTTTTCGAAGATCATTCTGCCTATTTTCTATCGGCCAATCGAAATAAAAAATGCTTACAGATGGATTTGAAAAATACAAAAGATCTGGCTCGCTTACATCAGCTGCTACAGGTTGCAGACGTGGTGATCGAAAATTTTAAACCGGGCACACTGGAAAAGTTTGGATTAAATTATGCCATTTTACAGAAGCTGAACCCAAAACTTATTTTGGCTTCGATCACGGCATTTGGCGAAGATTCTCCTCGCAAAAATGAACCTGGATACGATGCTTTGATGCAAGCTCTCGGCGGCATGATGAGCATCACTGGTTTTGAGCAGCCTACAAAAATTGGTGTCGCGTTAACAGATATTATGACCGCCCTTTATACATGTATCGGAGTCCTCGCCGCCCTTCGCGAGCGCGAAAAATCTGGCAAAGGTCAGCGCATTGAAATTGCCTTGATGGATGTACAAGTGGCGTCGTTAGCCAATGTAGCAATGAGCTATTTAGTCAGCGGCAAAGTTCCGGGGCGTTTAGGCAATCATCATTCGACGATTGTCCCCTACGGAACTTACAAATGTGCCGATCGCGATATGATGTTGGCCGTTGGGAACGATGGACAATTCGAAAAATTATGTCACGTTTTAAATGTGACTTGGTTTCAAGATGGAAAATTTGCGACCAATCCTGAGCGCGTGAAAAACCGCAGCACTTTAGAGCCGCTCATCAATACCACGCTTTCCACTCAACCCGCACTTCATTGGATTCAAAAACTAAAGGAAGTCGGTGTACCTTGCGATTTAATCCAAGATTTAAAGGACTTAAGTCAAGATCCTCATGTTATAGCTGAAGATCTTTTCACTAAAATGTCGGATGGAAAAACACCATGTATTCGCAGTCCATTGAAGTTTTCGAGATCTAAAATTACGGATTACAAACCGCCGAAACCCTAAAGACAATCGGCGGCAAATGAAATGTTTGGAAACTTTTTGCGTAAGATTTGAACCATTTCCTGCACCTGATCACACGACGGCTTAAATGTACCCGAGTTATTGCTAATATGAATAACTCCATTAGAGTCCTTCCACATTTCGCCTGCAAAACGCACGTCATCGGAATAATCTGCGACTAGAACATGTTTAGTCAAAATCCAATCCGCATACTTCCAACCCAAATTCACCTTTGTTAAATATGTCTTTTCACCCGTAGCCACAATATTGTAGCGGTTCGGAGTCTGATCCGTGTTCGTACGAATCATATCGTAAAGATGCTTTTCAGTCATTTTGTCGAAAGAAGTGTTACGGGCTGCCATTTGAGATCTCAACAAAGAAACAACAGGCTTGGAAAATAGAAAATTCTTTTTCAGTTTTGTTGCAAAAGACGGCTTTTCATCAGGATATGCTTTTAGTTTTGTCGGTAAATGGGTATTCATTTCACTCAAATCATTCGCAATTTCGAAAAGCGAGTGTGGCCCCCAAAGAACTCGAAGTAGAGCTCCAAATTCAGAAGGTTCTGAGACATCCATCGTAAACTGAGCAAAGTTTTGTCCCTGATCCGGTAGACGCACAATTTGCGATTCTAAAACTGGTTTAACTTCACTATCCGCTTCATTGAGATAAACGCCGAGCAAACGACCAATCTTAGTTTTAACTCGTACCAAAAAGGTATTCTTCGCCATATCGGCTTCGTTAACCTTACAGCTTCGCTCGGCATGCCGACACAACGTGAGCCATACTGCTTTATTAATTTGAAATCCTAAATCCTCTAAATAACTTGGCGAGGTACGTACCACGTCATATTCGACGGGAACTCCATCTAACTCCAAACCATATTGTAAAATGTCTTTTAATAGTGGAATTGGGAAATAGTATTGATCTAAAGACTCTCCGCCAATCGTAAATCCCGCGTCTTTCATAACTCGGCAATTGGCATTCACACAAGTGAACTGTCTTGTGCCTTCATGTTGTTGTGCCGCTTTATACAATCGGTCCAATTTTTCTTGAGGTACATTTTTAAATACTAATAATAAACCGGACTGAACACGCCCCCGAGTGTCCACAAGATGCGAATCTCCGCGTTTCAATGATTTTGCAGCAAATTTCTCATAAGGTATTTTACCATCTTCTGTTTGTGGTCTTGGAACCGCCAAAAAGACATTTGGTTTTCCAAATCCAAGGAATGGGACTCCACGAGAAAAAACGTCGTCCAATTTAAAAATGCGCAAATCGGGCTCACTTTTCGCCCGTGTTTCAGCTACATAATCAGATACATCGATGATTTCAATATTGCGACCAAGAAGACTTTCAACTCTCCGAACTCCAACACTTTCCGCACCCTTTTCAAGCAAGTAATCCTCGCACGTGGCAGACACTTGAGCCGAAACTAAAGTAATCAATAGGGCAAAAAATAAAGCAAAAAGCCGCATAAAACCGCCTTAAATACAGAAAGAAGCTTCTGTCATATAGCAGGGTTTATGCCACCCAAAATACGAATCAAATCACGTTTATTTGCACTGGAAAATTGAACCGACAAATTTTGTCGCTTACTCAAGATTCAATCCCTATTTATGGCTTCGTAATCTTTAAAATCGTCGCATGCTTAAGCATGGATTCTTTTAATTTTGGCAGCAGAAATGAATTTTCTAAAATTTCAAAAAGTCGTTTTGGATTATCGCATTTTTTAAGCATGCTCATATCGGTCAGGGCTTTATAAAGCTCACCAATCGTAAGGCCACTCAAAGATTTCTTCAAAGGCATGAAAGAATCACTGCTTTTAATCATACCGGTTTCAATAATTCGAAAATAAATACCAGGTTTTTGGATTTCCACCATCGCCATCTGGGCTTTTGCATTTTGAGTCACATAGTTCAATTTTTCACATGGAATCCGTGGACATGTGGCTTCAATCACAACTCCACCGACCTGAAAAGTATCACCGACTGCAATTTGTTGTTCATCCAACATCTCCATTGTTGCATTCTCGCCAAGCTGCCCCGGCTTTAACTGCAGCCCCAATCTTTTATTCATTTCGGTGTAAGTGTCTTTTGACATCGCATAGAACACACTATCTGGTGTACCGTGATGACGAGGGTCACTAAAACGATCTCCCTCAATTGAGGTCTTGGCAACTTGCAGCAAGGGCACAGAGGTTTTCACCATAGAACTCTCGATCGTACGCCCATTCCACTCATGCTTCTTCGGCACGCCCACTTGTAATGATAAAATGTTCATTTCGAGCCCCTTTTTGTCACGTTTGTTTAGTCACATGTGATTAACACACACACAGACACAATCGTAGCGTTTTTGCCTTAAATTTTTTACTGGCACAATCCATGCAAATCGATAAATACCTTTATTATTAGTGCTTTCAAGGAGATTCGAATCAAAGGGCTACAGCTCATTTCATTTACCGCATTCATCACACTGTTCAGCTTAAAAGCTGACGCGCAAGTTATTTTTCCTAATGCATGCGAATCTCAATTGCTCGAGAAAAAAGGGCTTGCCCAATATATTGAAAACTCAAAAGAACTTCCCTCTCAATTTAATATTCTCGCACTTCGAGACTTTCAGGCCAGCCAAGGATTATACAATTTATTTAGACTCAAATCTCGGTTCAAAAAAAGCTTTTCCTCCTTTTACACCGGTGACATAGAAAGCAAATTGGGCGCACCGATTGAACGTTCACTAGGCAAGGGCTGGCTGTCCGATGTGGTGCTATTAAAGGATGACCGAGTGGTCAAGCTCATTGCCCAGCAAGAAACTCCAATTTTTCGTGCGGCTATCACTTTTGAATCAGAAGCATGGGTGACCTATCACCTACAGAAAAACAGAGATCGCTATCATATCAAAACTTTGCCGATTCTATTTGTCGGTCCCAATGGAATATATTTAGAAAAACCTTATGTGAATCCAGACACTATTGGATCCGCGATTCTAAAAAGTGGCCGCAGTTTAAGCCAAACACAGATGGATAAACTTAAAGATCTTCACAGAAACTCTATTCGTTTAGCTGAAGAAACTGGTATTTCTTTAGATACTAAAGCTGACAATATGTTTTGGGATGGGGAAGACTGGATTGTTTTTGATCCCATCGGCTGTATCAATTACTTGGATTACGCACGAACGTTAGATGTGCGTGACTTTGATCAATATCTTTTGCGTTGGCATGGAAATAAAGAACTCAAAGATACAGGCCTTAAAATTGACGACGTCGTCAAAATGTACCCTCACATCAAGGCCAATTATAAAAAGCCATCTTTATTTTCAAGAATGAAATCTCTGGTCCAAGGTTCGTCAGATCATTAAGCTGAATAATTACTTAATGGCGTTAAGCCCTGTCAGTTCTTGGCCAACTACCAAACGATGGATATCTTCAGTACCCTCGTATGTATTCACAGTCTCAAGGTTAATCATATGGCGAATCACTGGATATTCATCGGTGATTCCGTTTCCACCCAGCATATCTCGAGCTTCGCGCGCCACTTCGAGAGCCATTTTACAGTTGTTCATTTTCGCAAGCGACACTTGATGTGGCTTCAATTCACCTTTTTCTTTTATACGGCCCATTTGAATAGCCAGCAACTGACCCTTGGTAATTTCTTGCGCCATTTTAACAAGCTTTGCTTGAGCCAATTGATAGCCCGCAAGAGGCTTATCAAAAATAATGCGTTCTTTTGAATAATGAAGTGCAGTGTGAAAGCAAGCATTGGCGGCACCAATGACTCCCCAGGCGATTCCGTAACGAGCTTGCGATAAACATCCCAATGGCGCTTTTAAACCTTCACCATTTGGTAAAATGGCATCTTCAGGAACAATACAATCTTTGAAATGAAGTTCAGACGTCACACTAACACGTAAAGAGAATTTGCCCTTAGTTAAGGTCGTTGTGAAACCTTCTGTTCCTTTTTCAACGATAAAACCGCGAATTTTTCCGTCGAGACGGCCCCAAACGATAGCGATATCCGCAATGCTTCCGTTGGTAATCCACATTTTATTTCCGTTAATCTTGTAACCTCCGGGAACTTTTTCAACCTTAGTTAACATACCACCCGGATTTGAGCCCGCATCGGGCTCAGTTAAGCCAAAACAGCCAATAATTTCTGCTTTTGCTAAACGAGGTAAATATTTTTCTTTTTGTTTTTCAGAACCGTAAGCATAGATTGGATACATCACCAAAGAGCTTTGTACGGAACAGAAAGAGCGAATTCCAGAATCACCACGCTCTAATTCTTGAGTGACCAATCCGTACGCCACATGATTTAAACCCGCACAGCCGTAGCCTTGAATTGTTGAACCCAAAAGGCCGAGCTCACCAAAACGTGGGATCAATTGCGTAGGAAATTTTTCTGAACGATGCGCCTCTTGAAGCACAGGATTGATTTCTTCAGTGACAAAATCGCGGACTGTCTGACGAATCATCAGCTCTTCAGAAGTAAATAGACTGTCTTCATCCATGTAATTGAGATGTTCGTACGCCGCCATAGGTTCCCCCCGGAATAAAAGTGACTGAATATTCGTATCAAACGGGTCTCCCCTTTGCAAAAGTTTTCACGGTGAGATACGTTTGTGACATGTACAACCGTGCGGAAGTGATCGATCAGAATTTTGCTCCCTTTGTTCTAGAGGGTAAACTACCACCAGCCCGAAGTATGACGGGCTTAGTCGAAGCCGGCCTCCGCCCAGAGGAACTGGTGGACTTATTCGAGAGCCAATTGATTTCAAGGCACCTCGATTTACGAGCACGAATTTTAAAGAATGAAAATCAATGCTTTTATACAATCGGCAGTGCCGGTCATGAAGGCAATGCGGCCGTTGCAAAGGCTTTTCGTGTCACAGATATGGCTTTTCTGCATTATCGCAGTGGCGCTTTTATGGTTCAGCGCTCCAAACAATTGGCGGGTTCGACTCCGATTTATGACCTCATGCTCTCTTTTGTAGCATCCGCAGAAGAACCTATTGCAGGTGGGCGTCATAAAGTTTTTGGCTCACACCCACTGAACATTCCGCCACAAACCAGCACGATTGCGTCTCATTTGCCAAAGGCGATGGGAGCCGCCCTTTCCATAACACGATCGAAAGATCTGAAGATTGAATCGGTCATGCCTTACGACAGCGTCGTGGCTTGTACGTTTGGTGATGCCTCCGCCAATCACTCGACATCCCTAGGAGCGATCAATACCGCCAGTTGGATTGCCTATCAAAACGTGGGCGTTCCGTTAGTTTATATTTGCGAAGACAATGGCATTGGTATTTCCGTTCGCACACCAAATGATTGGATCGCACAAAATTTTTCGAATCGCCCAGCCCTTGAGTATATTGCGTGCGATGGCTTGAACTTGTGCGATGTTTATCGAGCAGCCAAAGAAGCGGTCCATATCGCCCGCACAAGAAAGAAACCTGTGTTTCTACATATGAAAACGGTGCGCCTCTTGGGCCATGCGGGTTCTGATATGGAGACGAGCTATAGTACGATGGCTCAAATTGAAGAAACAGAATTCAATGATCCGATTATGCATACCGCACGTATCTTGATCGAAAACAATATTTTAACACCGCAACAAATCGTCGATATGTATCGCTCGATTGCCGATCAAGTTAAAGCGGTGGCTCAGTACACTGTTACTCGACCCAAGATTACGGATCCAAAAGAAATTGCATCAACAATTACATCATGTGCATTTCCAAAAGAGTCTCCAGAGATCGTTTCGATGAAAGCCCTCGAAGAGCTCTGGGGTAAAGAATGGGCCAAACTACAAGGGCCATTACATTTAGCAAAACTGCAGAACATGGCTTTACATGAAATTTTATTACAATATCCAACGAGTCTTGTTTTCGGTGAAGACGTTGCGCAAAAAGGTGGCGTTTACAACGTGACCGATGGGCTATATAAAAAATTTGGTCCACGTCGTGTGTTCAATTCACCTTTAGATGAACAATCCATTTTAGGAACGGCGATAGGAATGGCTCACAACGGATTTTTGCCAATTCCAGAAATTCAGTTTTTAGCTTACGTTCACAATGCCGAAGATCAAATCCGCGGTGAAGCGGCGACGTTAGCGTTTTTCTCAAAGGGACAATTCACGAATGGTATGGTGATTCGTATCGCAGGTCTACCTTATCAAAAAGGATTTGGGGGCCATTTCCACAATGACAATTCATTAGCTGTATTCCGTGATATTCCAGGAGTTATTGTTGCCGTTCCATCAAATGGGGCTGATAGCGTAAAAATGCTGCGAACGTGTGCGCGTGAAGCCTGGGAAAATGGGCGTGTGGTGGTGTTCGTTGAACCGATTGCGCTTTATATGACTCGTGATTTACACGAAGCCAATGATAAGGCGTGGGCTTTTGAATATCCAAAACCTGGCGAAGAAATTCCAATGGGTGAATTTGCAATCACCGATGGCGATTCCGAATTATTAATAATCACGTACGGCAATGGCACTTTTTACTCGCGACAAGCGGCTAAAATTTTAGAACAAAAACATAAAGTCAAGCCACGCATTCTGGATTTACGATGGATTGCACCTATTGATGCGAAAAAAATTGCGCTCGAGGCCTCGAAATCAAAACATGTGCTTGTTGTTGATGAATGTCGTAAAACAGGATCGCTCAGTGAATACTTAGTCGCAACGCTCGTGGAACATTTAGAAAAACCGCCGCGAATTAAAGTGGTGGCGGCTGATGATTGCTTTATTCCTCTCGGCGTGGCCGCAGCCGCGGGATTACCAAGCCGTGATCAAATTGTGTCAGAAGCCTTAAGACTTCTGAATAAGGTGTAATATGTCGAAGAAACGCGCAGTTGTGATTTGCCCAGGACGTGGGTCTTACACTCGAGAAACTTTAGGTTTATTAAACAAAGTGCGTCCTCAAATTGGCGAATTTATGGATGATATCGATCAGCGACGCAAAGCATGGGGTGAACCCACTATTACTGAACTCGATGCGATGGACAGTTTTAAGCCGGCCGTTCATACCAAAGGTGAACATGCGTCGCCCCTTATTTACGCTTGTTCTTTTGCCGACTTCGCTAGTTTAGATCGAGAAAAAATTGAAATTGTGGCCGTCACCGGAAATTCAATGGGTTGGTACACCACTTTAGCTCTTGGTGGAGCCTTAGATGCGGCAGGCGCTTTTCAAGTGATTCAAACCATGGGATCCATGATGAAAGAAACCATCATTGGCGGTCAGGTGATTTATCCGATCGTCGATGAGCAATGGCAAAAAGATCCCGAGATGGAAGCCGCGGTTCTCGCCGTGATTGAAGGACTGAATGGACGCGATGGCAATGAAGTGCATCTTTCTATTCGTCTTGGCGGCTACATCGTCGTAGGGGGAAATAAATCAGGCCTGAATGCTTTAATGAAAGAGCTTCCTCCAATTGAAAATTATCCGATGCTGTTGATTAATCATGCTGCTTTTCATACGCCGCTATTAAAAGAAACTTCCAACAAAGCCTTTCAATTGATTGGCCCTGAATTATTTTATCCTCCAGAAATTCCACTTGTAGATGGACGTGGCGTGATTTGGAAACCATGGTCGACCAAAACAGATGAGCTTTATGAATACACATTAGGGCATCAAGTTTATGCGCCTTATGATTTTACCAAAGCTGTCACAGTCGCTGTAAAAGAATTTGCACCAGATCAAATTATTTTGCTGGGTCCTGGAAATAGCTTAGGTGGTTCTGTCGCTCAAATTTTAATCGAGATGGATTGGCACGGACTAAAAAATAAAGAGCAATTCATGGCTCAACAAAAAGAACATCCTCGACTCATTTCTATGGGCCGGCCCGAACAAAGCGCGCTGGTCACTCGCTAAGTTGTGGTTATTGTTTAGTCGGAGTTGCTGGCGTGACGACAGGAACTGGTGCCAATGCACGCCCCGTAATGCTTGGGACTTTTGCAACGGCACAATTTTTCTGTGAGTAATCTGCATATTGATACATACAAGCTTTCGCTTTGCCTTCCATATGACTGCGAACTTCAGTAACCGATTGAGCCTGACCGACTAAATATCCACCCGCCGAATTGATTTGGGAAGGGCGCAATGAATTGACGATGGCGGCACCAGAATCTTTATCTTTTCCCATCTCGAGAACTTCACACTTGTCTTGATCGGCGGCAGGAACTTGAGTTCCACAGTTATATTCAAAGCGCAGAATATGTTTTTGCTTCATCAAATTATCGATTTGAATGGATGACAACTTGTCTCCTTCAACCTCAACTTTATGAGAAAAACTATAACAGCCTTTGCTTGCCGAAATTTTTCGACGTTTATCTGCTGTTTCTTTTAAACACTTCATAAGGCCCGCATCCACATTTTGAGCACGAGTGAGAATTTGATTAAACTCGGCCTCATCTTTTGCACAATACATTTGCGAGACAGAGAAGAAATCAATTCCGTAAGCATCTCGAAAGGCTTTCTCTTGTTCCGTGAGCGGTTCGCTATCGGGCTGCCCGTCTTTCATCGCACGCATTCGCTTGCCCTTTGAAGTGAAGAGCGAACGATAGCCTGGGTTTACAGCACGAGCGCTGGTGTTCCAGGTTTTTACCATAGTACTTGGCTCTGCTGACCATTTGTAAACATCGGCCGAACAGTAGCCCCATTTATTTACTAATTCTAACGTTGGCTGCGGCAAGGGACGTTGAGCTCCACCAGCCCCTTGGCAAGGCAATCCCTGTAGCACAGATAGCATTGAAAGATAACGATCTGAAACTTTGTAATCGGGATTTTCCGATTCATACATCGCTTCAATCGGGCACATCAAACAAGCAAAATTATTCGCATACTTTGGATAACCGCCTGTACGCTTTGCACAACTATGCTCCCCAGCTTTTAAAGCCCCTGCGGGCTTGATTTGACCAGGCGAAGGCGGCGGCACAACAGGTTTTGGCATTTCCTCCCGAGTTTTTGGAACTGGCGCAGCCTTTGGTTCCACAGGAGGTGCTGACGGCTTCATCACGGGAGGCGGTGTAGTCTTGGCCGGCGCAGGAGCAGGCTTTGCAGGCTCCTCTGGCGGCTTTGGCGGTTCTACCGGAGGCCTTGGAGGTATTGGCAAAGACGTTGGCGGCTTCGGCTCTTCCTTCTTGGGCTCTTCCTTCGGCTTTTCATCTTCTACTTTTTTCGGTTCTGGTGGCTTAACTGGTTCCGGTGGGGGCTCAGGCTTGGGAGCTGCGGCAAGTCCGACTTGTGTCCTTAAAGTCGAAAGGAACGGAGTAATCTCTCCGCACAGCATTCGCACTCCACGAGTCACACCAGGACAAATCGAATCAAAATCTTTTTGATATTGATTCCACTCTCCACAATAAGATGGGGCACTGCTTGTATCTTTACAGGCCGCGAACTTTTTAACCAACGCTTTAAATTTTTCGGATTGCTCTAATGGAGCATTAGGATTGTCTCCACGCAAATGATTTATACAGCCCTCTGAAGATCCATCACCAAGCTTGGTGCAATAAACTCCGCCATCGCTCTTTTCAAATAACAATCGCGGACATTCCATCACCGCTTTATAGCTTTGATATTGTTTTGTCTGTCGATTGATAACTCGAACCGGCTCTTTACAATCCACATTCTGGGTGAGATCTCGATCACCACTTTGTTTATCATGAAAACAATATCCGCGAACAGATTTACGAATATGCATTCCATAAAAACATTTTTGTTGAGCTTGAGCATCAGCCGTTGGCAAAAGTAAATCAAAATAATAGGACGCATAATCCATCCCGTACTTCTTTTGAAACTCTTCGAGATGCTGCATAAATTTTAAAAATTCGACAAGGTAAAGTGCCCGCTTATCTTCCGGAAGATTGCCAAGCTCTTGAGCGCTAATCAACAACGGTGTTGGCGCTTTTTTAGCATAACTAAAAGGAGCCCACGCGATCAGAGTCGCTAATACGAAAAAGTTAGAACGATTCCACATACTTCTATGATAGATGGGCAAATGAAATAGGTAAAAAAATCAAAGTTACGATGGAAGTTTTCGCGACGAAAGCAGGGCTATAGTTTGCCACGCATCTGCGGGTCGAATGCATCCCTTAGACCATCGCCTAGGAGATTAAAAGCCAACATCGCAAAAAACAAAGCAATCCCCGGTGATATAATCAAATGCGGATAGGTTCTTAAACTTCTCCAGCCTTCATTGGCGAGAACTCCCCAACTAGAAAACGGTGGTTGAAGCCCAAGACCAATAAAGCTTAAGAAACTTTCAAACAAAATATTAGATGGAATTTGAAACGTCAGTAACACAATAATCGGACCTAAAATATTTGGAAAAATATGGCGAATCACAATCCACGAGCCCGAGGCGCCTAAAGATCTTGCCGCTTCCACATAGGTCATTTGTTTCACTTGCAAAACTTGACCGCGAACCACTCGAGCCAAAGTGACCCAACCCACAACGCTTAAAGCCAATAATATTCCAGTTAAAGCCTTCAGTTCTGGATTTTCGAAAAAAGGCATGGAATCAAAAACCATTTTCACTAAGATCAAAAGTACAAGTGTTGGAATCGAGGATAAAATATCCACAATTCGCATCAACACGGAATCAATGCGCCCCCCCATCCAACCTGCAATCGATCCGTAAATCACGCCAAAGATCAACGACAAGACGGCCGTGATAATTCCAACAGCCATCGACATACGGGCACCATAAATCAATCTTGAAAGCATATCGCGGCCTAAGCTATCGGTTCCTAGCCAGTGACGCATCGTCGGAGTTTGCAGCATACGATCCATAAATTGCTCTTCAAAACTGTACGGCGCAATCACACTAGCGAACATTGCAATCAAGCAAAGAAAAATAATAAAATAACCCGACCATACGGCCACTTTGTGCTTTTTAAATCGTTTAAAGCCATCGGCCCAGAGACTGTGTGACTTCATGAAACCTTAATCCTTGGATCAAAATAAGCATAAAGAATATCGACAATCAGATTGGCAAAAATCAACATCACTGAAAATACTAATGTCGTAGCTAAAATCAGCGGATAATCACGATTGGTGACACTTAAAACCAAATGCTTTCCCATTCCAGGAATCGCAAAAATCTGTTCCACAACAAATGATCCCGATAAAATTCCGGCCGTTAATGGACCGGCAAAAGTCAGAACTGGAATTAAAGAATTTTTTAAAACATGCTTATAAAGAATCGTACGTTCAGATAATCCTTTTGAGCGAGCTGTACGAATATAATCACTACGAATCACTTCGAGCACACTTGAACGTGTTAGACGCGCGATAATTGCAGCCGAACGTGTACCCAAAACGATTGTCGGCAATATATAATAAAGCGGTCCCTCCCAAAGCGCAGGTTCTAACCAAGCCAACCAAAAACAAAAAATCATAATTAAAATTGGCGCCACAAGAAAGCTGGGCAAAGACACACCACTGATAGCTGTGATCATTGTTGCTGAATCTTGCCATTGAGTATGCTTAGAGGCGGCATAAACACCAGCAGGAATGCCAATTGCAAAACTTAGAATCAATGAATAAATCCCAAGCTCAACTGAAATCGGCAACGTTTCTTTTACTATTTCGCTCACGTTGCGCCCGAGATATTTGTATGACTCTCCTAAATCTCCGCGCAACAGTTTAAGAATATACTGCACGTACTGCTCAGATAGTGGGGCATTTAAATTATATTTTGCCTCAATATTCGCTTTGATTTCCGGAGGCAAAGCTTTTTCGGCATCAAAGGGTCCTCCTGGTACAACTCGGAGTAATAAAAATGTGGCTGATGCGATCACCCAAATTACAAAGATCGCTTCCACGCATCTTTTCACCACATATACCACGAGGCCCTGTGTGAGTGTGTAATACACAAGACTGACAATAAACAGTCCAAATAAAATCCACCACGCCGAGGACGGTAACCCCACATCAAAAAATGTGAGTGCGATTAAGATAGAGAAAAGTCCCAGTAAGCTTAAGCCTAGCAAGGTGCCGATCTGGTCTCTCACTTCAGGCTGACTCCTTTATACTTATAACGAGCCAAACGGTTGAGAGGATAATTTTCCACGCGGTCTGAAACTAACATATTGGTCACAACAGCATACACAGGTGCAACCGGCGCATCAATTGCCGTTAAAATATTCTGAGCTTCTGAATAAATTTTCTTACGTTCTGTTTTATCAGCCACGCTGACGGCTTTTTCAATCAATTGATCGTATGTTTTGTTACTCCATTTACTGCGGTTATTTTCTGAGTATGAAGCCATTAAATTCATAAAGTTATCTGGATCCGGGAAATCGGCCTGCCAACCGAAACGAAACATTTGTGGAGGATTTGAATTTAAAGAATTCAAGTACACTTTCCACTCTTCGTTTTTCAACTCCAAATTGATCCCTAAATTTTTCTTCAATTGCGCTTGTACGTTTTCAGCAATGCGCTGGTGATCTTCATTGGTATTAAAGGCCAATTCAATCTTTGGAAATTTAGAACGATCTTTGTATCCCGCTTCATCCAAAAGTTTATTCGCTTTTTCAACATCGAAACGAATTCCCTGATCGGGATCATAACCAAACATGCCTGGCGGCACCCAGCTGGTCAGAGGAATTTGACCACCACCCAGCATATCGGTGATCTGTTTGCGATCGATCGCATGACTGATCGCCTGACGTACTTTTTGATTATTCATCGGCGGCTTTTGAACGTTAAACCCGTAGTAATAAATGGTGAGGACTCCACCCTCTCGGAATTCTTTGCGCTTCTTTAAGTGCGCGATCTCGCGAGAAGGAAGACTGTGCATACTATCTAATTTACCCGTATCGAATAAATTCAAAACCGTCGACTGTTCGTTAATCATATAAGCCAAGATATTTTTAATTTTCGCTTTGTCTCCGTAGTAATTTTCGTTGCGCTCAAGCACCATGGCCTTATCGTGGTCCCAAACTTTTAAGTTATATGCACCTAAAGTTTGTATTTTATCCGGATCTGTCCAGCGATCTCCATGCTTTTCAATCACATCTTTGCGAATTGGATAAGTCGAATGATGAGTCAGTAAATAGGGAAAATAGCTTTTCGATTGTTCAAGTTCGACAACCAAGTTTCCGTCTTTATCTAACTTCGCACCCACTTCAGAGAAATCTTTTACTTTCCCCTCATAGTATGCGCGGCCATTTTTAATGCCGTATAGAAAATAAGAATATTGTGATGCTGTCTTTGGATTTAGCAATCGCTCCCAGCTATCGAGAATTTGTTGTCCATTGAATGGAACACCATCGGTCCACTTCACGTCCTTGCGTAAAACAAAAGTCCACGTTTTCAAATCCTTTGATGGTTTCCATTCACTGGCTAATGCGGGAACTAAACCTAATTCTGGATCATTAAAATTATAATCCACCAAACCTTCCATGATATTGTCCGTAACCAAGGACGATGTCGTATCACTCGATTTATTCCAATCCAAAGTCGGCGGTTCAGAGTTCAGATTGATTCGCAATGTATCTTGCCGATCCAAACCATATTCGAGTTTATTTTTTTTCGTACACCCGACCGTAATAAAAATGGCCGCAACAGCTATCAATAACAACTGGATTCGCTTCATAAAAACCCCTTATAAATAAGTGGTCTTTCTTTTCTGTTTGGGGGGTTCAAAAGTCAAGAAACGGTCATGATTCTATTAAATTGCGATATGCGTTAAAGCCGCAAGCCCAAGCCTAAATGCTTTCCCAACTCTCTCGGGCAATTGCTCGCTCGGGAACCTTCAAATTGAGTGGAGTGACAATCCATTGGAGCGACTTTTCAGCCGACGCAGGCGCCTCGTATAAAGATTTGTATATAGCGTAGTTGCGCACCACTTTCTTGGCGTAATCGCGAGTTTCTGGAAATGGGATATGTTCAATAAACTCATCCATCGTTAAATTCCCAAAACCTTTGAGCCATGCCCAAACTCGGTGAGGACCTGCATTATATCCAGCCGCAACAAGCGGCACATAATCATCAAACTTTTTCGAAAGTCGCGACAGGTAACGAGTGCCCAAACGAATATTCGTCGCAGGATCGAGCAACTGATTGTCGTCGCTGATGGTATCACCCAAAAGTTTCGCAACTTGGCGTGCAGTAAAGGGCATTAATTGCATCAGTCCTCGTGCGCCCACCGGAGAAATCACGTTCGGGTTGTACTGACTTTCGGCTCGCATAATCGCCCAAGCCAGTGCCGGTGAAATATCGTACTTCTTTGAAAAGCCTTGGACTTGCTCTTCAAACGCCATTGGATACGTAAACTGCCAAAGATCTTTCGCTCCTTGTAAACCTTGATTGTAGCGTGAACGCCCAAAAGTGGTTTCGCCGATATAAGAAGATCTTGAATACGCTTGAATGTTTTCATACGCATTCATTAACGATCGCAAATAAGCCGTATTGCGAGTGCGAGATTCTACATCAAGTAGTTCCCAGCGGGCCCATTCGTAAAATCCAAGACCAATCAAATCATTCGCACGATCAATGCGTTTCGATAAATTTGGATCTTTAATATCACTGACAACAATTTTTTCTTCTTCAGCCACCGCTGTGTCACCCTCATCTGCGTCTTCCTCTTCACTGCTATCTTGGGTAATTTTTAGATTTTCTTCGGATTCGGCCTCTTCTGATGCAGAGGTCTCAGCTGACGGAGTTAACGTTTCCTCTGCTAAAGTGAGAATCATGGCATCGGGCTGATCCGGATCAATCGCAAGTAGTGGGCCTGGTGCTCTAAATTTTTGAGGAGTGTGTACCGGCAAATCCGCGGGCAAAGACTTTAAGCGAAATTTGGCCGCCCATGAGTAAAAACCAAAACTTCGATCTTTTGCTAAATTTTCAAATAATGGCTTGGCTTCTTTGTATCGCTCGAGCTTCATTAGGCTCATTGCCGTCCAATACTTTAACTTCTCATTTGAAAGCTTTCGAGGACGCCATTTTGCATTTTGAAAATCAGCTAAGGCTCCTTGATAATTTCCTTTTAAATACTTAATCCAAGCCAAGTGCCATTTCGCATCGCGAGTAAGACCAGATTTAGAATATTTATTGATGAACTTTTCAAATTTGCGAGTAGCCCCATCATAATCCTGAAATTGATAACTTAAGAACGCCGCCTGAAATAGCGCCTCTCTTCCCGATTTAGATCCCGGCGATAATAAGTGAGCTTGATAATAAGCACCTACAGCTGTTTGAAATTCACCCGCACGTGCAGATGCACGAGCCAGTAATGTTAGATAATTAAAATTGCGACTTTGAGTACGGTAATGACTTAACAAAATTTTTAAAGCTTCCTCTGTTAACCCTTCATTCACAAGAAAGTTGGCCAACATCGCATCTACGGCATACGAGTTTGCATTTCCGCTTTTGGGTCTCAACGACTCAATCTCGGCGCGAGCCCGATCACTTAACCCTGCCCATTGCAAGCGACGCACTCGACGGCTTTGATCTTTACTGGAAACTAAGCACGTCAGTGGCTTATCATCCACTTTGATTGTCTTAAAACTAATCGACCACTCTTTGGCGGCGGGATATTCTGGGTATTCGGCAAAGATTTTTCGCGCCCAGCGACATGCTTGCGAATCACGTCCACGCGCATGCTCCATTCTGAGTAAGCCCCAAACGACATCCGGATAATGCGACGACCTTTTCCACTTTTTTGCTAATAAATTTAAATTGCTCGAAGCTTCGTTCCATTTTTTATTTTGTAGGGCTAAATCTGCCAGCTCATAACGAATCGAATAGGTCATCTCTCGGGGTGGTTCGCTATTCAGAACATGATTTAATTCTTTTGCATTCTGAGCGAGATCATTTTTTTGTTTTGCGATCAACGCTAAATGGTAATGACTATAGACTTTCCATTTCTTACTTAGCTCAGCAGCAGTCTTAAAAGATTTTTCCGCTAAGTCCCACTGCTTTTTTTGAAACTGAGAATACCCCGTTAAAAAAGCCTTGAGAGCCTGATTGTCTGGAGACAGTTTCGATCCATCCATTTTTTGTAATTGATCAAGCGCTTTATCCCATTCTGATTTTTGTAAAAACGGTTTTACTGACTCGAGATTTTGAGCTTGGGCCGTGACACAAAGAAAAGAGAGAAAAACAATCCATTGCTTCATCATATGACTTAAAATTGTTCCAAAGATTAGAAGTAAGGGCAAAGTATTTAAAACTCAGATCTCAGGATCTGATGCAAGACCGCAAAAATCAGGACCGGTAAGACAACAGATCTTCACAATCCAGTCGAGCCCGCCTGCGTTCACGAGCATAATCGACGATATAATAAATCACAGGATAAAGCTGCGGCATCAGCTCAGGATGAAACTGCACAAGAAGCCCCAATTCAAACTCAAGAGCCTCTAAAATACCATCTGGAGCAACAGCTCCCGCCTGCAGCAAAGAATTCAGTCGGGCCCAAGCCGCTTGATGGTGAATACTATTGACCATGACCTTCTCGAGGCCACCAAAAGCCTTGCGGAGATGATTCCACTTTGTCTCTAACAATTGAATTTCATGCAGACTATGTTTGTGCTCAACTCCATCCAGTATTTGCCGAGCCGGAATATCGGGTATTAATTGATGACCAAAGTACGCCGCGACCGCTTGCATAGAACGACATATTGCCAAAATTGTTGGCGCATAGGTGGGATCGAATTCGATGTATTGAAATAAACCCTTTAACAACTCAAAATCCCATTGATCTCTCATCAGATTGCAATTGCGACAATGTGGATTATTACGTCGATTGGTGTAGAGCTCTGGACTGAAATCGTCTCCACCCACCAAGGTGACCAGCGTCGAATAAAACGCAAGATCATCATAGAGCTGCTGTCGTCTATTTTTACTAATGTGAATTCCACCCGCTACAGGATACAAATATGTGGCAATTTTCTTGTAAGCAAAAACTTCTTTCAAGCCAGCAATTCTTTTATATTTTGGACTGACGATATAATCGTCCGGCATATTGGTGGCAATAAATCCCCACTCACTTTTCTTATCTAACAAACCGAAAGAACGCCCATCCAAAAAAGAATCTAAGATAGGATTTAAGAGTTCGCGAAGCTCAGGTTCTTGGCGAATCGCACGCACATATTTTCGTGCCGCCATCTGTGCACTATCTCCGTTTTCCGCTGGTAGAATAAAAGGCAAAAGCGCATTTTGTGGCTTCCAAAGCCAAAGTTTGACATCCGCTCCTGCGCCAAATGGGAATAGAAGCAATAGGATTGCAATTAAACGACAAACGGACTTCATAGCATCCGATTTTGCAAAGGCTATGCCTCTGATTTTGCTAAACTTTAAACAGAATGAAGTCGGCTACGCCCGACCGCCAATTGCCATCTCTTTAAGCGTTCACGTCGTGCTTTTTCAATCATTTTTGTTTCAAACTTATGATCGAGCTGCCAAATTTTCTTAATCGTCAAAAGATCGGGCCATAAGCCCACTCCAAGTCCCGCTAAAAATGCAGCACCCATCGAGGTGGATTCAATATTTTGCGGCCGCTCAATAGGAACACCCAAATAATCCGACTGCAACTGCATCAATAAATTATTGGCCGAAGCGCCGCCATCTACTTTTACGACTCGAAGACGCTTACCTAAATCTTTTTGCATCGCAATTAAGATCTCGGCATTTTGTAAAGCCATGGCTTCCAACGTCGCACGTGCGATTTGCTCGCGCGATGTTCCTCGAGTTAGGCCGCAAATCAAACCACGAGCCTCTGGATCCCAATAGGGTGCTCCTAAACCAGTTAATGCCGGAACAAATTCAACACCACCTGTATCGGGAACTTTCGACGCTAGATCTTCAACCTCACGCGCTTCTTTTATAAAATGCAATTGATCTCGTAAAAACTGAACAGCGGCACCACAAATAAAAGCACCGCCTTCAAGTGCGTAGGTTGCTTTTTTCTCGCCTTGCAATTGCCAAGCTACAGTTGTCAGTAATCCCATTTTTGAAAATACGAGTTTGGAACCAGTGTTCATTAATAAAAAACTGCCCGTTCCAAATGTGCATTTCGCCATTCCAGGATCAAAACAAGCTTGCCCGAATAGCGCTGACTGCTGATCACCCGCCACACCTGCAATAGGAATTCCATTAGGTAAACCTGGCACTCCTTGAGTCACGCCAAATACACCTGAAGAAGGTTTTATCTCTGGCAAAATCTCAGTTGGGATATCAAAAAGTTTTAACAGCGATGGGTCCCACTCGAGACCTTCAATGTTCATTAATAACGTACGTGAGGCATTCGATACATCGGTTGCATGAGTATGCCCCTCTGTTAATTTCCACATTAAAAATGAATCTATGGTGCCCGCCGCTAATTGCCCACGCTTCGCTTTGGATTTAGCACCTGGAACATGATCTAAAATCCAACGAATTTTTGTTCCTGAAAAATAAGGATCCAGCAATAATCCTGTTTTTTGTCGAATTTTCTTTTCATAACCACGCGCTTTTAATTTTTGGCAATATTCTGTTGTGCGTCGGCACTGCCAAACAATCGCGTTATAAATGGGCTTTGAATCCTTTCGATCCCAAACGACAACTGTTTCACGCTGATTGGTAATACCAATTGAAGCAATTTGCTTCGGATCTATTCGCGACTTTTGAAGAACCTCTTGAATACAATCAATTGCGGTTTTCCAAATCACTTCTGGGTCATGCTCGACCCAACCTGGTTTTGGGTAAATTTGTTCAAAGTCTTGGGACGAAGTTTCTACAATTTCGGCCTTTTCGTTCACTAAAACTACAGTGGTGCCTGTGGTGCCCTGGTCTATTGCTAAAACATATTTCGACATGCCTCATTTGTGCAGCACCTTTCACATTGAGTCAACTTACCAGTCACGATATAACAGTTTGATGTTAGAAAAAGGTGTTTACGCATTTTTAGATTTACTTGAAAGGTATTTTCGCCTTGAAGTCGAAGGTCTTGAGCATCTGCCGCAAGAGGGGCCTGCCTTGATCACTCCCAATCATTCCGGATTCATGGGCTTTGATGCTATGCTGCTTTCGCATTTAATTCGTAAACACACCGGACGGAAAGCCAACGTGCTGACACATTATTTTTGGTTTATGAATCCACTGACTGCGAAATTGGCCGATCATTTTGGTTTTATTGAAGCGACAAAAGAAAATGGCGTGGAAATGTTAAAAGCACAAAACATGGTGGTGCTCTTTCCTGAAGGCGAATTCGGCAATTTTAAGCCCTCTATTAAAGCCTATCAACTGCGCGAATTTAAACGCGGCTTTATTCGCATGGCACTCGAAACTCACTCGCCCATTATTCCGACCATTGTTTTAGGCGCAGAAGAATCAAACATTAATTTATCGCAATTGAAACTATCTCGCTTTATTCCTGGATTTGTGATGCCACTTCCGCTGAACATTATTCCTTTGCCGGCTCGATGGAAGATCATTTTTATGGAGCCTGTTGAATTGCCCTTTAATGAAGGTACAGAAAATGATCCCGAACTTGTGCACGAGCTAGCCGTTGAACTACAAGAAAAGATGCAAGCCCGCATTCAACACGAATTACAAAATCGCAAAAGTATTTTTTTCTAGTTTTTAATATCGTTAGATTTCAGATCATCGGCCGGATCCGCACCCATCGTATCCAAAATTACCCGCCATGTCTTAATTAAAAAACCAGGGCTATCTGGGTTTCGAGACACCATGTAAGTCGTAATAATCATGGCAATCGACACCGATATGATGAGAAGCAGCACATACTCGACTACAATTTGCCCTCTTGAGGACCGCAATTGACCGAAGAGTTTTTTACGTTTACCTTGCAAATGTGACGCAGCCACAAAACACTCCATCAGATAAAGAAGACGGCTCAAAAAGAAAAAAGACCTTCTTCATTATGAAAGTTTCAGCCCTCCTCACCATATTAGTGTTGATCGGGCTGTTAGCGGTCATGTCCTTCTTTCAAAAATCTACACTCGAAGTCCAATGGACCAAGCCGAAACTTCAATATGACTCTTATCGGTTTGATACAGCGAACTTTCAATGGCAAGGTCAGAACAAACAAGACTTAAGTCTGGCTCAATTTAAGGGCCAGGTGGTTTTAGTGACACTATGGGCCCATAATTGCTGGCCCTGCCTACAGGAACTTCCTTTACTGAATGAAGTGATTGAAGCCATTGGCAATCAAGATCTGATTGTGCTCGCCTTCCATGTGGGCACGGCGGCAGAAGAAAAAGAGCAAGCTTTAGCGTTTTGGCAAAGTGAAGACCTGACTTTTCAAAACTTTTTTGTTTCACCCGACTGGGCCGAGAAAGTATTTTCGACGACGAAACTTCCAAGTCACTTCTTGATTAACCGCGAGGGGCAAATGATTTGGAAACACGAAGGACCGATCCAATGGACCGAACCCGCCGTTGAAGAATTTTTGTCTAAATCCCTACTGCCGGCTCAACCGGAAGAGATTTTTGAAGAAGGGGCAACACCCCACGAATCTTCTGAGTAAGTGATTCGTAAAGAACGTCACAATCTTCATCACGCACAGGACCACACACTCCGACCACATGATCGTCACCCAATTGATCCATTAATATAGTTGCGGTTTCGGCTTTTCCTTCTGGCGTAAAACAATTCTCAAACGTTTCAGGAGTTGGATAAAGCATTACAAACACATGTTGAGCCGAGGCACGAAAGCCTTCTAACCCTTCTTGCAATTTGAAATAAACCTTTAAAGCCAAAGCCTCTTGGTATTGAGCAAAGTAGATTCGCAATGGACCATCAAAGATGGCCGCATTGAATGCCGGCGAATAAAACTTCGATTGCGTTAAAAAAGACACTGGTTGATGAATCATGATGCTTGTCCCCCCATGGACGCGCCATTTCTTCTCAACCTTAGACTAGAAAGGATTCAATCCATAAAGCAAATTATTTTTTAAGAATTTTTAAGTTGTAAATGCTTTTTGACCTGTTTTCCACACTTCGGTGCACGGAAAATGACCAATTTGATAAAAAAGATCATTCAAATCACCATCCAACACAACAAAATCTGCTCGTTTACCCACTTGTAAAGATCCTTTGATGGTTTCAAGTCCTAAAGCTTTCGCTGCATTGAATGTATAAGATGCTAAAACTTCGGGCAGAGTCATCTTCATCTCGAGGCGTGCCAGCATTCCAACAAACGACAGATCTTGCGTCGGTGATGTCCCGGGGTTGAAGTCGGTCGCAAGCGCTACACAGGCTCCGGCATCGATTAATTTCCTCGCTGGCGGATAAGGAATCTTCATATAAAAGTCTGCTGTTGGTAAACACACCGCGACTGTTTCACTTTTAGCTAGGGTTTGCACGTCTTGATCATTTATACAGACATTATGATCGACGGAAAGCGCTTGATGTTGAGTTGCGAGTTGCGCTCCACCTTGACGCGTGAGCTGCTCCACATGAGCTGTGATCTTAAGTCCCAGTTTTGTTGCGGCCTCAAAATACTGTTTCGCGTGATCCAGAGTGAAGAAACCTTGCTCAATAAAAATATCCACACGCTCGCTGAGTTTCTTTTTTTTGAGCGTTGGAAGTATTTTGAAAATTTCTTGTAAATAAACTTCCGCACCTTGCTTTTCCGGTGGTAGACTATGCGGCCCAAGAAAAGTCGTCACAATATCAGGACCTTTTAAACTTTTCGCCACTTCCAGCATTTTCAGTTCATCTTTAATATTTAAACCGTAACCACTTTTGATTTCTAATGTGGTGACACCTTGTTTTAAAAATTCATCAACTCGTGGTTGAGCCAACTTTTGCAATGTTCCTTTCGTGGCTTTTCTGACTTGTGCAACAGTGGATCCAATTCCTCCACCTGCGGCCGTAATTTCTTGATAGGTTTTTCCTTGTTGCCGTAATTCAAACTCATGCGCACGAGAGCCCGCGAACACCAAATGCGTATGACATTCCGTGAGACCTGGGATCACTGTGCGGCCTTTTAACGAAATTTCTTTAGCAGACTTCAATTTCGGAAGTTTTTTAGTTTCGCCAATCCAGGTGATCAAACCCATTTCAACTATAAGGGCACCATTGCGAATCCGGTCCAGATCATGTTCTGTGGGTTTACGCCCTCTTTTATCTGCGACTCCTTTCAGAGTCCAAAGTTCCGCAATGTCTCGAAAAACAAGTGTTTTTTGTGCCATGGCCCGATGTTAGTGCCTTGCAAGCCAGGGGTAAAGTGATAAGTTAACGTTCATGAAAGCTCTTCCTGCAAAACTGTTGCAACTGATTGGCACCGGACTGCAATATGCAAAATCCACCGTCTATACGGTGGAAGGATTACCACTCATTCTGACTGAAAACTTTTTGTTTAAAGACCGTCCTACACCACCAAAAGAATACTTAAATAATGTCATTAAGCATATGAAGCCACTATTTGCACAAGACCTTCAAAATATTCAGGACGGCCATTACCCCTGGACAGTTTTACTTGAAGGCTCCCCTGTCGAGCACATCAAAAGCTTGTCACGCATTGGTCTTGATGTGTTCAATGTTTGGAAGCGTAAATCTCGTCGAGAAAATGCGGAGTTCGGTAACGAGGCTCAGCAATATTTAGATGATGTTCCCCAATACTATCAGCGCAACTTTCACTTTCAATCGGATGGCTATTTAAGTGAAATGTCAGCACAACGCTATGATCACCAAGTGGAAATTTTATTTCGTGGCTCTGCTGCCACCATGCGCCGAATGATTATTCCTCCACTAAAAGACAATTTAAAAAAAATTTCTCACGCAAAAATTATGGAAGTTGGCTGCGGTCCAGGATCCAGTACGCGTTGGATTGCCCAAAGTTTACCTCAAGCGCAAATAACAGCGATTGATTTAAGCTGGCCCTATTTGAAACAAGCACAGAAAAATTTAGCTGATTCTCCCCGAGTTAATTTTATTCAAGGCGATGGAGCAAAACTTCCTTTTAAAGACCATGAATTCGACGCTTGGACTTCAGTTTTTGTTTTTCATGAGCTTCCATATGAAGAACGCAAAAAAGTATTGGCGGAGGCGCACCGTGTACTAAAGCCCGAGGGCTTATTTGTTTTTGCGGACTCGATTCAGCTGCATGACAACGAGGACTTAAAATGGGGACTCGAGCAATTTCCACAAGGATTTCATGAGCCCTTTTACGCCCATTATGTAAAATTCCCCATGGAAAAAATTATCGAAGAATCAGGCTTTAAGATTATTTCTTCGACTCCCTATTTTTTAACTAAAGTTATTGTTGCGCAAAAGACCACTTAACGCAGTTACACTCTGTTTGAAGAAGTTATAAAAAACTATACTCTTGTCTTACTGCTTTTCCGCACTTATGAGTAAGCCATGAAGCTTTTAATTTGTTTTTTATTATCATTTTCTGCTCTTCCAGTTTTTGCCCAACAAAACTATCGTTGTGTGCAAAACTGCTCTGATCGTGATTACAGAGGCACCTGTCTTGAAGCCGCACCCGATTTTTGCGGTGTTGATGCGAAGTGCGCAAGACACTGTTTGTCTCGCGCCTTTAATGGCGTGTGCGTCGAGTTCGATGCTGATTTTTGTGGCGCCAATGCCACTTGTAAAGAGCGCTGTGTTGCTAGCTATAACGGCCACTGTGATCAGTACGGCGAAGATCACTGCTACACCTACACCAAGTAACAAATTCCCGGCCCCCATCTTGCAATAGTTCCTCTCGCTATTTATACGCGAAATGACTCCATTTTTTGGTGAAGGAACTTCCAAAGTGTCTAATCTTCAATCATTCATTCTAGCCAGCCTATTGCTGCTCTCTACTTCAGCATTGGGCGCCTACAATGAAGTTTTTGATGAGAATGGCCAGATGCGACCACATTACGTTGAATATCAAAGACGAACTAAAACTCAAATCTACCCAGTAACAGAACAAACGCTTCAAACACTGATGAACAAGCCACTCAATGATGCCATTAAAATTTTACCTATCCCTGCGATTCTATCCGTAAACGATTATGAGAAATTGCAAACAGGAGCTCTGCAACGTCAACGCGCACTCAGTGCCTTTTTCCTCGATGTCGTGTTGAAAAAAGGCGAGCAACTCAGACGCTCTCGAAAATTCAATTTGGCTCAAATTCAACATATTTTGAGAATCATCCCACCTCACTACTCTCTCGACTTCCTACACTCGGTTTGGAAGGATAAAAAATTAAAAGATCTGCGTTATTTTATTGGTTCTGACGTCGTTCGCAATGAGCATGGTGAATTCGTCGTGCTCGAAGATAACGTAGGACTCCTTGGCGGCCTAGGTGATGTCACGGCCACGCAAAAAGTTTTTGATCAAAAAGTTCTCAGCGAACAAAAAGAATATCAAACACCACTTGAAACTGCGATCCTCGAATTCCTCAAAGATATTCCACGAGAAAAATGGAGTGAAGACGTCGTTGCTGTATATGATCTTGGAGATCCTAAGCCTGGAATTCTGCCGAAAGATAATGAAGGCATGCGCGAAATGGAAGTCCTTAAAAAATTAGGATTAAATGTAGTTTCGTCCGAACACATTGCAAGCATTGAATTTAAAATGAATTTCTATAAGCCAGGAACAAAGAGAAAAATTGTCAACCTACAACATGTCTCCAGCTTCGATATCGATCACAATGCGCACTATCTTCTAGCAAATGAATTTAAGTTGGGACATGTCGATCTGATGTTCAGTCCTGGAACTGAAATTCTCACATCTAAGCGCTTACTTCCACTTGTGGATATGTTTATAGAATTTTATTTAAAGGAGAAACCGATTCTTAAAACTCAACCAACAGCTCCGCTTCAGTCGAATGAACCAGAAGATGGATGGGTAATTAAGGATGCGGAAGGCTCTCAAGGAACAGGTGTTTACGTTATGGATCATTTAACAGATCTCGGGAAAGAACGTCTGTTTGATCTCACTTTAGATTCCTTTTCCAGTGATCGACTCATGCACTCATTTCCTCGAGTGACTTACGTAAAACAAAAATTTGTTGATCCGTCTTTTATTCCTGCCGAAGCGGGATCTTGGGTTAAATTCAATGTGGATTTCCGACCGCTTATTATCGTACAAGGCGAAACAACTCCTGCACCTGTGATTTGGGGACGAGCCAATTTAAAACTTCCAGGGTATTTAAACAATGTGAGTCAGGGCGCATTCGAATTAGTCATCAAAACCCCTGATGGCGACTGCGAACGCAAATTGCTACAGCCGCAAATCTAGACCCAAAGTGACTTCACACCACGCTCGCGTGCAACTTGTACTGCATCTTCGTAACCCGCATCCACGTGACGGAAAATTCCCATCGCAGGATCGGCAGTTAATACGCGCTCGAGGCGGGCGGCCGCTTCTTTCGAACCATCGGCTACAATCACTTGCCCTGCGTGCAATGAATAACCCATACCCACTCCGCCACCATGATGAAAGCTAACCCAAGTGGCACCACAAGCGGTGTTGACTAAGGCATTTAAGATCGGCCAATCGGCAATCATATCCGATCCATCTTTCATCGCTTCCGTTTCACGATTCGGAGACGCAACAGAGCCACAATCCAAATGATCACGACCAATTACAATCGGTGCTTTTACTTTTCCTTGAGCCACTAATTCATTAAATTTTAAACCCGCTTTTGCACGCTCACCATATTCAAGCCAACAAATACGCGCCGGCAATCCTTGAAACGCAATTCTTTCTTCCGCCATATCCAGCCACTTTAGTAAACTTTTTTTGTGAGGAAACAATTCTCTCATCGCATCGTCAGTGACTTTGATATCGTTTGGATCACCAGATAAAGCCACCCAGCGGAAAGGACCTGAGCCTTTGCAGAATAGAGGACGAATATATTCAGGAACAAATCCTGGAATTTTAAATGCGTCTTCAACGCCAACGTTCTTCGCTTCTTGGCGAATATTGTTGCCGTAATCGAAAGTGATCGCACCTTTCTTTTGCATTTCGAGCATACCCTTCACGTGTTTTGCAATCGACGCACGTGAAAGTTTTAAATATTCTTTTGAATCTTTCTGACGAAGCTCAGCTGCTTGCTCAACGGAATACCCTTCCGGAATATAACCAGTCAGTGGATCATGCGCTGAAGTTTGATCCGTTAAAATCTCAGGGATAAAACCTCGTTTGATCATTTCATGAATGACAGTGGCTTGATTGCCAAGAAGGGCGATCGATTTTGCAATCCCCTTCTTTTTGTATTCGGCGACTTTTGCTAAAGCCTCGTCTAAATCTTTTGCTTGTTCATCTACGTACTTTGTTTCTAAACGACGCTTAATTCTGTAAGGATCCACTTCAACAGCCAGGACAACTGCTCCTGCGAAAACTCCGGCGAGCGGTTGTGCTCCGCCCATTCCACCAAGGCCTGCTGTTAAAATCACTTTGCCTTTTAAGTCGGAACCAAAATGTTTGCGACCGGCTTCAACAAAAGTTTCGTAGGTCCCTTGAATAATCCCTTGAGTTCCAATGTAAATCCAAGAACCGGCCGTCATTTGACCGTACATCATGAGACCTTTTTTATCTAATTCGTCGAACACTTCCCAATTAGCCCAATGGCCAACTAAATTTGAATTCGCAAGTAAGACTCGAGGCGCATCTTTGTGAGTTTTTAAAATTCCAATCGGCTTTCCAGATTGCACCAGCAACGTTTCATCTTCGCCCAAAGTTTTAAGCGCGGATAAAATTTTATCGTAAGATTCCCAATTGCGAGCCGCTTTTCCTCGACCACCATACACAACCAAGTGATCTGGATCTTCTGCTACATTTTTATCGAGGTTGTTTTGAATCATACGGAAAGCTGCTTCTTGCAGCCAACCTTTACAATTTAACTTAATACCTGTTGGGGCTTTAATATCTTTTACCACTCGAGTTCTCCTGTGATTTTCACTAAATCACCACTGGCGATCATCTCGCGCACTTTCTCAATGTCTTTTGCAAACACACGATCTTCTTTAGCAAATGGAACTTGGCTGCGAATTTTATCTAACGCTTTTAAAACAATGCCGGAAGGTTTAACAGGTGTGAGCATATCTAAAGCTTGAGCGGCCGATAATAATTCCATCGCGATAATGTTTGTTGCATTCTTCACGATCGCTGCAAACTTTCTGGATGCGATTGTTCCCATGCTGACGTGATCTTCTTTATCTGCAGACGTAGGGATACTATCGACAGACGCCGGATGAGACAAAATTTTATTTTCAGAAACTAAGCTGGCAGCCGCGACTTGCACAATCATAAAACCTGAATTTAATCCACCTTCCGGTGCTAAGAAAGCAGGTAAATCACTCATGGCCGGATTAATTAACTTTTCAATGCGGCACTCGGAAATACTGGCCTGGGCACTCATGGCGATGGCCATAAAATCTAAAGCAAAGGCGACGGGCTCACCATGGAAGTTACCACAGGAAAGAATTTTTCCTTCTTTAGAAAATACGAGAGGATTATCCGTACTAGAATTCGCTTCAATTTCTAAAGTCTTCACCTGATTGCGAATCGCATCTTTCGTCGCGCCATGAACAGCAGGAATACATCTTAATGAATACGCATCTTGAACTTTGCCGCAGTCTTTATGACTTTCCGCAATTGGTGAAGTCTCGCCTAAAATTTTAAGCATATTGCGAGCGGTTTTCGCTTCACCTGGATGAGGACGAGTCGCCGAAATAATGGGGTCATACGCAGAGCGCGCACCTTTTAAAGCTTCGAGCGACATCGCACCAGCCAGATCTGCCATCCACAAGAGACGACGAGCTTCATAGGAAGCCAGTAATCCAACAGCGGTCATCACCTGACAACCATTGATCAATGATAAACCTTCTTTTGCTTGTAGCTCAAGAGGCTGAATGCCGGCTTTCTTCAACACTTCTGCCGCTGATTTTTTCTCATTGCCCGACCACACTTCACCTTCACCAATCAAAGCCAAAGCTAAATGCGAAAGTGGCGCTAAATCCCCACTGGCTCCCACACTACCTTGCTGTGGAATCACCGGAATAATATCGGCATTTAGAAATTCCAAAATTTTCTCAACGACGAGAACTCGAATCCCACTATGACCACGCGATAAAGCATTCGCGCGTAAATATAAAATGGCACGAGTTTGTTCTTTAGAGAACGGCTCGCCGACTCCGACAGAGTGCGAACGAATTAAATTTTTCTGTAATTGAACAATATCTTTTTCTGAAATTTTAACGGAAGAGAAAGCACCAAAGCCGGTGTTCACACCGTAAATCACATCACCTTTTTTTAATCGACCTTCGATGTAATCGCGCGATGTTTGCATCTTCGCGCGCGCCGAATCTGCCAATTTAACTTTCGCGCCCCGTGAGACGTCCCAGGTGTTTTCTAAAGTGACACTTTCACCATTCAATTCAATCATATAGGCCCTTTTCCGTAATTAAGCCTCTTGTACCAGCAATGGCCTAATTTGGTCATCTTTTTGAGTGCGAAAATCCATATATTTGACCTGGTGCAGGCGAAGCCTTTGCATAATAAGGCCTTTAAGAAGGTCGTCGGATGAAATTCAATTGTTTAACTCGTAATTTAGCCCCCTACCTATTGTTAATGCTGGTGACGATCTATATCCCCACGGCCTTAGCTACCCCCCTTACAAATTGCGCCATTAAGCTTTTACCTATTCCACGCGCCCTTGATCTCGACAAAGTAAAATCCAATACCTTCACGGCTCAAGCTGATCGCTTTATGCAAGAAATGTGGGAGTCTTTCGCTAGTGGTCAGAATGTGGCCACAGTCAAATCTGATCTCTTTACCCAATTTATCCAAGAACATTTACAGGAGCTCGTAGACAATCATGAGCGTAACCGTGTGTATGCAAAACAAGATGCGCAAGCATTATCAAAAAAAGAAAGTTTGCTAGATAAAAACTTGGCTTCTATTGATCTCTATATTCAATCTTTACAATTTCAATTAAATAAAAAACAGAATTTTAGTTACTCACAGTTGCTGGTTTTTTCTTATATGCTGGTTTTATCTCGCGAGAGAATGGCGTACGAAACATTAATGGTTCTTTATAAAAAGAACGATCCCTATCTCGTTCGAAAGCGTTACCCTGGCCTCAGCATGTCCAATCTCGCTGATACTATTTCAGAGCGCCGGCGCTACTTAACCTTCTTTGAGTTTTGGTCCGAAGAATATCATTACAGTCTTCCAATTAATAAAGAACCAGACATGAATTATCCCTTCCAACAAGTGGGAGCGCTACGACATGGCCGAGTTATTGAAGTTTTAAAAAATAATTTAGCCCTACCAACTCACTACCCAATGGGTACAGTTTCTTATTATCGTCTGTTTCACTTTCCACTTAATCCTCTGTTCTTAGCAAAAGAGTATGAACTGGTTGATAACTCATCCCTCCGCTCGCCTCTTGGAAATCTTCTTCATGATATGGGGCATTTAGCTGATGCCACGACCCGAGAGTATATAGCCACTCATCAAAACTACATAACAACACAAGAGCTTGAAGATATTCGCAAGCGTGTTCTTAGTAAGAACGATCCTGAACTCCTTCCGCTCCTTTATTTTTTGGCCTATTATGTAAAGTTTGAAAAGGAACCTCATGAGCCAGCTTATTTATCTGTAAAAGCCTTTCGTACAGAGTTACAAGATTTATTCTCTAAATTTACCGACGGTAGCTCAAACATGATTCGTAGATACTTTGAATATTACAGCGGGCGTAAGCCTCCTATCACTGAAAGCCAAATGCTTGGCATTAAATTTGCGGAACTCATTTATATTATCAGTATCTATGAACAGGAAAAAACTTGCGGTGGATCTAGACTTAATTGCTTCCTTGACCAATCCGTCGCCATGGATCAATACAACAAAAATCTGCAAATTATGATGAAGTGGGGAGAAAAACAGAAATGAAGCAACTAAAACATTTCGGCTTCTCTTTATTGCTGTTAATCTTCTTCACAGCCTATATCCCTTTTGCTTCAGCCGATAAGCTCAGCTGTATTGCGCGTCTCTTACCTCTATGAAGAAAATTATTTTTAATGCTCTTCTTATCTTGAATTTACTTGTTGCGGGAACTTCACCTGCTAATGCGAAAGCTGATGAATCTTTAGCTCTTACCAATACTCACGATGATTGTGCGGCCAAACTTTTACCACAAGCTTTGAATCTTGAAAAAGTACGTCCTGATTCTTTTACGGCACATGCCAATGAATTTATGAAAGCTCTATGGCCCGCCATGAGTCGCGGTGAAAATGTTCTTGAAGTTCAATCCACCTATTTCACAACTTTTGTGGCACAACATTTACCGGAAATGATTCAAAATCATGATCGCAACCGCATTTATGCACATCAGGAAGTACTCGGTGATTCTCAAGAAAAAATAGTACCGTTACTAGAGAAACATTTAAGCTATGTGGATGCTTATATTTCTCAACTCCAAAAACGAATCATTCTCGGCGAACAACTCAACTATCTAGACGTTTTACGCTTTTCTTATTTCCTAGTGCTCACACGAGAACCCGAAGCTCACCGAAAGCTCCAAGCCCTTTTTGACTTAAAAGACGATGAAGCTATACGCAAACGCTACCCTGGCCAATATCGCGAGGATTTGAAGTCCGAATTAGCACGCATCTCCACTAGAGAATTCAAGCATGAATTTTGGCTACAAAACTACGGCGCATCCTTCAAAAATAATTTACAACAAGAAAACCAAATCCAAGTTCTTTTACCTAAAACCGATATAACCCGCACTGTTTCTCTTAAGGAGCTACAGAAAATCTTACTTATTCCCTCAACAGCACCCGCTGGACCTATTGCATTTTATTTAAACTTCCACCTACCGATCAACCCGCTCGCACTACCATCTGAGTATGAATTACTGGATAACAGCAGACTGCGGTCGCCCGTCATCAATTTTGCGCACGATATTGGTCACTTTTTTAATTTTGCTACTCGTCCGAACATTGAACGACTCGATGCGATCCGCCCTGACCTTGTGAAAATTCGTGAAACTATAATCAGCAAAAAAGATCCTGAGCTTTTACAAACATTTTACTTTTTAATTTATTTTCTTCGCTTCGAAGCCACAATACCCCTTCCTGTGACAAGCGATCAGCTGTCTCAGCAACTTCAGTATTTGGCTGATTACGTACTTATCGACTACGACGATTTGACAGATATACAACAACTTAGCGGTATGGCTTTTAATTTATTTCGTCTGTCCTTGGGTAGTCCGTTTGCTCCAGCTCGAAACGAAAAGGTTTTCAATCAAAAGCTCGCGGAAATTATCGCTTTAGTTTCGAACCATAACCTTGATAAATCGACACTATCTTTATCAGAAAAAGAGAGCGAGCGAAAAAAAATCTTGAAACAAAAGCGTAAAAACATCCGGCAGGGCGACCGGCGTCAACAAAATGAAGTCGATTAAATAGGGAAAATATTTTTGTTTATTTCAATCGGCCTTAGCGTCTTTCAAGGCTTGAATCGCCGTCGCGTATTCTCGCTTAAATATATAACTGCCGGCGACCAATACATCTGCATCGCGAATTTCTTTAGCGGTCTTATCATCCACTCCGCCATCGACTTCAATTAACACATTTAAATTTTTCTCGGTGATGACTTGGCGTAATTTTTTAACTTTGGCCACTTGCTCGCGCATAAAACCTTGTCCACCGAAACCCGGATTTACCGTCATGACTAAAACTAAATCCACATCTTCAAGTAGAGGAATAATTTTATCGATCGGAGTTTGTGGCCTTAAAGTAATACCGGCCTTGACCCCCTGTTCTCGAATGGATTGAAGAACAGCTCGTGGATTCTCTGTCGCTTCCACATGAATGGTGATATAAGTTGCACCAGCTCGCACAAAATCTTCGATAAAATTTTCAGGTTTCTCGATCATCAAATGCACATCTAGTGGCAAAGTTGTGATCGGTCTTAAACATTTTACGACCGGCGCGCCAATAGTGAGATTTGGAACGAAGTGTCCATCCATCACATCCACATGAATCCAGTCAGCCCCCGCAACCTCAACTGCTTTGATCTCTTTTTCTAGATTTGCGAAGTCGGCAGATAAGATGCTAGGCGCTATAAGAAAACTCACGAATTCCCCTCAGAAAATGACAGAAAACCCATTTGTATCCAGAAATTTTTACTAAGCCAATTGAAATATGCGGCTTCTCTCTGTAAATTCCCTTCGTGGCTCACATATTGCGCTTATTTCTTATTTCCATGACCTTTATTTTTAGCACTCCTGCATTTCCTCGGCATGCGTCTATTGAATCAAAAACTTTGCAACGTGAAACCGAACAACTACTGGCTGACGAAAAATGGTTTTATGCACGTGAAGCTCTCCGTGAGTTAGCACTGTCAGCCAATGCCGATATGGAAAGTCACTACCGCATTAAAGATATTGAAATCACTTTGTTGCGTTTGAATTATACAATCGATGGTTTTCAGTTGGTGAAACAGTATGCGGAACAATACTGGAACAACTACCATATCCTTCATCAGATTTTGCAAGTGCTCTATTCGCGCAAAAGTATTACCGATCATTTGCAACCGCACCAAAGATTAGCTGCAGCGACTCCAATTGCAGAGCGCATTTTACAACTGGTGAATGAACGCGGAGAAAAATTCGCGAATGATCGTGCCTTCACTTACACACCTGCTCTTGCGCAATTTTATTTTGAAAGCGGCGACAAGAAAAAGGCCATAGAAATGACCGAACTTGGAATTCAATCTTTAAAGTCGCTTCCACCCACTTTAAGAATGGTGATCTTACCTGCCTTTTTAAATTTATTGGCCGATTACCAAGACAAAAAAGTCTGCATGGATGGTGTTTGTGGTGAGCCGCCTAAGCGCTGGAAAGCCAGGTACGACTGCGAGATTAAACTCTTCTCGCGCCCTTAAAAAGGTTTCCGTTTACTTTTCAAAAAGGTATCCGTTACCTTTTAAAAGTAAACGGATACCTTTTTGGGCTCAAAGTGCCCGATTTGAGCCCCTTTTTCTGTCCATTTCCCCTTTAATTTCAGCCTATTAAGGCATATTTACTGCAAAACACCCCTCTATGAAGAATCTGGCGTTTATTGTTTTAGTCGTGTTTTGTAGTGTGGGGACCGCCCAATGGCTACAATCAAGTCTTCAAGTCGACGTCGGCGTGACGAGCCCTGCACAAACGTTCTGCAGTTTTTTGGCTGCAGAAAAGGCATGGGGACTTCGCTCAAGTTACCGTGTGGATCACTTTGAAAATGTGTTAAGCAAATTAAATGCAACCTTGGACACGCATAATAAATATTTAAAAATAGAATCGTACTGGAATGGTTTGAATAGAAAAGATTCTAAGCGAGATGAAAATCTCGAAAAATTCCATCAATTGATGATCGAGCTATTTAAGGACTCAGGCTACGACCTCAACTCGGATATACAAATTGAAAAAGGGCACACGTCAATTCAAAGCCTATTTATTAAATCTGGAGATGTCCTCGCACGTCCCGTCTTCAATACCAAATCCAATCAACTGGATCTACAACTCATCCGCCGCTTTACAGATCTACAAAATCAAATGAGTAAAGCCGCTGAGTCTGGAAAGCCCATGGGTGAACTGACCGAGGACCAAAACTTAAGATTAGCGATGATTGATCGTTTTATTCTTCTGAAAAGTAACAGTCGAGCATTTATCACCTTTTTTCCCGACACACGAGAAATTCCAATCGAAACTATTGAGCGCACCTCATCTACGCCACGCGAAGAGTGTAGATAAAATGAAGCCACTTTTGGTGTTTTTATTCACTCTGCTATCTGCAGAGCATGCGCAAGCTACCAAACCCGTGCTCGAGCCAGAGATTTGTGAACTTTATTTGAAATCTTCCATTTACAAAGTGAATAGCGCATTTCAACAGTCCCGCAAACCCACATTCAATCCAGAACCAGAAAGTATTGAAGATAAAAATCCAGGCCTTATTGCAAAACTAATTAAGATCCGTATGGGAATTTTGGAAATAGAAACGGAATTCCTGCCGAATGTAGATTCAGATTTATATTCCACTCCCAATTTTCTACAAATCCCTTTGAAACTTCAGGCTTTCAAAAAGGACCTCGAGGAGTTGGTTCAACAGCACACACATGATCCACGAATTGCTATGATCATGGCCTCTCTTTATCCAAGAATCGATTTACTGTTGAGTCAATTTGATCAGAATCGAAAACCGTTTTCCTCTTCAGTCAAAGCGAATATTAACCGTATTACTTCTCAGTTTTGGGAGTCTATTGTTGCCTGCCTCTTTGCAGGTGAACAGCTATATCTTGGAAATACGATTTCACAATTTCTTCCGGAAGAAATGGCCGCTTTTAATTTCACCCGACAACAAAATGAAAAGTTTGATCGTGAAATTGATCTGGCCATAAAAAATAAAGATGGATCTTGGCGATGGATCGAAATTAAAGACTGGGGTGAATACTCGGCTCAGCAAAGCACCAATCGGCGCAAACTGATTTCACAGTCGCATTTGCAACATCGGGCGCGCCAGCTTTTTCCAAATCATAAAATTCATTTGGAACTTTTGATGAAATATGGAGTCCCTCAAAAAGATTACGAATACTTCTCAACACAAACAGCTTTTGATCAGATTTATTTTGTTTTCCCAGTGGGCTGGGATGCCAATTAGCCCCAAAGGTCCTTAAATTGCAATTCAATATACCCATGAAGATTCGTAGGTTTATAAACAACTTAGGCCTTGCTTCGCTGTTTACGGCGTTGACAGCTTATAGCCCTATTGCGCCCGCACGCCTGCTTGACTGTGTTAGCCTTCTATTAGGTGCGAACCCACAAGTCCAAGTCAGCGAAACGCTCCCTGTTCCTCACGCTATTGCCTATGATGAAGTGAAAGCCGCCACCTTCACCGCCCATGCGGAAAAGTTCAATCAGGTCATGTGGAAAACGTTTGTTACTACAAATAGCGCCGAAGAGATCCTCGCTGTTAAATCCCCATTCTTCACTGAATTTATTCGCGAACATCTTCCAACGCTTGAAGCTGTTCATAAGCAAAATCGAATTTACGCAGATGAAGATTCGGCCGGCGCGGACCAAGAAACCAAAGAACTCATCAACAAACGTTTTAAAATTATGGATCAATACTTAGCTCATCTCCGCGAGACTTTAGAAAGCGGAAAGCAGATAAGCTACGATCGAATGCTAAACTTCGCCAGTATTTACACTTCTACTCATAATATACAGGCCTATAAAAAATTAGCCGCCCTCTATGAATCGAATGATGCTAAAGCTTTGCAGGCTCGCTACCCTGGCTTTACATTTCAAGACCTGAGTTACAAGTTGAATGCAGCGGATGGTTACGGCAATCAGAATTTACGCTTAAGACATTGGCAAATGTATTACGCCGAACATGCTCAGTTACCTGCGGGTGCTTCGCGAACTATTTCCACACTTCACTTAACTGGTCGATTACTACTTCCAACCGTCTATCCGTGTGGAAGTTTTGCATTTTTCTCTACCTTTCATTTGCCGATCAATCCTATCTTTATGGCGACTGAATTTGAACTTCAAGATGGCAATATACTTATTTCTCCTACACAAAATTTTACCCATGATCATACTCATTTTACGACAACACCTAGCTTTACCCCAAGTGATCTCCGAAATCCGAAGATAGTCCAACGTCTACGAGCTGAGCTTGAAATGATTCGTGAGCGCTTCAAGGCCGAGAATGACCCTGAGCTTTTAAAGATCATGTACTATTTATTTTATTATAATAAATTTGAAAACACCTCACGGTTTATTCCCATCAATATTCGTGGTTTTATTGATGCATTTGAAAGAGAATTCAGTTCTACCAAAAATGGCTTTGGAGGATTATACACCTTATTTACATCTCTTAACGGGATGGGTAATCCTGCGGCTCCAGCAAAATCATTGGCGACATTTTTAGAAAAAATCGCGAAAGTAATCTACATACTTTCGGACTTTGAGCTTCAGCAACAGTGGGGTTCTCGTTTCACCTACAGCTTTCGACAAAAAGCGATTCAAGCCGAATATGATAGAAAAATTCAAATGATCAAAAACCGCCACTAACTCAATAGCTCGCTCGTAAATTGCAATTCAATATACCTATGAAGATTCATGGGTTTATAAGTAACCTAGGCATTGCTTTGCTGTTTACAATATTGACAGCTTATAGCCCTATTGCGCCTGCGGATTCAGAGGATATCTGCTTCTCTATTTTAGCTCCGGCGCCCCGAGCATTGGATTTGGATAAGGTCTCAAAACAGACTTATACAGCCTATGCCGACGAGTTTATGCAATCGATCTGGACGGCCTTTATTCTTAATAAAAGTGGAGCTGAATTGGTGGCTTTTCGAGCCCCATTCTTCACTAATTTTATTAAAGACAATCTTGCAGAAATGAAAAGTAATCATATTCGCAATCAAATATTGTTAGAAGAAGATTTAAAGACATTTCCAAACCAACGCTCAGCCGCTCTTAAATCTTTTCAAACAATCAGTGATTATATCCACCGGATAGAACAACAACTTTCAGCAGCGAAAGATTTTAGCTACAAAGAAATGCTGGTCTTTTCTTACGTTCTCACGTTAACTCGTGAGCGCCTGGCTATCGAAAAGTTGAGTGAACTGCATGCAAAAGGCCATGAGGCCGTTCGCAAGAGGTATCCAAAGATTCCTCCAGGACGAGTATCTCTGTTCTTAGCCGCGCGCACATATCCAAGTGATTATGTTTATCGATTTTGGACGAATCTTTATACGTATAATCCTAATTGGGATGAAGACCATCTCGTACTGAGTTTCAATTCAATTGGTATTACCATTAGCAACCTAAAGCGCCGGCTTATTTTACCCTCAATCTATACTCCTGGTGCACCTGCATTTTTTAGAACCTTCCTTTTCAAAACAAACCCACTCTCTTTAGCTAAGGAATGTGAAACTGTAGATAATAACGTTATCAATTCGCCGATAGAAAATTTTGATCATGACGTGAATCACCACAATAATTTAGCCGACAACAATAAAGTTGAAGAGGAACTACAGACGAATATTAAAAGTCAAGATTTGCTAGAACTTCGCCGTCGAGTCGCCGCTTTAAACAATCCCCGTCTACTTAAAAATTTCTATTTTTTATTCTACTATTTGAAATTTGAATTGCTCATCTTCAACTTTTATCCTGATATCGCGTCCCTTGCGGCCGTCACTCAACAGCTACTCGACAGCATGTTACAAAATCATTTGTTACACTTTTTCCTGACTCGCTATTCTGAATATTACAATATTAATCTCAACATTGAGGGCGCAAAAACTTTGATGACTGATATGGCCGAAATCATCGATATTTTTTCAACCTACGCGGATCCCAATCATTGCGGTCACGCATCACTCCATTGTTTATTCATAGATTCGAAGGCGAAAGAAAAATATGATAAAAATATTCGGCAAATTAATGAGTGGCACCCAAGACACTTCACTAAAATAAATACTTTTTAAGTGATCAATGAAACTGCTCGCCTACGTGCAAAGCATGACCCTTCAGATATTCAGCTACAGGCATTGCGCCTTTTGATTCCGGCTGTACATTTAA
>FRDC01001041.1_pt1 | contig 74208 bp, 78 predicted proteins | sample 1106171 | NCBI WGS metagenome assembly FRDC01 (sample SAMEA3930566, study PRJEB13176) | freshwater metagenome | biome: Drinking water system; feature: drinking water; material: water | place: Singapore | collected 2014-12-20 | reverse complement strand
TCATCCATTGTTTGTTCGGCAGCCGGTCGTCACCGAGTATGTCGTTCGTGTGCATGGCTCCGAAGCCTTGAGCGATCTTCCCGATCTTGAGCGCCCCCAGCGGAATGCGGCGGTATTCCCCATCAAGATTTGAATAGAGTCCCGCGCTCGCCTTGAGGTGCAGGCAACGAGCCCGATTCGTGCAGTCGGCCGCTTTGTAACAAGCAGCGCAGAGATCGCCCGGACCTAGCAGCCAGATGCGGGCGAAGGCGCCGTCGAGCTCGTCCACTAAGCCTTGCGTGATGGTGGTCAGGACCTGCTGCAGATCCAGACTTGAGGCCATCTGGAGTGTGATGCGCTCCAATAAATCATGAGAGCCGGGAGAAGGAGCGGAAGGGGGATTGTCCATTGTGGGATCTCCGAGCCGGACAGTGCCCAGCGTGGAGGACGATAAGTCCCTGATGGGGGATTGTCAATCAGTAGGAGGGAGGCTGGCTACGAGACTGAAATGCGCTGCTCACGGGTGAGCAATAGCTTTGCCGAAGTCCCATATGGCGGATAACTCTGATGATGAGAATGATGGTGTCGAGAACTGTCCTCTGTTTTACAGGTCTTCTGGTTTAAGACCTGTTACCTTGGATAGGCGGGCCAACATACGCGGACCGATCTCATCACGATCATGAAACGCGAAGACGACATCGGGCCACCCAGTCCGTTGTAGAATTTTATGAGAACCGGCAGTTCGTTTAATCTGCCAGCCGATGCGGAGAAGTCCGGAGAGAACGCGAGAAGCTTGGGTCGACGGCCAACGGCTCATGCCGCAATAAACGAGAGGGTCAGCAGTTCCTCAGGTACCGCCTCGTCATGTTCAAGACGATCGGCCATTGCACGAAGAGCCAAGGCTTGGACAGCCGCAAGCGCAGCGCCCTTCGTCTGTCCATAGGCCATCACGCCAGGCAGTGACGGCACCTCGCCGATCCAGCGACCATCTTCTTCTTGGTCTAACTCGATTTTGAATTGAGTAACTTTCGCCATAGATGTCCGTTAAGTCGTTCGACTAGGGCATAGGGTATGCCTCACTAGGCGTAAAATCAAGTAGCTATCCGGAGGGAAGAGGGAGTAGCCAGATCCCTTTTCACTCAGAACGTGCACGATAGGAACGGCACACTCATGGTTGTGTGGTAAGAATGTTGTGCGCAGAGCAAGCGAATGCTCACCTGCCCCGAATGGTGCCTCCACCTGTATCTGCTCTAAGACAATTGCTGCGCCAGAATGTCGAGGGTCATTTAGTCGGGCTTGCCGTCGAAGTATTCGAGCAGGGCGTCTTTGAAGAGGGTGTTGTCGGTGCACTGTTGGATTGCAAAGGCCGGACACTCCTACTCGGCCAGGCCGTCACTCCTTTCTGGACGACTTGCCAGTGTGTGATTGACAGCTCAGCGTCATCGCGTATATGGTTGTCATATACAACATAAGGCATGAGATGACGCGACTGCCGGGTGTGGAAGGGTTTAATTGGGACGAGGCAAATCTTGCCAAGAATTGGGAGAAGCACCGGGTTACTCCGTGGGAATGCGAGCAGGTTTTCTTCAATCTGCCGCTGGTGGTCGCCGATGACCTCGCCCATTCTACGGTGGAGCCTCGATATTACGTGCTGGGACAGACTGATGCCGGACGCCGCTTGTTTATCGTCTTCACCATCCGCCGACGGCGCATCCGCATTATTTCAGCCAGAGATATGAGTTCCAAGGAGCGGAGGACGTATCGTGACCAAACTCAAAAAAAGACCGACGTTCAAGAGTGAGAAACAGGAAGCTGAGTTTTGGGCGTCACACGACTCAACGGAGTATGTCGACTACTCCAAGAGTCGTCGGATGGTATTTCCCCGGTTGAAGCCGTCCACCGAGACGATCTCGCTTCGTCTGCCGAAATCGCTCTTGGATCAACTCAAGACGATCGCGAACAAACGCGACGTCCCGTATCAAACACTGCTCAAGCTCTTCGTGCTCGAACGTGTCCAGGCCGAGTTGCATCACAAACCCGCCAAAGCCTCCTAGCGCGCTCCTGATCACGGCGATCGCGAGAAGCGGGGTTGAAGGTGATGAGTGGGGTGGGTCAGAGCGAAAGAGGTGCTAGCACCGTGGCATGTTGTGCCGGGCCAAGACGTTCATCGTCAGTTGGTCGGGCTTGCCGTCGAAGTATTCGAGCAGGGCGGCGTTGAAGAGGGCGTTGTCGGTGGTGGCGGTCATGAACAAGGTCATGCAGGATCGGAATTTCAGATTGTCCGGGTAGGAGAAGATCTCCTCAGCGCTGCGCCCCTCTACATTCATAACAAGCTGCGTACATTCTCGGAGCCTTTGACCTAAGACAGGGTGCTGGAGGTAGGCCTTGGCCTCATCGAGCGACGTGATGGCGAACTGCTGTGCCATTGCGCTGTGACCGAGACCAGCGATCTGCGGAAAGATAAACCAGATCCAGTGGCTAGACTTTCTCCCAGCTCGGAGCTCAGCGAGGACGGTGTCGTAGACGGGCGCTTGGGCGTCGAGGAAGCGTTGGAGATGGCATTTGTCAGTCATGGGCTGTGCCTGTGAAGCGATGCGGTTTCAGGTTCCGTAGCATTTTGCTACATTCAGGATGGCCCTATTCTGCTCTCCAATCTCACTGGTGCCGATCAGGCTACTGAGTGCCTTTACTACCAATACTGTTGTCAGAGTCGGTGTCGTCTTCTTCATAGTCCCTATTCCGCATTTCCCTTCTAGATTCGGCCCGACGCCGTTCGGATGCGATCATGAGGTCGAGCTCTGCAATATGCTTTTCAGCGAATGCTTTGACCGCAGGTCTTTCGTCTGTCAGCCATTCGATCAAAGCTGCCTTCCTGGCCTGTAATGCCTCTGCAAAGCCAAATTCTCCCCTGACTACACCAGTGTTGTCGATACTGACTCGGACCTCGTTCAATTTGTGCTGGTCATCTGGAAACCGCGACACAATTTCCTTCAACACAACGTGGGCGGAAGTGACACCGTCATAGTTCTGGAGTATTGCCAGTGCAAAATCTGCCTCCATATCACCGCCGGCTTTTACCAAGTTGGCAAGTGCGGTAGCAAACTCCGTAGTGCAGTTGGGAAACACAATGCTAAGCAGGCGACCCCCTCGAAACTGGAAAATCTGTCGGTCGTGAGCGAACCACGATAGTCCTTTGTTGATTGCGAGCGACGGGTTCTTGGAGAGGTCTTTTTCAAGACCATGGAACTGAAATGGTACCGCCTCGAAACGATCTTCGTATTCAGCATCAGCGGTCTCCTGAGATAGCCGAGTCCCGAAATAGTCCCAAACCGCCTCTGACTGACGCTCGGCAAGTCTGGCCAAGACACGCTCGGCTTGGTGCCCTATCTTGCAAAGGTAGCCAAGATTTTTCAGGAGTTGAGTCGTCCTCTCCGGGCTCAATTCCTCAAAAAACTTTGTGACCTTCTGCATAAACCACGCTTGTGAGACCCACCGAGAATCCTTTCGATCGTTCAAGAAGGTCAGAGTGTCTCGCACAAATGTGTCTACGTCTGTAATTTTCTCGGTTCCGTAATACTCCAAAGCGAGGAGTAGGCAGTCGGTGACAGCCCCTTGGTCGCCTGTCGCAATTGCGCGTTTCAACAGGCGAGTGGCAAAGTCTGGCTTCGTAACAACTGCCTTGCGAAGGTGCCATGATATGCTCGTGAGACTCCTCGCCGATTCAAGTTCGCCGTCCAAGATCCGCTCATAGATATCGACTCGGCTGCTCTTAGCAAGTCCATTGAGGAAGCCTGGGAGAAAGTTGCGTAAGTCGTCAGAGGCCTTTGTGAAAATCCGGTCCGCGACTTCTGGCTTACTCTCAGCCAACTTGCTGATAAAATTTCCGAAAACTGGAAACGTAGCCAGATCGTTCGACTTAGTCTTGGCGCAACGCTCCATTAGGTCGAACCAATCATTCTCATTTTCCGGAATGATCTCATCAATGTAGCGGTCAGCCTCACTACGTCGATATTCGTCGACTCGTTGTATTTCGAACTCCTCGTCGGTCCAGTGATTTGGATAAACAGATTCAAACCCTACTAGAACCTTATATCGGACAAACCGATCATCAGTGTTGATTATGTCTCGAAACTTTAAGATGGCGGCCATGAGCACCTTGGCATCGGTCTGACAACTAAACCGGTTGTCCGTGTCTTCTGTAAGCTCCTTCGCCCTGCGATAGTCGTACAAGAACCGGTGCTCCAGGTGTTGCAGTATCTCGTAGCTCGTACTCTTAACTCGTTCAGTTAAGAATTCGACAATGCGTGTAGCATCCTTGATCGTAATAGCGAGGAGTTGGTTAGAATACTGCCCCTGATTGGGAGTTCTTGTTGCCGCATCAAGGGCGGAAAGAACCGCGCGCTTTTGTACATCGCCGGTCGATCTATCATAGGCTGCGAAAATGGCTTTAAGCGCCTTGTCACGAACCTCCCTGAGTTGATCGGATACGGGGAGGGCCCCCGTACTCAAGGTAACGGAATCGGCCCTCCACTTAGTCCCAGTGATGTCTGACTGAATGGCTTCGGTCCAGACGGCGAGTGCGATAGGCCGAACGTGGTCCAGTTCGGCCTCATCCATCTTACCAAGGTAATCCACTAATGCCATTTGGAGCATCGGCCCTACCTGATTGTAGGCGTCGATGTTGTATTCAGACAGCTTCTTCACGACGTTCACAATCTGCTGCCGAATATCTTCGTCTGGCTCGTCGCTATAGAGGTCAATTAGCAGTTGGAGCGTTCCAACTGGGTGGGCATAGCGCAGGCTTTCAATGATCTCGAATACAAGCGATACAACTGCATCGGCGAGGAAACCATCCATATTTCCACGGGTCGTTTCTATGGGAACGGGCTCCGTGGAGCGTGCGGCTCTGACTACCCTTAGCAAGGGGCCTTTCAGTCCCTCGTAGGCAGCTTGTCGGTCGTCGCAAATGGGAAGGGCGTAGTCTCTTAGTCCAGACAGAATCTCGTAACGCTCGTTGTTGTTCTGCGCATTATTCAGCAGTTTGGCAATGTCTTTGTCGAAGAGTTCCTTGCCTCTGAGGAGCCGGTCATGATCCTTTTGGACTTTCTGAAACTCATACCCAGCTGGGATCAGGTACTTGTCCATGATTTGAGCAAATCGACGCTCGATACCTTTCATGGCTTTCCCACCATAGCCATCTCCCAAATTGTTTTTGTAGAGAATGTCGTGGGAGGTCTCGGCCCAAGCATGCTCGAGAATGGTCTGAACCTGAATTTCGCACCGCAGGCCAGCAAACCTCGCATATTCTGGAAGGCTCAGGCGCTCCTCACGAAGCCGAATCGTGTAGTGAACTGCGCGGTATCTGGCGCCTTGGTTCTCCTGAGTGGGATGGTGGATCTTAGTCGAATCCTCTTCGATCTCGAAATTGTCTCGGATCACTGGTGATGCCAGGAAGCGGTCAACATCGCCATTAGTGTAGAAGATGAGCCGGGTGCCGGCGAGATCACGCCGACCACGCTCCAGAGTCTGAGTCTCCAGTTTACCTTCCTCGGTCAAACGACGTCGTAGGCTCTCAATTTCTTTAGCACGACACTGGATTGACTGAGGGCGAGGCAGATTGTCAGCGGCTAGGATGGCCTTCTTCAAGATGAAGCGGACCGTCTCAGCGAAGGCTTTGTAGATCGGAAAGTACTTCGTCTCGTAGTCGTTAAGGTTCACGGCCCCTAGATACCTCTTTCAATCTCACTCAGATAAGAAAACGGTTTGAGGATCTATTTTGTCTGCCTGATGGTTCGCACCAACACCTACCCCTGTGCCGGGTAAGAAAGCAATGGCGTAGAGGGGTTATGCGGTTAATTTTCTCTTTTCTCACTATCAGGAGTGGAGGGGAGGGTGTTGTTACGAACCTTGGCTCGGACCTAGCATGGTTACGAGGCGTGGAAGTCGCGTCCTTCTATCGGCAGATTATCGGATTAGGCTGCTACCTTTTTGACCCGGACTTCTGCCCGATGATCGGTTGCGGCCAGGACTCGAATCAGCACATCGGTCAAGGTTGCCGATCGATCGCGGCCCTGTGGCTTATCAAGCCCGTGTAGTCGTGCTCTGCCTCGTTATAGTGGCAGATGCTACGATGTTGAGTTCTTTCAGACCTGCCCGCGACAGGGGTTTCAACATGTGGATGATATGAAGGGGGATTTGGTCCTGACCGCTGTTAAACAGCAATGTGCTCAAACGAAAAGTGAGGAATATCCGCTCGATCTCGGGCATGCTCGATCGTCAGGGCACAGATATGTCCATCCTGATCGATATCGAGTTGCGTATTCTCATCGAGGTCCCTAGTCTCGGCCACGGCTGCTGCTTTGAACTCAATATGGAGCGTATCCGTGTCCTGAAAATACTTGATTGTCATGATTTGAAGCTCCTGTCAAAAAAGCGTTGTGGACCGTCTCACGATCCGACAGCAACACACCCGCAAATGCCGATTCTCCATTTATTTATTATTCCGTCTCAATAGTTTCCCGCAACGCTCAATCTTGATCCCGCCGTCCTAGCTATATTGATCCCACGTATCGCATTGCTTGATCGCCCAGAACACCGCTTCCTTGAGCTTCTTGAGGGTCACGTTATCGGGATCGCGGATGGCCTGCAGTTTCTTGTCGAGGTCATAGAGCGGTTGGATCGATCGTTTGTCGGGAACCTTGCCGAGTGCCCAGGCGATTTCCGTCAGGACGGTCCAATCGGCCTTAGGGTCTTGGAGCTTGGCCAACAGAGGGAGGACCACGGATGCATCACCGTTGATGCCTCCGATCTGTCCCAGCCCTTTGGCCGCGGCGGCCTGAATGTCCAGCTGAGGTGAGGTATTCAACAGATCGACGAGCAACGGAATGCCGTCTCTCCCGAGATTGCCCATGGAGATGATCGCCTGTCTGGCCAGATCTCTATCTTGAAGTACTTCCTTCAATTTCGGCAGCGCCTCGTCGGCCTGCATTTCGCCCAGCAATGACATGATCTTGATCTTCCGAGCCTGGCTCGTCTCCGGCGCATCCAATAATTTGAGAAGACGGTCCGCATGGCCCCATTCGGCTGCGAGGAGCAGTGGAAACTCGTACGCTTTGAGCGCTTCCTGCAACTTGGCCATTGCATAGACGCCGGGATCAGGCGCCTGGGCCTCCCGCGCGGCGGCTACGGCATCTTCGAACTCCGTCCGAATTTCCTTCTGCCATTTGATTTTCACCCCGCCGAGCAGATAGGTGAGCTGGCAGGCCGGTCCCTTCCAAAGACGTGACGGCCCATCCGGCAGGTCTGCATCGCCGCCGGTGGCGGCCGTACCCTCCCACGTCTTGCGCTGCTCGCATTTCAAGCGAAGCACGACATCGTGAAGTCCCGCAGGGTCCCGAACGGCGGTGTAGCCGATGTCGTTCAGGCGTTGAATGACGACGTCGGTCAAGGGACGAACGTCCACTGCGCCTTTGTCGGTAATGGTGATGATGTCGACCAAGACAGTTTGAATTTTTTCCAGTTGAGCTCTTTGTTCCGGCGAGAAGTATTCCCGGTATGCGAACACCGGTGAAGGGATGAAGTTCAAAAACAGACCGAGTCCTATCATGGACGCAAGTACGAGTTTTCGCACGGAACACCTCGGCCCGCTGGCATCCCCATCCACACGCCGGAGGCTGCTAGAAATTCGCATCTCCGCTGGCTGCTTGCCATCCAGTATACACCGTATCTCTCATCGGGCAGTGTGCCGGTCATCATGGTGGACCACGATCTCACCGTATTGACAGTTAATGGGTCCCGATGCTACTTTTCGCAGCTCTGCTTCGTGCCTCGCACGAACCCGTTACGTTCGTCCAAACAACGCATGTGGATCTGGAACGGTGATTAAGACAACAGTTGCGCGACGTTACGCTCAAGCTCTTTTCGAGCTCCTCGATCAATCGACCATCGAAGCCACACGAGGGACGCTCACGGGCATCGGTCGGGCCATGAAAGAATCGGCTCAACTCCGCCATGTGGTGGCCTCGCCCGCGTTCGGAGTGGAGGAGAAGATCGCCGTCCTGGCCGCACTCGGCGACCAACTCGGGTGCCCTCCAGCCGGTAAAGCATTTTTGGGCCAGTTGGTGAAGAAGAACCGGGTAGGTTTTCTTCCTGAGATTGCCGAAGCATTCGGTCGATTGGTGGATCAATCCAAGGGAACTCAACCGGTCACCGTTTCATCCGCGACGGTTCTCCCTCCAGCCGAACAGGAACGAATCAAGACTCGCCTGCGCGAGACGCTCAAGCGTGAAGTCGATGTGACGTTTCAGACCGATGCCGGTCATCTGGCCGGCCTGCAGATTCACATCGGCAGCACTGTGGTGGACGGCACCGTCCGAGGCCGCTTACGCGACTTGCAGGTCTTGTTGACGCGAGAATAAGGAGTAGCCATGCAGATCAGGGCAGAAGAGATCAGTGCGATCATTAAGGAGAAAATCAAAGGCTTCGACAAACAGGTCGATGTCAAGGAAACGGGGTCCGTCATTCAAGTCGGCGACGGGATCGCCAAAGTCTATGGCCTCGATGGGGCCATGGCGGGCGAGATGCTCGAATTTCCCGGCGGGCTCTACGGCATCGCCCTGAACCTCGAAGAAGACAATGTCGGCGCCGTGCTCATGGGCGACGATGTCGGTATCAAAGAAGGCGACCCCGTCAAGCGGACGGGCCGCATCGCGGAAATCCCGGTCGGTGAAGCCCTCGTCGGCCGTGTCGTGAACGCCATCGGCCAGCCCATCGACGGGAAGGGGCCGATCAAATCGCAGCACTCTTCCCGTATCGAAGTCGTCGCGCCCGGGGTCAATACCCGTCAGTCCGTTCGCGAACCGCTGCAGACCGGCATCAAGGCCATCGACGCCATGATCCCGATCGGGCGCGGCCAGCGCGAATTGATCATCGGCGACCGCCAGACGGGGAAGACCGCGATCGCGGTCGATACGATCATCAATCAAAAAGGATTGAACGTCTTCTGCATCTACGTCGCCGTCGGCCAAAAGCGCTCGACCGTCGCCCGCGTCGTGAAAACGCTCGAAGAAAACCATGCCATGGAGTACAGCATGGTGGTCTCCGCCAGCGCCAGCGATCCGGCGCCGATGCAATTTCTGGCTCCCTTCGCGGGCGCCGCGATCGGCGAGTATTTCCGTGACAACGGCAAACATGCGCTGATCGTGTATGACGACTTGTCGAAGCACGCGGTGGCCTACCGCCAGCTTTCGCTGTTGCTCCGCCGGCCGCCGGGACGCGAGGCCTATCCGGGCGATGTGTTTTATCTGCACTCCCGGTTGCTCGAACGCGCAGCAAAACTGAGCGACAAATTAGGCGGGGGCAGTCTTACGGCACTTCCCATCATCGAAACGCAGGCCGGCGACGTGTCGGCGTACATTCCGACGAACGTCATTTCGATCACGGACGGTCAGATCTATCTGGGGAGCGATCTCTTCTACTCCGGTATCCGCCCGGCGATCAACGTCGGTCTGTCGGTCTCCCGGGTCGGAGGATCCGCGCAGATCAAGACCATGAAGCAGGTGGCCGGTACGCTTCGATTGGACCTCGCGCAATATCGCGAGATGGCCGCGTTCTCTCAATTCGGGAGCGAGCTGGATAAGGCCACCCAGATGCAGCTTGCGCGGGGTGTGCGCATGGTGGAATTGCTCAAGCAGGGTCAGTATAAGCCGATGCCGGTGGCCGATCAGGTCCTTTCGATCTATGCGGGCGTCAACGGATTCCTCGACGATGTGCCGGTGGACAAGGTCCAGCAGTTCGAGGGCGATCTGCTGCACTACATCCAGCAGAACCATGCGGAGCTGAAGAAAGAAGTCACCACGATCGGCAAGATCGACGACAAGGTCGGCGGTCGCTTGAAGGAAATAATCACGACCTTCAAGCAGAAAATGGGATACGGCGGGAAGTAATCGTCAGCATTCGGCCGTCAGCTATCGAGCTGAAGCCCGAACGCTCGCCCGCTGAGAGCTGAGAGGAACATGCCTAGCCTTCAATCGTTGCGCCGCAAGATCGCGGCGTTTAAGAATACGCAGAAGATCACCAAGGCCATGAAGATGGTGGCGGCCGCGAAGCTCAAACGCTCGCAGGACCGCATTCTTTCGGCGCGTCCCTATGCCCATAAGATGCGCGGCGTGTTGAGTAATCTGAGCCAACGGGTGAATCGCTCGTCCCATCCGCTTCTTCAGAAGCGCGAGGGAAAGAAGATCGAAGTGCTCGTCGTCACGAGCGACCGTGGGTTGTGCGGAGGGTTCAACGGCAACATCGTCCGCAAGAGCTCCGAATTCGTCCGGCAGTGCGAAGCGAGAGGCTTGCAGGTGAACCTGAGCCTCATCGGCCGCAAAGGCCGCGACTATTTTCGGCGTCGCAGCTGGCCGATCCGTCAGGAGTGGACCGGTATCTTCGATAAATTGAGTTTCGAACATGCGATTGACATCGGCGGCGACCTCACCGATAACTTCGTTAAGGGCACGTTCGACGAGCTGTACGTCGTCTACAACGAATTCAAATCGGCCATTCAGCAACGCGTGATCGTCGAAAAACTCTTCCCCGTCGATGCTCAGGTCGAGTTCGGTGCGGCGCAAATGGAAGGCTCGGCCAGCGGCAGCTACTTGTACGAGCCGGAGGAAGCGGAACTGCTGAACGCCCTGGTGCCGAAACATTTCCAAGTGCAGGCCTATCGGATCTTGCTCGAGTCGGCGGCGGCCGAACATGGCGCCCGTATGGCCGCCATGGATGGAGCGACGCGCAACGCCGGCCAACTCATCAAGAAAGTCACGCTCTACTACAACAAAACCAGGCAGGCGGCGATTACGAAAGAACTCATGGATATCGTCGGCGGCGCCGAAGCACTCAAATGAGCCGTGGAACGTGAATCGTTAACCGTCAACGAAAAGTGAGGGCCGAAGGTCGACAGAAATACGATTAACGAAGAACGTTCAGCGAATAACGAGGGAAGAGGAGCGATATGAGTACAGGAAAAGTCATTCAAGTCATCGGACCGGTCGTAGACGTGGAATTCCCTCCTGGCCAGTTGCCGAACATCTATAATGCGATCAAGGTGACGCAGGATGAAAATAAGTCCGCGGGCAAGCCCGCTGTCAATATCACGCTCGAAGTCGCCCAGCATCTCGGTGAAAACCGCGTGCGGGGAGTCGCCATGTCTTCGACCGATGGATTGACGCGCGGAATGGATGTGCAGGATACCGGAGCCCCGATTTCCGTGCCGGTGGGACGCGAGACACTCGGTCGTCTGATCAACGTGCTCGGTGAACCGGTCGATGAAAAAGGGCCTCTCAAGACCAAGAAGACCTATCCGATCCACCGGGCTGCTCCCAAGCTGGAAGATCAAGAGACCAAGACCGAGGTGCTGGAGACCGGCATTAAGGTCGTGGACCTGCTCGAACCTTACAGCAAGGGCGGCAAGGTCGGGCTATTCGGCGGAGCCGGTGTGGGCAAAACCGTCATCATCATGGAACTGATCAACAACATCGCCTTGCACCACGGCGGATTCTCGGTCTTCGCCGGCGTCGGAGAGCGGACCCGTGAAGGCAACGATCTTTGGCACGAAATGCAGGAGTCGAAGGTCATCGATCCGGACGATTTTACCAAATCCAAAGCCGCGCTGGTCTATGGCCAGATGAATGAGCCGCCCGGCGCACGGCTTCGCGTGGGATTGACCGGTCTCACGGTCGCGGAGTATTTCCGCGACGAAGAGAATCAGGACGTCTTGCTTTTCGTGGACAATATTTTTCGGTTCACCCAGGCTGGTTCGGAAGTGTCGGCGCTGTTGGGCCGCATGCCTTCCGCCGTCGGCTATCAGCCCAACCTTTCGACGGAGATGGGCGCGTTACAAGAGCGCATTACATCGACCAAACGAGGTTCGATCACTTCCGTACAGGCCATCTACGTGCCGGCAGACGACTTGACCGATCCGGCCCCGGCGACAGCCTTTGCGCATTTGGATGCAACCACCGTATTGTCCCGATCACTGGCCGAGCTGGGCATTTATCCGGCGGTCGACCCCCTGGACTCGACTTCACGGATTCTCGATCCCCAGATCATCGGAGAGGAACATTACAAGGTGGCGCGCGGCGTGCAGTCCGTCCTTCAGCGTTACAAGGACCTCCAAGATATTATCGCGATTCTCGGCATGGACGAGTTGTCGGAAGACGACAAGATGGTCGTGGCCCGGGCACGGAAGATCCAACGTTTTCTGTCGCAACCCTTCCACGTCGCTGAAGCGTTCACCGGTGCGCCCGGCAAATACGTCAAGCTCAAAGACACGGTTCGTAGCTTCAAGGAGATTCTTGACGGGAAGTACGACCATCTGCCTGAGCAGGCCTTTTATATGGTCGGCCCCATCGAAGAAGCGGTAGCCAAAGCAGAGAAGATGGGAGTGAAAGTATAGGAACCGTAAGGCGTGAGGGGTAAGGGGCGAGGCGATAACTGCCGCGCTCCATCGCCTGACGCCTCACGCTTGACGCCTCACGAGGAAGGCATGCCTGGAAAGATATTACTAGAAGTCGTAACGCCGGAAAAACAGCTGCTGAGTCAGCAGGTGGATGAAGTGATCGCCCCTGGGTCTGAAGGCGAATTCGGCGTCCTTCCCGGGCACTGCCACTTCCTCTCGACCCTTCGCATCGGCGAACTTCGTTATCGTGTCGAAGGGCAAACCTATTCGATGGCCGTTCTGTGGGGCTTCGCCGAAGTCACTCCGACCAAAGTCACCGTCATGGCGGAAATCGCCGAGAAAGCGGAAGACATCGATGTGGAGCGGGCGACCGCCAAGGTGGCCGAAGCGGAACGGCGCCTTCAAGCGGGCGGCTTACCGTCCGAAGTCAAAGAAGCTCAGATCAGCCTGGAAAAGGCTCGTCTCCGCAAGAAAATCGCCGAACGGGCGAGAAAAACCAGTCACGCCTGAACCAGTTCGACTCCCGCACGACATTCCCTTAGCAGCGGACTTCACAACTCCATGGCGGAAGGGTAATCTCGTGCGTTCTCGCCCCTGACCGGCAGAGCAGAAGCCACGTACTCTCGGTTGGCGTTTCGCTCATGACTCAATCACCGGCGTTCTGGACTTCCGATGCCCTTTCAGATTCACCGTCGATCGGCTAGGACCCTAGCTGAATACTGATCACGATCGCCCCCATGACATCGTTGAGCTTGAAGTCTCGTTTCGGGCTGTCGGGATGCGCATTATGACAGCCGATGCAAGCCTGTGTGACGGCCAGGTCAGCATACACCGCCTCGTAATACCGCTTCTCGCCCACCCTCGTGACGCCCGTGTAGGGACGGTTGGGTTGAGTCAGGATCGTGCCGAGTCCGATGCTTTCTAAAGCGTTCGTCGCGATATTGCGTTTGTTGATCGGCCACAAACTGATCAGCCGGTACTCCATCCCGAGGCCTTTCTTGCTGTTGTACCGTCCTGATTCCAACAGAAATTGGGCCGGAAGGGGTAAGGTATTCATCTCCTGCCAATTCTCGGATGCGACTACCACTCCTTTCGCCTGCATGCGTTCCACGACATGCCTGGTATACACGTCTCGATCCGCCTCGATCACCGCGTGGATGTAATCGGCCACCGTGTCCATCGGGAGGTTGATCGATGTCGTCTGAGGCAAAGTACGAGCCGGCCACAGGAGCGTGGCACCTCCTATTGCCGCTCCCAACAAGGCGGTGCCCAACAATATGTTCTTGGAGGAAGTCATACATACCTCCCGGTTATGCACGCGGATGGATCGCCTGGCCGATCACATCTCACGGGCGGATGAATAGTGCGGCAGGTGAAGATGAGAAATCGTTGGGTCGGTAGACCGACCAAGATCAGGACAGTTTCTATTCGGGGAACAACGCGAATGGATCGGAAGGATCTACAGGAACTGTACGAGCCTCTAAGGAGTAGGCGAAGCTGATCGGCGGTGTGCTTAAGGAGCAAACAATCGTGGGAAGGTACCACCGACATGGTTCCGTTCCCTCGTTCGCAGGAGATGACACGCCCGCACAGTCATACGATACAGAAGCATACTCTCCGGCCTACACGTTGTCCAATCGTCGGCATATAGTTTGACCCGGAGTGAAAGAGCAGGCCCGTTCGACCTGTTATGGCACGCGACTTACGAAGATGGATCAGAGCCGTCTCTAGATGAAGATCGGGTATTGCGAGGCAGCGATTCAAGCAGATGATCAACCCACGTCGAGGGCAGTTTTTCCACTGATTCATAGATCCGGGACTGCCACCACGACGAGATCTCGACGAGGTCCTCTTTCTGAAAACGATGTTCGACGATATCAAAGGTATCGTGTCGATACAGCACGACATCGAGAGGATATTCGACGCTGGTCGAGCTGGTGCGAGTGGCATCGAAGGCCAGAAATCCCACCTTCAGGGCAAGGTCCATGTTGGAGTGGTACCGCAGCACGCGATCGAGGAGCGGTTTGCCATAGCCGGTTTCGCCGATGATGCAGTAGGGGGTGCCTTCACTGACTTCCACCCAGTTTCCCTGGGGGTAGATGAGATAGAGTTTGTGTTCCCGGTCGTTTTCCAACTGCCCTCCAACCAGAGCGTGGAGGTCGAAGATCAATCCCGCTTTGTCGAGCGCATCCTTGTCCTCTTGTGCGACCCGCCGGATCTGCGCGGCGAATACGTTGACGGCCTTAAACAGCTTATCGAATGTCTGATCGCTTTCCCCGATAGCTTCGTCGAAATAGGTGACGGCCTTGTCGCGCACGGAACGCAGTCCCGAAGTCATGAGAAACATCGAGTGCCGTCCATGCTGATGGATCGAGACCTTTCGTGCCGTGATGCATTCCACGCCGGTCGTCACCCGCGTGTCGGCAATACCGACGAGCCCGTCTTCTACTTTCATACCCAGGCAAAAGGTCATTGTGCCTCCGCTCCGGTGATCGTACTGTGGACAGGACGAGGGGCAAAGAAGGTTTCGAAAATGGCGTCTCCCACGCGATTAAGCTGCCCCTGAAACCGGTCTAAGAACTCGTGGAGCCCACCGGCCACGCAATCCTCAAGATCGCCGAAGTCCAACTCGGCGCGTAACCGTCCCAATCGCTTCTCGGCTTGGTTCTGATAAGATCCGTGTTCAGACCCGGAGATGGCGTGGATCGAATCTTCGCTTTTGATGAGACAGTACCGGATGGCTCTCGGAAAGGTGGAGTCGAGAATCAGGAACGCCGTGACATCGTCCGGGGAGATGCGGCCGAAACGTTTGTAATACATTTCGAGGGCGCTGGCGGATTTCAACAATGCGGACCACTGGATGATATCAAACGGTGTGCCGACTTCTGCGACGGTCGGGAGCAGCATGAAGTATTTGACGTCGAGAATACGGGAGGTCTTATCCGCCCGTTCCAGCAAACGGCCGAGTCTGGCAAAATGCCAGCCTTCTCCGTGCGACATGGTGGCATCGGTAATGCCCAGAAAGAGATGGCTGTTTGCCTTCACGTCCGCCAAAAACGTATGAAGATTGTGGCTGGACAGGCCTTTCGAGGCAGCGGTTCTCACCATGAGATAAAAGCGGTTGACTTGCTCCCACATGTCGGTGGAGATGACTTCTCGGACTGATCGAGCGTTTTCCCGAGCTGCCGTCAGGCAGGACAGAATCGAGTTAGAGTTTGCGGCATCGACTGAGAGAAATTGGATGACAGCGTCCTTCGTTGCCTTCCCATAGCGGTCTGTAAAGCTCTCATGATCGCCCGTGGTGGCGACCAGCGGTTCCCACTGCTCCATGGTGCCTCTGGGAAGGTCAAGTGTGAGGTTCAAGTTCACCTCGATGAACCGAGCATAATTTTCCGCCCGTTCGATGTAGCGGTTCAACCAATAGATGGAACTGGCGACTCGGCTCAGCATCGTTGGGCCAGCCCTGTCTGTTCACCAGTTATCGGATCAGTGCTGGTCTCCCGGTCTCTCATGAAGATGATCCTCATGAAAGGACCCACGTGTCCTTGTTGCCGCCACCTTGAGAGGAATTCACCACGAGAGACCCTTTCCGCAACGCCACGCGCGTCATGCCTCCCGGTAAGACGTACACATCCCGGCCATACAACACGTACGGACGTAAATCGACATGACGACCTTCCAGATGATCCTCGACCAAGGTGGGTACCCGCGAGAGTGCCAAGGTCGGTTGCGCGATATAATTGCGTGGGTCGGCCTCGATGCGACGGGCACAGCCTTCACGCTCCTGCTTTGAGGCATGAGGTCCGATCATCATGCCGTATCCACCGGCCTCGTTGGTGGCCTTCACGACCAGTTGATCCAAATGCTCCAAGACATAGGTTCGATCCTGTCTATTGGAACAGACATAGGTGGGCACGTTCGGGAGAATCGGTTCTTCTGCTAAGTAGTAATTGATGATCTTCGGGACGTACGCATAAATAGCTTTGTCGTCCGATACGCCGGTGCCGGGAGCATTGGCGAGCGCCACTCTGCCTCTCTTGTAAGATTCCATGAGACCGGGCACTCCCAGTACAGAATCATGACGAAACGCCAAAGGGTCCAAATAATCATCATTGATCCGCCGGTAGATCACATCCACGCGCTGAGACCCCTTGGTGGTTCGCATATGGACTGACCCATCTACCACCACCAGATCGTTGGCCTCGACCAATTCCACACCCATTTTTTGGGCGAGCAGGGAATGTTCGTAATAGGCGGAATTGAAGATACCCGGCGTGAGAATGACGATGGTTGGATCAGGAAGGTCCGAAAGGGACCGAAGGGTTTCCAAAAGTTGGCTTGGATACCCGTCCACCGGCCTCACGCGATAGGCCTCGAACAGCTCGGGAAACGTCCGCTTCATGACCTGTCTGGCCTCCAACACATAGGCCACTCCGGACGGGCAACGGGTGTTGTCTTCGAGGACATAGTACTGGCCATCGCTAATTCGGACCAGATCGATCCCCGCAATGTGGCACCAAATGCCACGCGGTGGGTTGAGACCAACGCAGGGCTGCAAGAAGCCCGTACTGGAATAAATCAGTTCGCTGGGTATCACCCCGTTCTTGAGGATCTTTTGATCATGGTACACATCGTCGATAAACAAGTTCAGCGCACGCATGCGCTGTCGAAGTCCGGACTCGATGCGTTCCCAATCCGAGGCCATGACGATCCGCGGTACGATGTCGAAGGGAAAGATCTGTTCATGGCCGTCGTCGCTTCCGGAGACGCCGAACGTCATCCCCATGTTGAGAATGACTCGTTCCGCCGCTTCCTGGCGCTTTTTCAGTTCTCCTTCCGGCAGTGACGCAAACTTTCGGAGCAAGAGGGTGCTTCCCGGTCGCGGTTGACCCTTCTCCTCGTACAGCTCGTCATAGAACCCTTCTGGGTCATAATGCGAAAATCGTATGCCCATGTCAGTTACTTTCCGGGGAAGTCACCCTAACAAAACACCTCACCGGCTTCAACAGCTCCTTGAGAGAGAAGCTGAAGTGCTTCTCTGGTTACTGCCCCCCGGGAATCTCGATGATCAGCTCCCTAGCATATCGTTGATCTTGATGTCCTTCTTAGACCTAGACGGACAAACCTACTCGGACAATATGGTCCTTCGCTAGGTAAGAAGCAAACCCCCGCAATCCCGATTGCATTTGCCCAAGGCTCTTTAGTAGCGTGTCCTGCACATGATTACAGAATTCATCATCACGTCCGGAGAGCAGCCAAAACGGCTGGATCTCTTTCTTGCCAATCGAGAACGGGATATCTCACGGTCGGCGTTGCAGCGTTTGATCGAGTTGGGGCGCATCCGTATCAACGAGCAGGTGGTGAAACCGAGCCACAAGATCAAGCCCGGTGATCGGATCACCATGGATGTGCCAAAGCCGGAACCCCTTTTGATCCAGGGTGAGGCGATTCCCTTGGAAGTGCTGTTCGAAGACGATTTCCTCCTGGTCCTGAATAAACCGCCCGGTATTGTCGTCCATCCCGCCCCGGGAAACTGGACCGGCACGCTGGTCAACGCACTGCTCCATCATTTTCAAACGTCAGGCGGAGCGATGTCGACCATCGGGGGGAAGGAACGCCCCGGTCTTGTTCACCGGTTGGACAAGGAAACATCCGGCGTCATGGTGATTACCAAAACCGACTCGACACATCGTGCGCTTGCGGCACAATTCAAGCTCCATACCATCACCCGCGTCTATGAGGCCCTGGTCTGGGGGGTTCCCAAAAAAGCTCGGGGATTGATCGAACTGGCTATTGGCCGGGATATCAAAGACCGGAAGAAATTTTCAGCGAGAACGACCAGCCCCAAGGCATCCGTGACGGAGTACGTGGTGGATCGGCGGTACGGGAAAGTGGCCGCCCATGTGTTGCTCTACCCTCGGACCGGCCGAACTCATCAGCTCAGGGTTCACCTGGCTTCCTTGGGACATCCCATTCTGGGAGATCACACGTACGGCGGGCGAAAGGTTTGTACGATCAACGAATTGGAAATTCCCCGCGTAATGCTCCATGCCAGAACCCTCGGCTTTACGCATCCCGCGACGGGCAAGGCGGAAGACTTCACCAGGTTGGTGCCGAGCGATATGGAGAAGGTGATGCAAGGCCTTGAACAGCTCATCAACCCTGGTAGAAAGAGTTTAGCTGAACCGCCCGCCGGTAGGCACATTATGGAGGACACATGCTGACCGGGGAGCTGCTCGATGCGATCGGTGGTTTGACCGCTCACATCAAGTCGTATGCCGCCAAGCTGCCTGTCGTGGTTCACTTAGGCGCGCTGCCCTCTGGAGTGAAACCGTCCTTCGAGGCGGTGGACAGCTATGAAACCATCGTCACACGTGTCAGAAGCCTGAGTGCCGGAACGCCGTACAAGGCCTTGAATGAATCCTTGGTCTTGTCCTTGGAAGCGTTTGAAATCGGGAACCTCCTCGGGACCATTCAACCGCTTCTCGCTGTTTTGGATCATCTCGAACGGATGCAACGCGATCGAGATATTGAAGTCGGCGGAAGAGACGAAAAGCGTCTCACGGAGTATCGAGTCGCATTACATAAGGTTCTTCCTGGAAATCGGCCGGAATTGGATGGCGCGGGTGGAGGCCTGTAAGTTCTGGTTTTGATGACGAGTGGTGAGTACTTAATTTTTCGGACCGCGCCCGGCCCGTCACTCAAGCGTAGAACACAAAACTGTTTGGGGTGGTCAGTGGCCCATCTTGGGGCCCAACGCGTTCGGGCCTACAGCGACGAGTTTGAAGCGGACCAGGTTTCCACAGTGAGGGCACTTTGCCCGCACGGTCTCCTCGTCGAGTACTTCATACTCGTCGGTCTTCAGCCACATGAGTTGAGAGCACTTTGGACAGGTTCGGACTTGCGTTGCCATCGGTTTCCCCGTACACTTTGTGACAATTCGGGGGATACTCTAGTACAAGATGCCTCCCACCCTCAAGCCCGCTGTCACCTACACTCATCACGAGCCTCCTGACGCGTCCCAACTTCTGCGCCTGTACCAACAGGCCCCATGGGCCAAGGGTCGATCGCTCGAGGACGCCAAAGAAATGCTCCGTCATACCGACGTGACGCTCTGTGCATGGGACGGCGACCATCTCGTGGGGTTTGGACGAGTACTCACCGATTTCATCTATCGCGCGACCATTTGGGATGTGATCGTCGACAGGAGCTATCAAGGTCACGGGGTGGGGACGGAGATCGTCCGCCGCATCCTCACTCATCCGCGCCTCGATCGAGTGGAGCTTTTCTGGCTCTGTACCAGGCGGCCGGGCTTCTATGAAAAACTCGGTTTCAGCTCAAAGGAACAAACAGGCATGGTCTGGAGCCGAAGCAAGAACAGTAAACTGGAATAAGGTATGTCACCCACGAGAGCCAACCCTTCTCTACTCGAAGGCGAAGGGTTGGCCGCAGTGAGTGTCGTGCAGGACTAGAAGAACATTTTTCCACCGAAGAGGAACCCAAACGAAGACGCGTTCCAATCATCATTCCGGCCGCCGGTACCGGTGGTATGGCCGTCGTTTCGTTTGTAAGCCCATTCCACATTGAGAGCGAACCGTTCGTTGAGCTTGTAATCTCCTCCCCAGCCGAGTCGCCAGGCAAACGTATTGCTGGGGCTGATGCGAATCGCCGTATCTTCTCCAAAACTGTTCACGTTCACGCCGAAACTCATATTCACGTATGGAGTGATCCGCCCAAGTTTCACGGGACGCAGTTCCACCGTTGGAAGAACCGAGACCGTGTCTTGATGTCCCAGGTCCACGTCAGGTCGTTCAATACTGACTCCGTGTCGCTCCCATTCGAGCATCATCCCGACCAACAGCCAAGTGTTGAGGCTATACAGACCTTGAAAATTGACCAACGGCCCGATGGAGGTTGAGGTGTTGTCCGAAAGCTGTTGAGTCAACGGGGAAAATCCTGCCCGAAACCCCACTATCCATCGGCCCGGTTCAGTTCCACCGAACTCCTCCGCCAAAGTTGGAGCGGGAAGGGGACTTAATATGGTGAGTACAGTGAGCCATACTCCGATCAATCCCGCTGAGGGCAACTGTCTATGCATGAATCTCCTCCTCTCGTACAATGTGTGCCATGGGTGGGTACAACGGCTCTCACTGATTTCTGCGATCGCGTGCCGCTTCTGGTTTCCAGGACGAACGAATCGTCTCAGAACTTGAAGAGTCTCTACTTTCGATGGCCCAAGCAATGACGGTCCGGCTCTAGGCTGGTTACCCTAGGCGGATCCCACCAACCACAGGCCGACCTACTGGTGGCCAAGACACTTAGACTACCCCATCACGCTAAAGAGCATAGCCTTATTGGAGTGCTGGAGCAAGATACTTAGTGGGAATGGATGAGCTGTGTGCGTCGCAGGCGCTTAGGCGAAAAGAGGACTGCGAGAAAAAAAATGGAGGTCGCGAGCAGTACGATGGCTGGTCCTGAGGGGACATCCAGCACCGCGGAAATCAGGACGCCTGTTATTGAGGTGAGGACACCGATTGACGCCGAGTAAAGAGTCAGTGCCGCGAGACTATGGGTGAGCTGATAGGCCGTCGAAGCGGGAATCAGAATCATCGCAAACACCAAGATCGCGCCGACGGTCTTCAATGAGACCACCACCGTCAAGGCTACAAGCGTCAGGAGGAGAAAAAATATCTGTCGGGCCGGTATGCCCGAGGCTTCGGCCATCTCTTGGTCGAAGGCGATGAAATAGAGTTCTTTTGCAAACAACAGGAGCAGGCCCAACACTAGCACACTCAGCGCTCCGATAATCTGTAATTCCTCTGGAGTGACAGACAGGACGCTGCCGAATAAGTACCCGTACACCTCGGCATTATAGGTCTTCATCAGTCCGATGAAGAGAATGCCCAGTGCCATCGTCGTGGTGTAGAGAATACCGACCGAGACATCCAGCTTCATCCTGCCCCGTTCTTCGACCCAGCCGGTAATCCAGACCGTAGCCAGGCCAAACAGAATGGCCAGCAACAAAGGGGGCCACCCCATCAAGTAGCCGAGAGCCACGCCTGCAAACGCGGCATGCGACGTTCCGGCTCCGACAAACGCCAATCCGCGCAGGACCACAAACACGCCAATAACCGAACAGAGCCCGCCCACCATCGCCGCGGCCAGGAGGGAGCGTTGCATGAAGTCATAGGCGAGGAGATCGAACATGGCCTGATATTCCTAGTGGTGGTGATGGTAGTCTTCGACGATGACGAGATCTTTTTCTGTAATAACAAGGTCTTTGCCGTACACTTGGTGGAGAATTTCTGGCTTGAGGACGTCGGCTGGAGGGCCGGCGGCGTAGAGCTTGGTTTTGAGGAGAACCAATCGATCCACCCGTGAGCGAATCATATTGATATCGTGTGTAATCAGAAGCACCGTCAAGTTCAGCTCGTCGTGGAGGTGTTGGATTAACTCAATGACATTGTGTTGCGTGGTGATATCCAGACCCGTTGTCGGTTCATCCAATATGAGAACCTTAGGTTGCTGTGCCAGAGCCCTGGCAATGAAGACGCGTTGCTGCTGACCGCCGGACAGATGGCCGAGCGCGTGATCGCGGTGCGAATCCATTCCAACTTGGGCCAGGGCTTCCAGCGCGATGTTCTGATCTTTCTTTCCCGGTCGTTTGAACAAGCCCAGCGCTCCGTAACGGCCCATCATCACGGTTTCAAGGACGGTTACCGGAAAATTTCGATCGACGACACCTTTCTGTGGAAGATAGCCGATCTTGGCGCGGTGGTGGCAGCGAAGCTCGTCACAGGCACAGTCGAAGATATGAAGGTGTCCCTCCACGGGAGCGAGCAGTCCCAACACGGCGCGACACAGCGTCGTCTTGCCGGACCCGTTCGGTCCGATGACTCCGATGAACTCGCCCTCGTAAAGGGTCAACGAAATGTCCTGGAGGGCAATGAGTCCGGGGAATCCGAAGGATGCGTGGTCAAAACGGATGATCGGCTCGCGGAGATCTGACACGGAATTTGAGGCTCCTTCCGGGGGTCATCCGAGTAAGGCTACGAGGCTGCTTCCAACGCACCGGCCAATTGGAGCACATTATAGCGGAGCATGTCGAGGTAGGTGTCAGTTCCTGCCACTCCTCCCGGCATCGTCGTCAAGACGACGACATGGGCGTTGGTTTCCTTCGCCAGAAGGTCCGGGAGTCGCTGGCTGAGTTGAATCTCGGACACGACCACCTTGATCTTCTCTTTTCTCATCTTCTCGATGAGGGACTGGAGGTGATGGGCGGAGGGTTCAATGCCGGCCTGGAGATGAATCGTGCCGGCAATATCCAGGCTGAAACGTTTCGCCAAATAGGGCCACGCCGAATGATGGGCGATGAAACGCCGGTCGGGTAGTTGCCGCATGCGCTGGGACAGTTCCTTCCGGACCTGCTCCAGCCGTTGAAGATATGCCGCTTGGTGAGATCGAAATTCAGCTGTATGGCCGGGGTCCACTTCGATGAGCGCATCGGTGATGTGACGCAGCATGATGACGACATTCTCAGGATCCAGCCAAACATGGGGGTTCCCTGCTGCTTCCCCTTCATGATGCGCTCCGTCATGCACATCCGCCTGATCATGAATCAACTCGACTCCTCGAGAAGTCGTGATCACGCGGAGCGATGGGCCTCCCGCGTTCTTCACCAACGACGACACCCAGACTTCGAGTCCCATGCCGATCTCCAACAACAGCCTGGCCTTCCGGACGGCAACCAGATCGGTGGGCTTGGGGGAATAGGTATGTTCATTCTCGTAACCGTTCAACAAAGACGTGACCCGCACATGGGGGCCGCCGACTTGCTCCGCCAAATCCTTAAGAACGGGAATCGTGACCACGACAGGAATCGGACCGCGAACTTCCGCGACGGCCTCCACGGAGAGGAGGAAGCCGACCAGTGCGGCGAGAAGAGGGCAAACCGGCCACTTCCATGCGTGGTTGAGGGAAAACATCGGCGGGGACGGTATCATCCGCATCGTACAGTGTCAACGACATCATCAGGGCTGCTCGATAGCGGGCTGTTGAAACGTCTGTGAGATCCTGACGCGAGAGAAGATTACCCATACAGAAACGCTGTCAGGACGTTCAAAGAGGCCGTCGTTCTCACCCACCCGCGCTGCTCTCGCAGCTCTTGCCCGGTCGTACGTTGAGCCTTTGAGCGATGCGAGAACGCCCCGGGCGGAACTTTTCAACATTCTGTTAGGCCATGGCCATTCGACTCCTTGACCATAGGGCAAAGTTCGATTAGCGTAGCACACCCGGAGCTGAGGCATTCCGGATTACGAGCGAAAGGATACCGGAGATGAATGTCGTCGGATTGATGTCGGGGACGTCGGCCGATGGAGTTGATGCGGCGCTCGTCAGCATCGCCCGCCAAAGAGCCGGTCTTCGAGTCGGGATGGTGGCGTTCCATTCGCTTCCTTATCCACGTTCGCTGCAGCAGCGGATTCTTTCGGCGTCGGTTTCCGGAACGGTGACCGATATTTGCCACCTGAATGCGCTCCTAGGCGAATGGTTCGCCGATGCCGCCTTAGGAGTCATTCGGTCGGCTCAACTGTCTCCGGATGATGTCGACCTGATCGGATCGCATGGCCAAACGGTGCACCACTTGCCGCATGGCATCAAGGATACCGGAGTCGGCGCCATACGATCGACGTTGCAAATCGCTGAACCGGCCGTGATTGCCGAGCGCACGGGTATTACCACCGTGGCCAATTTCAGGCCGCGCGATATTGCTGCCGGCGGGCAAGGAGCGCCGCTTACTCCCGGGGTCCACGCGCTGCTGTTTCGGCATACGCGCCGCGCGCGACTTATCGTGAATCTGGGCGGGATCAGCAACGTCACCTATCTTCCTCGCGGGTCGGATTCGGCGGAACTCGTCGCGTTCGACACAGGCCCGGCGAATATGGTTCTTGACGGACTCATGTCTCGCACCACGAACGGCAGGGCCACGATGGATCGTGAAGGGCGATTGGCGGCCAAGGGACAAGTCGATTCCAGATTGTTAGCCAAACTTCTCGCCCATCCGTATCTTTCCCAGGCACCCCCCAAATCGACAGGACGCGAGGCGTTCGGGGGGAAGATGCTCGATGAGTTACTTCAGTGGCAGCAAACACGTCAATTGTCGATCGAGGATCTTCTCGCTACCTGCAGCCGTTGGACTGCGGAAGCAGTCGGAACAGCCAGACGGTGGATCAAAGGGCGGATCGATGACGTGATCGTGGGCGGAGGCGGTGTGCGAAACCGCGCGATCATGGGACATTTGGCGGACATCTTTGCACCGGTGCCCGTCACGTCATTTGAATCGCACGGTTGGGACAGTAAGGCGTTGGAGTCGGTGGCATTTGCCGTCCTGGCTTATCAGACCGTGATGGAACAGTCCGGGAATGTGCCCTCGGTTACGGGCGCGGCGGCCCCACGGTTATTGGGTTGCATCGTCCCAAGTGGGCCCCGCTGGTTTGAGCGGCTGCGTCCACGCAAAGGCGGCGGCAGGAATAGATGAAGCTTCTTCTGGTCGGCGCGATCGGTCTCGTCGTGATCATCTTGCTTTGGCGGTATCTGACGAAGGCACGTCGAAGAAAGACACACACATTGCCGTTTGCCGTTCCTTCAGGCGTCACCCTCGGTCCAGCTCGGTTGCTTACCGATGAAGAGGTCGCGTTGTATAGCCTTCTGCGAATGGCTGTCCAGGAGCATTACCTTGTGTTCAGTCAGGTGCCGCTATGGTCTTTCGTGTCGGTTGAAGCGGCGGGAAAAATGCGCACCCATATCTTGCGTAAGATTGCGCTCAAGCGGGTCGATTTTGTCTTGGTTCATCCGGGGTCCTGTCGAGTCGAACGAGTCGTACAAATCGAGCGGGATTCAACCCCCTCTCATCAGGATGAACGGCAGTCGGTCATCGAGTCGGTGCTCGAGGCGGCGGGGATCAAACTGACGAAGTTACAACTCAAAAAAACCCATTCGCTGCCAGATCTTACGGCACGCTTGGGGATTACCGCGGAGGAGTGACGAGGCGCTCGACGCTCACTCAAACAAACCCACGGTCCTACGGCGTCTGATTCGGTGAATCTTCGGTGCTTGATGACGCCTCGATGGCTTGGCGAGCCACCTCCGCTTCCGCGCTGTCCGGATATTGATCCACGACCCGGTCGAACATCAACCGTGCCTTCTCGTGGTCGCCCAATTTCGTGTATGTCTGACCGAGCTTCAGCGTGGAAGCCGCCACTTTAGGGCTGAGCGGATAATTTGACACGACATCATAGAACGACTTGAGGGCGTCTCGATATCGTCCCATCCGATATTGACACTCTCCTATCCAATATTGCGCATTAGCTGCCAAGGCGGATTCGCCATGCAGCTCGATGAAGAGTTGGAAACCGGCCATCGCTGCTTTGTAGTCACGGTGCTTAAATTCATCCATGATGCGATCGTATAATCGACGAGTCGTGTCCTGTCGCTGAGTTGGGGCCGCCAAGGATTGGCCGACAGAGAAGAACGTGGATAGGAGCAGGACGATTCCAATACATTTGTGGAGCATAGCGGGCCTCCATCTTCCAATACGGCAATCGAAGGTCTCACGCACGCAATCAGTATGCCAGAGCTCTGAGCATTCACGAATGAGAAACGCTGAAAAAACATGCTTTTGTTCCATCTCAGCGGCAAGCAACTCGCAGGGTCTCTAAGAGCGTGTAGACGAAGACACAGATTTGTACAAAGTGGTTCGATGACCTTAACCGGCTTGTTGCGTCGCAAGATCTCCGCTCTTCGTTCATGCCCAATAGGAGCACGCATCTCCACAGGAGTCCAGGGTGAGTGAAGAGGCCATACCGACGAATCCCTTGGGTGGACGAACCTTGGTTGTCGATCCGGTTGATCCGTGTTGTTATCCGACTCCAAGCGCAGCCTTGAAGGATGTCGGAGAATCGGACCAGGTCTATGTCCGTCCTGGAATCTATGAGGATAAACTGGTCGTGACTCAACGGCCGGTACGGCTGGTCGGTGCCGGCCGGGATAGGGTCCAGATCTTCAGCCGCCGCGGAGGGCCGTTGTATTTACAAGAGGTGCCGGAAGGGTGGATTACCGGCATCACGTTCCGTTATGTCGGCAGCGACCAACATTCGGCTCTCAACATACTCAACTCCACGTGCATGATCACACAGTGCCGAGCAATGGAGGGGATCTTGTCGGGAGTGGTGTTGTATGGACCCGAATGTCGAGTCACATTTTCAGACAACGACGTGTGCCGTAATCGTGAGTCCGGCATTTTCGTCTTTGCCGGGGCTCAACCGCGGGTGGCGGATAATCGCTGCCGTGAGAACCACCATTTTGGCATCGCGGTCCGGGATCCGGGCAGTCGACCTGAACTCGTGCGGAATCTGTGCGAAGAAAATATGCTGAGCGGAATCCTGTTGTTCCAGCATGCCGAAAGTTTGATCGTCGACAATGTCTGTCGGAACAATCAGCACTGGGGCATCCTCATGACACCCGATTCGCATCCCAACCCGACACCGTCGGAGCTTTCTGCGATGAATCGACTCGAGCCGAATCCTGCCGGGGCGTATGCTGTTTCCGATCAACCGCTTTCACAGATCGGTCGATGAGGACGGCCGGACGTCGCAGGGGTGGATGAAGCCGTGAACTTCAGCGAGGGGAGGGTGTCGAATCATCGGGGATGTGAAACTGAAAAGAGCCGCCCCCTTGTTGTTTGGCCCGATACATGGCGACATCGGCGTGTTTCAGGAGCTCATCGACTTCATGATCATCGGTCGGATACACGGTAATGCCGATACTGACTCCGATCACCGCCCTGTGTTCCCCAAGGTGAAACGGATCCCCCAGCGACTTCGTGATGCGCTGCGCGACGATCGTAATATCCTCTTCGCACGTCAGGCCCTCCAGAACAATGGTGAACTCATCTCCTCCCATGCGGGCGACCGTGTCCACCTCGCGGACACACTCTTGCAGTCGTTCCGCGACGGCTTTCAGGAGTTGATCGCCGACATCATGACCCATGGTGTCGTTCACCGGTTTGAACTTATCCAAGTCGAGCAACATGAGACCGAGAGGTTGTTGAAGCCGTTTGCTGCGCGCCATGGCTTGAATGAGGCGATCGCGGAATAGGGTACGGTTCACCAGGCCCGTCAATTGATCATACTGAGCGAGGTAGGTCAGACGCTCTTCCGCCCGTTTGCGTTCGATGGCGTAGCGAATTGATCGGGCCAACAGCTCAGACGGTCCTTGTCCCTTGACGAGATAGTCCTGTGCCCCGTTCTGGACAGCCTGTAGCGCGAGTGTCTGATCGTTGAGTCCGCTCAGCACAATGATCGCGATCCTCGGGTTCGCGACATGCATTTGACGCACCGTCGAGAGTCCGTATCCGTCCGGAAGCGATAAGTCGAGCAGGACGGCATCAAACCGTGCGCGGGCCAGGCGGGTCACAGCGTCGCTGAGGCGGGTCACATGAATGATATCGAATGCTTCCAGGCTCCATTCGGCAAGAATGTCTTGAGTCAGGCGTGCATCGACGTCATTGTCTTCGACCAATAAAACTTTGATCATCGTGCCCTGAACCTGAGCGTTCCCTGAACCCCCTTCCCATCACGACGGCGCACACATCATAAGTATAGCGGAAGACCTTGAATCAACAAGCGAATCAACGAAGTGGCGACATGCACCGACCATAGGCCGAGAGCGTGCGAAACAAGGTTCGTGAGTTTGCCGATGCAGATAAGTCCAAGCGTGAACAAAGCCGCGGCACCATGGAGTATGTGTACAGAGCGCAAGAGGATTGGCGGAAATCTTATCGATCTCAGACCAGCATCCGACCATTGGCATGGAGATCAAGCCGGACGCAGAACATGAAGAAATGCTCGAAGAGTTCAATCATGAGCGGCGCGGGAGAATGCGATGAGTAGGGTAACTGCCGATGGGGCCCTGCTCAGGGCCGATGGCCGCCTCGCAGGCGTACCCCGGCTCAAAGGGCCAGAGTAACGAACGGCCGACGGCGCTTCCCCGGATATGAACATATCGCAATGTCACACCCATGCGAGCGGCCTCGTCCTTCACCGTTTGCGTGCATTCCATCGGTGAATACCCTCGACGCGAAATCAAAAGTGGCTCGCCGGATGCGCTGAAAATGGAGAATTCGCTCGCGCATCCTGTCACCGATAGCAACGCACAGAGCATGTAAGCAGGTCGACCGATCAGGCGCCATAGACCCATTGGAATCCTCCACCTTTCCTCGCATGAAGCGGAAATCGGTTCTCAAGGACAACAAACCATAGCATGAACTGCCTCCTTGAATCGACAGAATGACAGATCGGTCCATGATGCCGCGACAACCAAAGCTTTGGTGACAAAACCGAACTGACGCGGCGTCGATACTTCAGCTACCCTGCCTTCACGACAGTTCCACCGGTTCATGCAGAACTTGCCGCTCCTTCGGCAAGAATTTCCCCTTTCCGCTGGCGCTAGCTCAATCGTGTCGCGATACAAGGCCAATTGTCGAAGCCTTCTTCTGGCACAGAAGTTGAGGGAGACGGCAGTGCTTCACTTTTGGTGAGAAGAGCGTACAGGCCTGCAGCGAGGTCTTCAGATGGATGAAGTGGATTCGTTCACTGCGGTCGGGGAATGGCTCACTCGTGATGTATCGGCTGTCGGTGGGCTTCAAAGTCCGATGCTTAGCTGGATCGGTGCGGCGGGGATCCTCATCCTTTGTCTTTGGCATGGAGGGGTACTCCTCCGAGGCCTGCTGCAGATTGAAGAAACGCTCTTGCGGATCCATTCTTCCGTCTCGCCTCTTGTGCAGGCCCGTCAAAAGGTTTCCCAGGACTGGCTGGCCATCCCGGCTCTCGCGAAAAGACGGGCGCGTCTCGATGCATCGTCGGAGACCCGTCGTGATCTTGACGACTTGCAAGCGCTGGATCGAGTGATACGGTCGGAGCAGGCCTTTGCCAGAGGATGGCTTTCCTATCGCAAGACTCTCACCGTAGAGCAATCGGCATGGTTTCTCGAACCGACCGTCCACAGTCAGCGCTCCGCGAGCGAATTTTTCTCCTTCGAATCCCTTTGCGCCGCCCATCTCAATGTGCGCTTTTATCGACAGTTGCCCGCCTTTCTGACCGGTATGGGATTGATGTTCACGTTTCTTGCTATTCTGATCGGCCTCAGCAAGCTCCATGCGAATGGGTCGGAAATCGAAGGGATTCAAGGATTGATCAACGGACTTTCTGGAAAGTTTGTGACATCCATCGTGGGCTTGGGATGCGCCAATGCTTTCTCTCTTCTCGAACACTGTCTCTGGCACCGGCTGGACAATCGACACCGTGAGTGCCTCTCTCTCCTGGACGAGATGTTTCCTCAAAAAACTGCCGGGCCGCACACTCAGGCGTCTCCATTGCCGAGCGGATCCCCGACGACGATCGTCGCTCCTCTCCAACACGAGACCACACACCAACTCCTCGATATCGTACAGCAACGCCTCGGATCGACCGTCGCGGCGCTGAGCTCCGCCTCAGAGGCGCTTACGGCTCTGAACGCCAAACAGACACCGATGAAGCTCGATGGTCTGTCGACGGAGATCGGTCATGAAGTCCAACGGGCGTTAAGGCCCATGATGAACCCCTTACTGGAGGCCATTCACGATCTCAACCGCTTGATCAAGGAGCCACGCGCTCCGGTGCAGCTGTCTCAATCAGAGATGGAAACGATGATCAATCAGCTCAAGAGCCATGCCTCTGCGACGAATGAACTGGCGCGTCCGTCGAAGAAAGACAGTGAGCCAGGAAAGCCACCCCGTTCCATCTCGATTGAGGTGTCGAGGCGAGAGAAATGAAGTCGGACTCCTCTGAAGATATTCGTGACAGCTCAGCCGTCGTCACGAGTGGGGTTGCGGATCTTATGACCTCCCTCGCCGTCATCTTTATCCTATTGTTCGTGACGTATGTGACTCGTGTTGAAAATGGAAATGTCGATCCAGCCAAGAGCCGCGCCACGCCGATAAACGTAACGGCGAGTTCCGATCCACGTCCGCCAGCACCGGAATTCAAGAAGCCGAACGTCCGCACGATCGTGGTGCCGGATGCGGCGATCACCTTCGAGTTCGGAAAGAGCACGTTGCTGCCAGCCGCCGAAACCTTCCTGTCCGAGGCCATGCCTCACTATGCCTCACTTGCCTGCGGAACAAGTGAGCAGGAAGTAGAGGCCTTTGTCATCGAAGGGTACACCGATGACCTGGGTGACGATATCCGCAACTTGCGACTCAGTCAGGAACGTTCTTTTGCCGTTCTGGCGAAAAGCTTGGAAGTAATTCGCGAGAAGCTGCCATGGGCCTATGAGTGCTTCCTGCAGAAAGCCACTGCGAACGGACGAGGAAAACAGAACCTCTTACGCAATGACGCCGGATATACGGACCGCGATAAGAGCCGACGCGTCGTGTTCAAAATCCACATGCGACCGATATAGGGCCTCCAGTCTTCGCAACGACGGATTTCTGATCGTCAGCATCTCGTATGGCGCACAAGGCGCTGGGTCGCCTCGGATCCAGACTGCGCGCGGCTGATCATATCCGTAGTCTCCCATGGCTGATGTTTAAGAAATCCGTGGGCACATGCGGCGGGCCAGTTCGGCAAACTGCTCGAGAGAAAGAGTTTCCGCGCGGACGGAAGGAGAGAGAGCCAATGTGTCCAACGCTTCTGCCAATAGCTTCTGATCGCATCCTTGATCCTTCAGTGAATTGACCAGCGTCTTTCGGCGGTGCGCAAAGGCGGCTTTTACGAGTGCGGCAAACTTTGGCTCATCCTCGCGGTTCAGCGCTCTCTGATGCTTGGTTTTTAAAAGAACCACGGCAGAACCAACTTCCGGTCTCGGTCTGAAACACTGCGCAGAGACTTGGAACGCTTTCGTGATCTCCGCCCCATACTGCGCCATGACGGAAAGCACTCCGTAGTCGGAGCTGCCGGGTTTGGCAACCAATCGGTCGGCGACTTCGTTTTGCAGCATGAGCACCATGCGGGGGAAGCGGTCGCGCTGATTGAGAAGCCGGAAGAGTAGGGGAGTGGATAAATAATATGGAAGATTGGCGACGACGATGGTGCCGATCGGAAGCTGTTCGATCGGATAGGTCATTGCATCACCGAGGACGAGCGTGAGATTCAAAAACTGGAGCTGTCGTTCGGCCAGGTAGGTGTGGAGTCGTGGATCGATTTCGATTGCCGTTACCTGGCCGGCCGCGCGGCACAGCGCTTCCGTGAGGATGCCACGCCCGGGCCCGATCTCCAACACGGCATCGGCCGGCGTAAGTTCGGCCAGTGCGACGATCTTGCGGACAATGTTCGGGTCGATGAGAAAATTCTGTCCGAGACGTTTGATCGCTGCAGGAGGGAAAGAGGACTCCACCCTCAACTCCCGGTCGAGGGCGGCTGGGCCAGGTGCCCGGCTAATATCTTCAGTGGCGAGCGATAACATTCCACGAGGTCTGTAAACTCTTCGACCAGGTCGTTGGTGAACGACGGTCCCGGTTGGATGCGAGCGAACACCTGTCCTTCCAGAGGGCCGACGGCATCGGTAATCAGCGCGACCGTGCGGGCTTTCCATTTGACTATTCGTTCCGTCCCGGCGACGGTGTTCAGATCTTGAAGAGTCTGTTGAGCAATGGCATCCAGTTCATCCAGCTGCTGCCGAACCACGGTAAGACTTTTCGACGCGTCAGGCGACATGTCCGGCCCGTCCTTTTTTGGCACGAGATGGCGTCATCTTCGTTTGGGCGATCTTGGCGGCCAGCTTGACGGCCTCAATCAGGCTTCCGGGGTCGGCGACGCCCTTGCCGACGATATCGAACGCGGTTCCATGATCCACCGAAGTGCGAATGATGGGCAAGCCCACGGTGAGATTGACGCACGTGCCGAATGCCACGAGTTTCAGGGGAATCAACCCTTGATCATGATAGAGGGCGACGACGCCGTCGTACTGTCCGTTCGCCGCCTTCCCGAATAGGGTATCGGCAGGCAAGGGATCGCTCGCCAGGATGCCCCGCTTTTGGGCGGCACGCGCCGCCGGCAGAATCACACGGGTCTCTTCATCCCCGAACAATCCATGCTCCCCGGCATGTGGGTTCAAGGCCGCCACGCCGATTTTGGGTTTAACCATCCCGAACAACGTCGTGAGTGCCAGGTGTGCCAAGCGAATCCCCCTTTCGACCTTCGCTTGAGTGAGCAGCGACGAGAGATCTCTGATCGCGACATGTGTCGTGACGAACATGATCCGTAACGGTCCGCCCACGATCATCATACCTGACTCGTCGGCTTGCGTGAGGTCGGCCAACAACTCGGTATGGCCCGGGTACCGGCAGCCGGCCATGTTGATGGCTTCTTTGTTGATGGGTGCCGTCACCATGCCTTGGATACAGCCGATCTGAGCCAGTTCGACGGCCTTTTTGATAAAGGCGACCGAAGCGGCGCCGGTCTCCGCCGCGGCAAGCCCGGGCTTGAACGTTCGCAGCGGTGTCTCCAGCGGGTCCAGCACCGGTACTGTCGCCCTAGGTGTCGGCATCGTTTCATGACCATGAACTCGCAGGACGTTCAGGTTGAGCTTCAGCGCCTTGATCGTTCGCGCCATGACGGGAAGTGATCCGATGACGATCGGTCGACACACCTTGTGGAGACTAGGGCTTGAAAGAGCCTTGGCGATGACCTCCGGCCCGATGCCGGCCGGGTCTCCCATTGTGAGACCCAACAAGGGAAGTCGGAGGGATGAGGAGCGCGCGCGAGGTGGTCGTGCTTCAGTTGACATAGAGATGCACCGTATAGCCGATATAGAACAAAGCTCCGGCGGCGAGCAGCCACGGCCGCCAGTGACCTCCGATGAGAATCTGCAAAAGGCAGAGCCCTACCGCCTGCACGGCTAGAATCATGGTCGTCAATGCCGATGGTGCGATGGACCAAGCGGTTCCGATCAATCCCAGCGCAACGGGAAAAGTGCCTTGAAACACCATGGCCCCTGTGACATTGGCCACGGCGAGTCGGTCTTTCTTACGATAGAGCCAGAGAAAGCTGTTGGACATCTCGGGCAGCTCGGTGGCAAGCGGCGCGATGAGCAGTGCCAAAATCAACGGCGACATGGCGAACAGGCCGGCCATCGATTCCGCGGCCGTGACAAACAAATGGGCACCCACTATCAATCCGCCCAGACCCAGGAAAGATTGAAATCCGATCATCGCATACGACGGTATCGCAGCAGTCTTGTCAAAAATGAGCGGCTCCAGTTCACCGCCTTCCTCTCCGCCTGCCGGTGTGAATTTGAGCTTCATGTAGTAAATGTACAAGCAGATCAATACGACGGCCGCGATGAGATGAATGAGTCTGGAGGGCACGAAGGCGCAACCCAACGCGATGAAATATCCGAACATGAAAAACGTGAGATCGGTCAGCACTTCACGATAGTTGAGGTGAAACCGCCCGGTCCGTTTGCCGGCCCGCGCATAGATCAACAAGAGCATGGCCAACATGGGCAGCACCAGCGTGCTGAGCATGAACGGCGCGCCCAAGATCGCGCCTAACCCCACCTCAACCTCCTCCCGGCTTTCGCCGAAAAAAATGGCGATGATCGGGATTGATGTTTCAGGCAAGGTCGTGCCGATGGCGGCAAACACGCTGCCCACGGCCCCCTCGGAAATCCCCAGGCGTTTGCCGAGCCACTCAATGGCATTGGTAAAGAGGGCGCAGCCACCGAGTGTGACCACGACCGAGAGGATAAAGAGAAGCACGTAGTACAGAACGGTCATGCCCGGCCCCGCGTATTCGCGGTTCGTCTCGTACGCCCTTGCCGATAGACGAGCAGGGCCTCTTCCATAATCGTCTTCAAGGGACGACCGGTCCGCTGGGCGACCGTCTTACAGTCCGCATACTCCGGTGCTGCCTTTTCCCAACCGGCACCGACGTCGGCGACCTTCATACGAATCATTCCTCCTTTGGTCGTCACGGGGACAAACCGCCGGGGAAGCACCCGGCGGGTCACCTCTTGAACCCGTATCCCGAGGGTTGAGGTCTCTTGGAACAGAATTTCAAGCACGGCCTCCGTTTGGGGCGGCATCGCAAGGCAGGTCACGACGACTCCAGGCCGACTTTTCTTCATCACCACGGGGGTCAGTGTGACATCGACGGCACCGACGGCAAAGAGTCGTTCCATCACGTGTTCGTAGGCCTGTGGGATAAGGTCATCGAGATTCGTTTCAATCTGCATCATGCGTTCGGTTTGTCGCGTGGGAGACGCAGACGCATTCTGCAGAAATACGCGAAGGGCATTGGGCCATCCGTCCGGATCGCGGTCACCGGCACCGTAGCCGACGGCCATGCTTTTCATCGTCGGCATAGGCCCGAACTCCGATGCCAATGTCCGCAGGAGCGCAACCCCGGTGGGAGTCGCGAGCTCGCAACGGGGGCCGGCGGCAAAGATGGGGATCCCTTTCGCGAGCGCCGCCACCGCCGGCCCGGGAACAGGCAAAAGTCCGTGTGAGGTGTGAATGGACCCCGCCCCGACATTGATGGGGGACGATGTGATGCGAGTGGCGTTCAAGAGATGACAGCCCAGCACGCCTCCGACGACATCGATAAACGAATCCACAACCCCTACTTCGTGAAAATGCACGTCCTTCAGGTCGACTCGATGGGCAAGGCTCTCGGCCTCAGCCAGTCGATCGAACACCGATCGACTACGTTCCTTGACCGGACCAGGCAACGTGCTATCGGCCAAGAGCTTTCGGATGCGAGAAAGGGCCAGCGGTCGTTGAAACCCCTGCTGAACGACCACATCGACCTTGACCGCCGGAAGCGCGCCTCGCTGCACCTCACGCTTTCGTAGCCGGTACCCGTCGAGCGGTAGGCGTTTGAGGCCGTTCACCAAGTCCGTCCATGAGAGCCCGGCGCTCACCAGTGCCCCTAGGACCATGTCTCCACTGACACCGGAGAAACAATCAAAGTGTAAATGCCGACCCACCGAAGTCCTCACTCTTCATGCGCAAAATGACCGGTCATCTTACCGGAGGCGCCGGCGAACGGCAATCGCTGCTTCATTGTCGACGCTTCGTTGACAGCCCGGGGAGCCTATGTTATCCCCCTAACATCGCCGTGAGATTGCAATCGTGCCTCGTGGTGAACGAGCCACCCTTACATGAAAGCGGGTCCGATGTTTTCTATGAAGACGTTCAACCGTCGCGATCGCGAAAAACTCCTCCTCGTGTTCATGGCCGGCTGGGTTTTCTTGAGCGTCGTCTTACCCGCTGACAGCCACTCGAAGGTGAAGCCGCCTCGAGTGCCCAGACCGGAACCGGAGCTCAAGATCGTCAATCTCCATATCGCGCCGATCCCCTATACGTTAGGAAACGGACCGTTGCAGTTTTCCGTGACGGTACAGCTTCCAAGAGAAATCGATAGGGACGTCGTTCTGGAAGTCACCTCGCTCATTAGTTCTCCTTCGAAGACCTCGCTTCGCTTTCTCACGTACCGGCAACCGGTCCACGCTCTCTCCACGGATGACCGTGAAACGGGACGGTCAAAGGCGTCCATCGAGCTGGCATGGGACGGTCAAGATCACCGCAAGCAACAGGCCGGAGTGGGTACCTATACCTATGAGGTGAGGACCAAATTATTGGCCAATGGAGAAAAGGGATTACGCACCGTCATGGTGGCCTGGCCGAAGCGGGGCACACTCGAAGTGAGATAGAGTCCCATGTGTTTTTCCACGCCTAGCTCTTCACCCCCAGCATGTTGATCCGATGCGCGAGGCAGGCCGCGCCGAAGCCGTTGTCGATGTTCATCACTCCCACCCCCGATGCGCAAGAATTGAGCATCGTCAGCAACGCGGCGACTCCTCCGAAACTCGCCCCATAGCCGCGGCTGGTGGGAACGGCAATCACCGGGCAATGGACCAAACCACCCACGACACTCGGCAAGACACCGTCCATGCCGGCCGCGACGATCACGACCTGCGCATCAAACAGTCGCTCTTTCTTTCCAAGCAACCGATGGATTCCCGCGACCCCGACGTCGTACAGCCGCTCGACGCGGCTCCCCATCACGTCCGCGGTCACTCGGGCTTCCTCGGCCACGGGCACGTCCGCCGTTCCCGCGGTCACGACGAGGATATGCCCATGCCGTTTTTGCCGGAGGGGACGAATGGCGACAATGCGCGCATCGGGATAGTACTGTGCTCGCCGATCCAAGCGACGAATAGCACGAGCGACGGATGGGTCGGCGCGAGTGGCGAGAAACGGGCCGTCTTTTTTGATGAGCGCTCGGGCGATGGCGATGATCTGCGCCGTCGTTTTGCCTTCACACAGCACCACTTCGGGGAACCCTTGTCGCAACGACCGATGATGGTCGAGGGAGGCGAAGCCGAGATCTTCAAACGGCAGCGACCGCAAGCGCTGAAGCGCCTGTTCCACCGTCACCTGTCCTTGACGGACCTGCCGCAACAATCGTTCAAGTCCTTCCGGATTCATGTCCATTCCTTTTCCGGTTTTGCATCCCGTTCCATCAAATCACAGACGGCCTTCGAACAGGATTTATTGTCATACAACACGGCATTGATCTCCTGAGTAATGGGCATATCGACCCCATAGCGGCGGGCCAACGTGAGTGCCGCACGTGCCGTCCGAACGCCTTCCGCAACGGCCTGCATTCCGGCCAAAATCGCCTCCAGCTTTTCTCCCTTGCCGAGCCGCACGCCGACCGAATGGTTTCGGCTGAGCGTGCCCGTACAGGTCAGTACCAGATCGCCGACGCCGGAAAGGCCATAGAATGTGCGGGAATCAGCTCCCATGGCCATGCCGAGCCGGATGATTTCCGCCAAGCCACGGGTAATAAGCGCGGCACGGGCATTGAGTCCGAGGTCCAGCCCATCGATCACACCGGCGGCCAGGGCCATGACATTCTTGAGGGCACCGCCAAGTTGGACGCCGATGACGTCCGTATCGGCGTATACTCGAAAGACAGGTGTCATCAATACACTTTGAAATCGCCGTACTAATTGCGCATCACTGCCGGCCAAACAGACGGCCGTGGGTTTTCCGACGCCGAGTTCTGACGCGAAACTTGGTCCGGAGAGTACCATGAGGAAACGGTGCATGGACGGCGGCAACTCATCCTCCATGACTTGGGTCATCAGTTTGGCCGTGTTCTCCTCAATGCCCTTGGTCGCACACACGATTGGAAGGGAATCAGAGAGACAGGGGGCCAATTGTTGCAAGAGGGATCGGGTGAGATGAGAAGGAACCGCAAACAAGACCCCGTCGCGGCTCGTTATGGCCTCACGAAGCGAAGAGGTCGCCGTCAGACTCCGAGGAAGAGGGACGTCTCGGAGAAAGACCGTGTTCTCGTGTGAAAAGTTGATGGCGTCGACGACATCCTGTTCATAGGCCCAGAGCCGAACCTCCAGACCCTTCTCGGCCAAATGCTTGGCCAGGGCTGTGCCCCAGGCTCCAGCCCCAATAACACCGATCTTGTGAATCGTGGTCGGCATACGCAATCCAGCCTCATGGCAAAATCACCACTGCTCCGTTCGGACGCGGATTATAGGAAGGCTCCGAAGAACCTGTCAACGAACCGAGGAACCATCCGTCTGAGTTTCTAAGTCCCCGAGCTCTTCACGGAGGATGAGCTGGCTGCCTGAATGGGCAGCTAACTTCTCTCCCTTCGTCAGATTTCAGAAATGACTTCGCCCTCACCGCGACAAGTCATAGGATAGAAAAAGTAATTCAGAGGTTTCAGATGGAACAGTCGCGCACTACTTTGCTTTGCTCTGGAATCTTCGCAACCACACTCTTGATGGGGTCTTTATTGCTCGCTACTCCGAGCGCCCGTGGAGAAACCTACATAGCCGGGCAATTCGGAGCCTCATTGCCTTTCGGAGGTCTCTCGGGCGGCGAAATCTTTTCCGAATTTCTTCTTCCCGGTACGATACACGGCGAGTTTGAATTATCAACCTCTTTTATGTTTGGCGGTAAAGTAGGGCACTACTTTAATTCTGCCCGCTGGGTTGGCCTAGAGGCGGAAGTGTTCCATGCAACTCCCCACATTGACCAGCAAGTTCATACCTTCCAGAATCCCGCAGTCCCCGGGTTTATAGCAAGCGGAACGTTCCAAGGGGCGAATTTCCGGGTGGTAACTTTGGCTCCATTTAATCTCATGCTTCGTTACCACAAAACTCGGTTGCAGCCCTATGTCGGAGTGGGACCGGGAATTTTCTTTGCACGAATCAAGGGAGAAGGTCTGACACCGGATTCACCGGAATCAACTTCAGACAATGTGAGACTTGGGTTGAATGCAAAGGCCGGCATTCAATACTATGTCACCAAACATCTAACAGCATTCGTAGAATGGAAATTTAATTATGCACACTTCAAATTCGACGAAAATCAAAACCTCTTTCCCTTTCCCTATGGGCTAGACACAACCTACACAATGCATCTTGTTTCTTTCGGTGTTGGATATCACTTCTGATCTGTGATCCTCGATACGCGAATACCACTGGGAAAACCGGTTCCTTTGCTGTAATCTTTCTCTATGCGGTGATCTCTTCTGGGCTTCGTCATGCAATCCTGCGTTGCCTGCAATCGGTCGCAACCGGAGATCAACCGGTTCTGTATTCAATGTGGTCGACGGCTTGGTGGGAACACGGACGGCTCCTTCGCCGCTCGCCCCACTGACTCGGTCCCGGAGCAGCTCAACATCTCCGTGCTCTATGGGATGGTCGTCGTTCTGATCCTCGCCGTCCTGTTCCCTCCATGGGAAACTTCACCGACTCAGACGCCGGAGTTTCTCGGCATGTATTTTATCCTGTCGCCTCCCGCGCCGGATGCCGTCGTGAGCCGCATGCTCCTGACCATTGAGCTCGTCACGATTGCGATCGCCGGTATGTATGGCGCGTTTCTCTTTCGGAAAAAATGACGCATCAGTCGTCATAGATAGAAGGAAATTACAGGGAAAGATGCGTGACACATGACGAACGACGACGTTCAGTCGAGCGCCAAGGTCAGGCATTTGGCAGACCCGCCGGATTTCATGAATTCATCGAGCTGAACCGGATGAGGTTCATATCCTCGCGTTCCGAGCCACGCCTGAGTGACGGGACATCCCGCAGGGATGACGACGTGCTTTCCGATGCAGACGGCGTTGCAAGCGAATTTCAAAGCTTCATCGTCCGGAACTGCGAGGCGCAATTGGTCCGGGATACGCTCCGCGATCGCCGTCTGACCGTAGCGATCGAATGCGGCGGGGTAGTAGAGGAGTTCGCCGCCGCTCAAGGGGCAGAAGCACGTGTCCAAATGATAGAAGCGGCTATCGACGAGTTCGAGCGGAATAATTTCTCGATGAAACCGTTCGCTGAGGATCGGAAACACGCCGATGTCCGAACGTTGTCGGTATCCCCCGAACCAGTACTCCGGGAAGCCCAGGAGATCGCCTGCACCCTCAAAATGAAGCGCCTCTTTGAAAGTCATCACTTCATAGCCGTGTTCGCGAAACCACTGTTCAAAATGGGCCTCCTCTCGCTGCCGCTCAGGATATCGGAAGCGGCTCACGACGGCGGTATGTCCCACCACCACACCGGCATTGGCGGTAAAGACCAAATCGGGTAGTCCGGGTTTGGGAGTCATCCGTTCGAGCACGATGCTCAAATCCTTTTCAAAGACTTTCATCAGTTCATGCCACTGAGTCACCGCCCGCTCATGGTCCACTCGATTGCTGAGTCTCATCCACGGATTGATTTCGTACTCGATGCCGAAATAGTCGGGCGGACAGACGAGGAGTCGGCTCATGACGGCCTCCCTAGCGCTCTGGCCAGTTCCGCCAGAAACGACGCCGCATCCATGACGAGACCGACCGCCTGAAAACTGCCGCGATCCGCCAGCTTGGTCGGGACCGAGGGATTGACGTCCACACACACTGTCGGAACAGTAGCGGGCAGCAGATTGCCGGTCGCCACCGAGTGCAGCGTCGAGGCGACCAGGAGTGCCAGTCCAACCTCGGGGATCAAGGCGCGCATGGCCTGCTGCGCCTGGACGGAATCCGTAATCACTCCCGGCAAAGGACCATCGTCACGAATCGTTCCTGCCATGACCATCGGAACGCCTTGTCGGATACACGCAGCCATGATTCCCCGTTTGATGACTCCCGACGTGACTGCCGTTTCAATGCTGCCGATGGCCCGAATGCGGTTGATGGTCCGCAAGTGATGTTCATGCCCATGTGGGACCGCGCGTCCGGCGGTGAACCCATAACCGAGTGAGGTGCCGAACAGATCGACTTCCATGTCATGGGCTGCCAATGCATTCCCGCAAAACAGGACATGGACAAACCCCTGCTCGATCAACCAGGCGAGTGCATCTCGCCCCCCGGCGTGAATGATGGCGGGTCCTCCCGCCAACAAGACGTGCGAGCCGGACTGGTTCTGCCCATAGCATTCACGCAATTGACGCATGCGAGCTGCGATGTCGGCGATGATGTGACCGTGAGGTCGTTCTGCCGAGACTTGCGACTCCATGAATCCAAAGACGTCCCGTTCGAGCGGCCGTTGAAGAGGGATCACCCGCACCCCCTCCCGGCCGACCACAACCTGATCCCCACGACGAACGTCACCCATCGGTACGGCTTGGGCGGTGCGTTCCTCGTTGACCACAACTACAATGGCGAGATCCATTTCGATTCGATCCACGTCCAGCCATTGCCCATTGACTCGGATCTGCGTGGGCAGATGCGTCGTGGCATAAAAATCTTCGGGTAACACTCCATCGGCAGGCGCGGGGACGGTGCGGCAGTCCGCTTCTCGTTCGATCGAGGCACCGTGTGGTTGGATCGCCTTCAGAATGTCGTCTAAAAGTACTCTCGAGGTGGTTCGGATCCGGATACGAGCATGAGAGGCTTCCTCCCTGGTCTTGCCGATGTGCACGTCCTCAAGGTCGAAGGTGCCTCCCATCATCAGGATGAGGTCCAATACCTTCGCCAGCACGAGAGAATCGATGATATGCCCTTGAAGATAAACGGTGTCCTGGTATTGGTTCATACTCTCGCCCGCATGTGAATCCATTGTACCACCGCTTCGAGGTGGGGGAAGGAAACCAGAGGTTATGACTAAGAATCGGGAGTCGGGGATTTCATCAATTCCCTCAGCACGCTGGTGGCGTAGGCACCGGGAGGTAGGCTAAAGGAGATGGTGAGGATAGAGCCGTTCAGAGACCATTCGAGTTCAGTCAATGGGACACGAAGTGCTCGGCGTTCCCCACGGAATCCACAGGCCTCAGCAGCGGCGACGAGGGTTTCCTTCGTTGCACCCGCTTCGGCGATGACAGCTTCCTCGATTCGACCGGGTTCACCGCTTGCCCACGACACACGCGAGCCGAAGAGGATGCCTGTCGGGCTGACTTCAAAACGATCCGCCCGGGGCTGTTCCTTCTCGGCATCCTCGACTTGAAAGCAGGCTCCATTCTCCAGCTTCATGGCCCAATCGCCGACGAAGACCTTATCGATATGATTGATCCGTCGCGCCAGGATCCGATTGAACAAGAATGATTGGTAGGAGTTGAGATACCAGATGCGTGTGGCGCGATTCATCTTCTCGCGTCGACGCGCATCGTGGAGGAGTGCGGCACCGACTTGGTAATTGTCTCCCGCTTTGCCTTGCCGCTGGGGGCCAAAATAGTTGGGCACGCCCCTTGTGCTCAACGATTGAAGGACGGCCGGTACGGTTGCAACCGCGTGATGGGCGACGTTGCGGATGACTAACCGGAACTGATTGCCGGAATGATGGCCGGTTCGCAGCCGATTGCGATGGCGCCCGAGAATCTGTACGTTGAGGATGGTGCCGTCGATTTGGAGGCGAGAGATCTGATCCGGATGGATTCCTTGCAAGGACACCATCTGAGTCGTGACAGCTCGCGCGTCCTTCAGCCCTGCCACGCCGATGGCCTGTGCTTTGATGCCCAATGATGACGAGAGCCGACGGACCAGCTCCGGAGTGGACAGGCCGCGTTTGGTGATCGTCACATACAAGTGTTCGCCTTCCCCGCAAGGTAGATAGAGCGGTCGTTCTTCAACCTGAAAGTCTTCCGGCTCGGTGCGGATGTGTCCCCCGATTCCAGGCAAATTGCCGGTGAGAAAGGGGTCCATTGGTTGCATCACAGGTATTCCTTCGTTGGACTGAAGAATGTCAGCGGAAATGTATCGTCAAATTTGGTGGAAGACAGGCCCATGATATACTTTTTTCGTCCATGCGAAAACGATCAGGCGAACGACAGGTTGCGGAATGAGTGGGCGACAGACGATGTCATGGCCTGATCGCGTACGATCGCTGATCGGCGCTTGTTTAGGCGAGCTTCTCTATCGCATTTTCAGCCTCGTTCCTCATTGGGAGTGGGGCTTGTCCAACCACGACGTCTCCATTCTAACCCATATCCATCCGTCGCTTGCCGGCCATCGGGCCGTCCATCTGACGGATCTGCACCTGGACCGTTACCATCCGCGGCATGACCGGGTGGTTGAAACGGTGCGAGAACTTCACCCCGATTGGATTTTCATCACGGGAGACCTGCTTAACGTCTCGGAAGGGGTGCCTCATCTCTTTCGCTTTCTCGGACAGCTTCGTGCCATTGCGCCTGTGTACATGACGCTGGGCAATCACGACCATTACAGCGGCGTGCCGGTCGCTCAGTACGCCGAGCTTTCCGATCGGCACAAGATCACGCTCCTGGTAAACCAAAGTGCTGTGATTTCAACTGGAAGAGGCGATCTGGTGATCGCCGGCGTCGACGATCCATCGCTTCATCGGGCGGATCTTCGATGCGTCCCGCCTCGCACCGACTCTAGATTTACATTGCTACTGGCACATGCTCCCAACATTCTCGACTATGTGGAACCCCATCATGCCATTGATTTGATCCTCTGCGGACACAGTCATGGCGGGCAGTGGCGGGTGCCTGGCATCCCCACCTTCTGGTTGCCTCCTGGATGCAGTGGACGTGTGGCAGGTTGGCACGAATCCGGCCGACACAAGCTGTATGTCAACCGTGGGTTGGGTTGGTCCTTCCTCCCATTTCGTTTCAACTGCCGACCCGAGATTGTCGTGATTGAGTGGACACAGGAATAGGCCAAGCATCACGTTACATGATCGTTCCCATCTGTTCCAGCGCTTCCCTGGCCCTGCTTCTGACGGTTTGATCCCAGTCCTGTTCCGCGATCAACTTCAGCCGGTCACGTGTTTCGACTGCTCGGAGTCGCCCTAAGCCTAAGGCGGCGCAGGAACGCACATAGGCATGATCGTCTTCCAGGGCCTTCACCAGCAACGGCACCACTGATTTGTCTTGCAGCGCTCCTAGATGACTGGCGGCCATCCCCCTGATGCGATGCTGCTTGTCGCCTAGCGCTCGTTGCAATGTTGCGGCAAATATCTCCTTCAAGGCTGGCACTGCGGACTCCAAGCCCTCCACGCGATACGCATTCATCTCGAGCAACGCGAACGCCGTGTGCAGCTTCTTGTCTTGCTCGGTTTCTCGCTCAAACAACGTCAGCAGCTTGGCTCGCTCTCGAGATCTTGCCAGGCGGCGAAGGACCGCTCGGATCGAAACCAACAGCAAGAGCGCGAGCACCAGAGCCATCGCCATCATCGGTACAGCCTGATCGACGATATAGTCTTGTGTGTCAGGTGTGAGTCGTTTCCAGACCCAGACCCCGGTTATGATAAAGACGATCAGAATGGCGGGCAGGGCGAGATTTACAGGGCCCTGTTCGTGATGTTTCGTCATGGATGAGGGATCATACGGGCACGATCGATTAACCGTCAACGAACCAGGATGCTCGCGTCGAGCTTCTGCCTTGTCAAGGCGGTTGATGCCCGGGTTACGGTTCGGTGCGTCCGCACTTCATTGACACGCGATTGCGGCGCTGGTCATACTCAAGGTCGAATTTTTGTCGGTGGGGTTCATCACGTTATGGACAGCATCCTCAGAACAGCACCATTCGACGTGTCATGGCGGGCATGGACTGTTCCAAAACGGCAGACTATGCCGTCCAATGGGCCGCTCACTCCGCTGAGCCGTATAGTGCGGATCCGTTCATCGTGCGGGTCATCTCCCATCAACACCCCTCCACCACTGAATTCGGCGCAGCCGAATGCCCCCGGGCTGTCGCTGCCAAGGACGAGTTTCGGAATTTCGTGGGACAGATCGCCGGAGAGTTCGGACATGCCTTCGCCGTTGTTGATCGTGATCCGGCCTGGGCAATCTCCCCCGCCGCCAATTTCAGGACAAGTTCGCTTGTGGAGATGATTCGCCGGACGGCATCTTACGCTCATGATCAGTCAGCGCATCGCCGTTCTGTAAGAGAACGGTAGCTCATCTTCCGAGTCTGCCGCGAATCACGGTTGTACACTTGAGACGACGTTGACCATGGATGATCGCGTCTCCGCATGGCTGGAGAGTCTGGGGCTTGATCGCTACCGAGACACGTTTCAGCAGCATGCCATTACGTGGGATGTCTTGCCTGAGCTGAATGATGAGGACTTGCTCTCAATGGGTGTGTTACTGGGCCATCGCAAAAAGCTCCTGCGTGCCATCGCCCCGTTATCTCAAAGCGGGAAAGACCATCATGCGGTTTCTCCGGCCACGGCCGCTTCACAAGAGATACCACCGTCCTCTTCCGGTCGCGATCAAGCAGAACGACGGCAGCTCACTGTCATGTTTTGTGATCTTGTCGGTTCGACCGCGCTGGCTCGCCGGCTCGATCCTGAAGACCTTCAAGACATTATCCGGCGGTTCTTGGACGCCTGTAGTCAAGCGATCGGTCGATTCAACGGGTACATCGCCAAATATATGGGGGACGGGCTGTTGGTGTATTTCGGGTATCCGCAGGCCCACGAACACGATACCGAACGAGCGATACATGCCGGTTTGGCCATACTTGAATTGGTGAAGGGCCCTTCCCCCGATCGCCCTGCAGCTCAAGAATCTGAAATTGCAGTCCGAATCGGAATTGCGACAGGTCAGGTCATCGTCGGCGAAATTATCGGACAGGACACGGCCAAGGAACGGTCGGTGTTTGGTGAAACTCCGAATCTGGCCGCCCGCCTTCAGGCATTGGCGGAACCTGGTCAATTGATCATCGATTCCGTCACGAAACGTCTGGTGGGCAGTGAGTTCGAGTGCAGGGATCATGGGACGTATGCGCTCAAGGGGTTCGACACCCCTGTTCAGCTCTGGCGCGTGCTCGGGAGTCGAACATCGACGAGCCGGTTCGAGTCGTATCGATCCGGGCGATTAGGCAATTTCGTCGGCAGGGAGCATGAAACGGCGCTTCTTTTGGGCCGCTGGCGCGAAGCCGTCGGTGGTGAAGGCCAGGTCGTGCTTCTCTGCGGCGAGGCCGGTATCGGCAAATCCCGGATCGCAAGCAGTCTGCGTGATCGACTGGCCGATGAGCGGTATCAGACGATCCAATTTCAATGTTCCCCGTACCATACCAATACGGCACTCTATCCGGTGATCAATTGTCTTCGACAGGCCGCCGGACTGACGGGCGAGGACACGCCCCTCGCGCAACGGCAGAAGCTCGACAAACTGGCACTCGACAACGGGACCGACGACCCGGCGACGGTTTTCTTACTGGCCGACCTGCTCTCGATCCGAATCGATGCCCAGCCTCAGCTCAATGTGTCATCTGAAGCACGGAAGCAAATGACCCTTGATGTGCTCGTCCAGTACCTGCGTAGGTCGGCAGAGCGTTGCCCGACCCTTTTCATTGTGGAAGACGCTCATTGGATCGATCCGACCACGATGGACCTCCTGACAAGGATTATTGACCGTATCCAGCAGATGCGGGTGTTGGTGATCATCACCTTTCGACCTGATTTTAAGCCGATGTGGGCCGATTATAGCCATGTGACATTTCTGACGCTGAGTCGGCTTCCCCGTCGGCATAGCGCCGAACTTCTTGCATCGATGACGGGAGGAAAGGCATTCCCGCCGGAAGTGGAACGCGCGATTTTAGCCAAGACCGACGGGGTGCCTTTGTATCTGGAAGAGCTGGCCCAAAGCCTTTTGCAATCCGGAATGCTGGCCGAGGAGAACAATTCTTTCATCTTGAGGGCGCCGTTAAAAGATGTGTCGATTCCCGACAGCCTGCAAGGTTTGCTGATGGAGCGGATCGACCGATTAGGATCGAACAAAGAAATCGTCCAAGTCGGGGCGGCGATAGGGAGAGAATTCGGTTATGAGCTGCTGCGGAGCGTGGTGGACGTAACGGAAAGTCGGTTGAAAAATGCCCTCCGGCTGTTCGTCGACTCCGGTCTCATCTTTCAAGAGGGGATGATACCGGCTGCAAAATTCCAGTTTAAGCATACGCTCCTGCAAGAGGCCGCCTATAGCACGTTGCCGAAGAAGTCGCGTCGCTCTCTCCATGCCCGCATTGCCGAAACCTTGGAGAGCAGGTTCACCGAGCGCGTGAAAGTGGAGCCCGAGCTCTTGGCGTATCATTATGAACAGGCGGGATTGATCGTCCAAGCCGTGGATTATTGGCGTCTTGCAGCCCGGAGAGACGTGGAACGCTCGGCCAATATCGAAGCGCTCAACCATTTTGACCGCGCGCTCAATTTGCTCAAAACTTTGCCCCAAACCCCCGAGCGTCGCGATGTGGAATTGCAACTTCTCATCGCACGTGGTGCTCCCTTGCTGACGTGGAGAGGGTATGCGTCCGACGAAATCGAGCACAATTATCTCAGGGCGCGAAGCCTCTCGCAGGAGGATCCTGCTTCTGAGCAGTATTTTCTCTCCATCTGGGGATTATGGGTGTTCCATCTGGTCAGAGGGCCTCTTGCCAAGGCTTGCGCCCTAGCGGAAGACCTGCTCGCATGGGCGACCCGCCGGCACAACCCGGATCTGCTCATTCGAGCTCACGAGAGTGTGGGATCCACCTATTCCTTTCTTGGGCGATTTGACGAAGCGAAGACTCATCTGCTTGCCGCCAAGGTACTGTACGATCCGGATAGACATCGCTCGCAAGTCTTACCCTACACTCAAGATCCCGGCATAACAGCCAGGGTCATACTGGCCAGAACATTATGGATCCTGGGTGAGATCGACCAGGTCGAAGCGTTGGCGCTGGAGGCCATCGCTATGGCCAGGGCGTTGGGACATCCCTTCACGTTGGCGTTCACCTTGACGACGGTCGCCTGGACCTATTCCACGCTACAAGACACAGATCACACGCTCAATTTCACCGAAGAAGCCATCGCTCTTTCGACGAAATATTCCTTTGAAGTGCCGTTAGCGTGGGCAACGTCTCTGCAAGGCTGGGCCATGGCTGAAAAAGGAGAAGAGGAGGGGCTCGGGAAGCTGGTGAACGGGCTCTCCGCCACGCGAGCAGCCAGAGCGAGCCTCAATAATACCTATACCCTGGCATTATTGGCGGGCGTATATCTGCAGAAAAATCGAATCGAAGAAGGTTTACATGCCGTTAAGGAAGCACAAGAACTTGCGATGACGCAGGGTGAGCGGTGCTGGCACGCGGAACTGTTTCGACTGAACGGCGAATTGTTGCTGAAACAATCCGAACCGTCCGTCTCTGCGGCGGAGCAGTATTTTGCCGACGCTCTAAAGATTGCGCGCGATCAACACGCGATGATGCTTGAACTGAGGGCGGCGACCAGCATGGCCAGACTCTTGATAAAACTGAATCGGCAGGATGCCGCGAAACCGGCCTTGCATTCCATTTGCTCGCGGTTTCCAAAGCAACACTCCAACCCAGGCTTGTTGGAAGCTCAAACCATTCTTGATCAAATCAATGCAACTCCTTAACCATGTGGCTGTATAACACATCCGACTTATGCGTCTGACCATTCTCGGCTCCGGTACCAACGTGCATCCCACCCGCGCGGCCGCCGGATATTTAGCGCGCACGGATCAAAACATTCTGCTGGACTTCGGTCCCCGTACATTGATGAACCTGATCAAGACCGGCGTGGACCGACACCGGATCACGCACGTCTTGTTCTCTCATTTTCACGCGGACCACTTTTCCGACTTCATCACCTTCTTCTTCGATGCGGTGATCTATGCGAAGTACGGAGGAGGGCACCGTCCAGGGATGACCCTCATCGGCCCCAAGGGCACGATCAGGATCTTACGGTCCATCATGCGCAGCTTCCCCAGCTTCTCGCCGGCGCCGTTTCGTGTCACATTCAAGGAGGTATCCGATAGGCCCTTTACGATCGGCGACACTCGTATCGTTCCCGCACCGATCGTCCACGTTCCTGATCTGTCGTCGGTCGGTTATCGAGTCGAATATCGGAGGAAGGCCATGGTGTACTCGGGAGACACACAGTACTGCGATGCCCTCGTTCGGTTGTGCACTGATGCCGATCTGGCGGTGCTTGATTGCTCGTTTCCCGCCAATCGTCCGGGTCCCGCCCATTTGCACGCCGGACAGTGCGGCCAGGTGGCGAAGGAGGCCGGGGTAGGCCAACTCGTCCTGTCGCATTTCTATCCGATAGCGGATCGTTACGACGTCAAAGCTCAAGCGGCGGAGCAGTATGAAGGAAAGATTTGGAAGGGAAAGGATCTTCTGACGATACGCCTCTAGTATCGTCTTCCCGCAAGGCCGTTCGTGGTGAGCCTGTCGAACCATGAACGGAACGACACGAACAGTCACGCCCTTCGACATGCTCAGGGGCAAACGGCCGGTCTCCGGAGTTATGTACACGACATCAGCGATCACAGCCCTTCTTCACGAGGAGCCCCCCCGAGGATTTCAATGAATTTGGTCAGGCGGGCGGTTTTCCCCGCGTCACCTGATTTGGAGTAGATGGCCAAGAGATTCTTAATCATGCGGGACAGAATCGCCCGCACCGGGCTTTTTTGCAGGTACTTGTCATCGAATCCGTACCCGGCCTCGGTCAGAAAGCGGGCGCAGTTTTTTTCGGTCAGCAAGGCTCCACCGTTGAAACAGTCGATGAAAATCTTGTATCGGTCGGACTCGTACTTCACCAAGAAATGTCCCGGCATGCCGATGCCGAACAACGGCAACGCCAAACGTTGTCCGATCAAGAGATAGACCGACGACAAGCTGATGGGGATGCCGACGCGCCGATCCATGACACAATTGAGGTAGCTGTTCTCGACCTCATAGTAGTTTTTCGTGTTCCCTTTGAACCCTTGTTCCGTGAAGAGGTACCGGTTGAGCGCATTGACGGCTTCTTCCCCCGAGGCTCGATAGCCGATTCGTGCTCGAACTTCGCTTGCCATCATGTCCAATTGCGCGCGATAACGGGCGACGTCGAGGGCCGGATAGGCATAGCGGGCAATGAGGAAGGCGCCGGTTTCAAGGTCCATGATCTCATCCTGGAGGGTTGCCAGGTTCGCTAGTTCCTCTTCCAGCTTGCTTCCCCGGATTTCTTCAAGGACGGATGCGATACGATCGGCCATCTCCGGCTGCTCGATTTCAGCCTCCTGGAGGAGGGGAACCGCCGAAGGACCGATATCAATGAGTTTTCCGCTGATGGTGCGGACGATTCGATCGTCCTCGTCGGACAAGAGGCGAATCAGCGCACGAATTTGATTTTCAGGGATCATCTCTACGACTCTCCGTCGACCATGGGCCGATGTCGGCTGTATTGAAGTAATGATCCGACGGATTCCGTCGTCAGTCAAGGGATCGATGGTTCATGATGAGGTTACCCCATAGCTCGGCGGAAGGCTTTGGCCCCGCCGTACAGACACAGGGCATCGAACACGAGCATGACCAAAACCACCATACCGACGTGCGGTAAGGCCTCGGTCCAGCCGGACAAAATCAACGGCCGTACCGCATCGATGGCCCAGGTCATCGGGTTGAATTGCGCGAGAAAACTCATCCATCCCGGCATCGCCGTCAACGGAACCAAGGCGGAGCTGAGGAAGATCATCGGCAGCGAAAGAAATCCCAACACGGAGAAGAAATCACCGTGGCTTTTCACGGAAAAAGCCATGGCCATGGAGATGGCCGTCAGGCCGACTCCGAACATCATGCCGATCAACAAAATCATCGCCACGCCGAGGATGCCCGTCGCGGGATGCACGCCGAACAGGTACGACACCCCGAGAATAACGAGGACCTGCATCGACGTGATGGCCATGACGAAGATGAAACGGCTCAGGATGACGGAGGTCCGATGAATCGGCGTGGACATCAACCGTTCGAGGAACCCGTTTTCCTTGTCGAACAGCAGATCGACACCCCCCGCGAGACCGTTGTTGAGGACCGTCATGACGACGACACCGGCGGCGAGAAAGCTGATGTAGTTGGGTGCCTGCATGACCTGGGTGTCCGCGGCCCGCTGAAACAGGTTTCCAAAGAAGATGAGCCAGAACAACATCGGCTGCACCAGGGTGAACAGCATACTGAACTTTTCACGGCTCAACCGCCGGACCCACCGCATCGTCAACGCGCTGATTTCTTGCCAATAGTGAGACACAGGACTCCTTTACGCCGATTCTATTTCGGGAGGCGATTCCGTGATGGCTCGCCCGGTGTGGGCGATAAACACGTCGTCCAAGCGCGGACGGTTGTACTGAATGAATTCGATGCTGCAACCCAAGCGATTGGCCGAATCCAAAATGGTCGGGAGCGCCTTCTCCGGGGATTCCACCCTGATATCCAATCCTTTCGCCGTCGCCCGCACGGTCTTGATCGCCGGCCGGTCTTTGAGCTCGGACTCCAAGGTGTGAATCCGGTCGGTCTCTTTCAGGGTCAGGGACACAATATCCCCGCCCAGCGCGATTTTTAGTTCGGCCGGAGCGCCCAACGTCTTGATCTTGCCGCCGTCGATAATGGCGAGCCGGTCGCAGAGCTGGTCGGCTTCGTCCAAATAGTTCGTCGTCATCACGACCGTCATGCCACGGGCTTTGAGCATCCGGACGTATTCCCAAATCCGGAGACGGCTTTGGACGTCCAGACCCAGCGTGGGCTCGTCAAGGAACAGAATTTTGGGGTCGGGCAGCAGTCCGCAGGCAATGTCGAGTTTGCGCTTCATGCCCCCGGAATAGGTCTTGGCCGGCCGGTCCGCATGGGCCTCCAGCTCGACCAGTTTGAGCAGCTCGCCGATGCGTGCGGTCGCTTCTTCTTTCGTCAGATGATAAAGCGCTGCGAGCAATTGAAGGTGTTCACGCCCTGTGAGGAACCGGTCGATCGCCCGTTCTTGGGGCACGTAGCCGATCAAGGTCCGGACCTTATCCGCGTCCCGCACCGTGTCGTACCCCATGATGGTCGCCGTGCCCGAGGTCGGGTGCAGCAGGGTGATAAGCGTGCGAAGCGTGGTGCTTTTGCCCGCGCCGTTCGGCCCCAGGAGACCGAAGATCTCTCCGGCGTAGACCTGGAACGAAAGACCGTCGACGGCCGTATGGCTTTCATACGTTTTGCGCAGACTGGTGACGTTGATAGCGATGGTCCGATCCATTCAATCCCAGCCTTTCGTGCCGTGATGCCCGTGCAGCATGAATTGAACCAGATCGTTCAATCGCCGAGCGCGCTGGTGCAGGCCGTCCGCTTCCAGCAAGAATTGTTTTTCCAAGGGTGTACAGTCCAAATAAGTCGAGAGGGTATTGACCAAGACTTCATCACTGACTTCTTCGCGAAAGAATCCTTGCCACGCCGCGCTGTCCTCTCTGGCTTCGAGATACCGTCCCAGCACGTCGATCAGCGAACGCCGGACATCTTTCGTCAACCCTTCGTCGGAGCGCATGGGGGTGACGCGAATCGTCGCTTCGCGATAGGGCTTGTCGAAGTGTTCTTCGGCCACCTCGCACCGTTCGAGACCTTGCAGCAAGATGTTGGAGCGACCGTCCGGCAGCGGTTGCACGCTTACGATCCGTCCGATGCAGAGCGCGGGATAGATCTCGGGGTTCCCGTAGTACTCCGGTTCCCATCCTTCTTTCAGCAGTGCCATGGCAATGCATTGACCGCCCATCGTCACATCGGCGACCATTCGGCGATAGCGCGGTTCGAAAATGTGGAGCGGCAGGTACGTCTTGGGAAAAAAGACGACATTGGGCAACGGGAACACCGGAAGGCGACTGGGAATGGGAAACGGCTCGACATGCTTGGACGGACTCCGGTCGGACGGCCCTCGCTCACGATCAGTCTGCATGGCTCACGATAGCTGAGACTTGTGAAAATTGTCAACGCTGTGCGTGAGGCGTCGGGTCCGTGGGAAATGCAAAACTCCGCTCTCAGACAGTCGATTGGTTCATGGGTGTGGCGCGTGTTATAACCGATGCCATGGGCCGAGCAGCCGGCTTCCCCCGGCTCTCTCCGGATGAACCCTCGCGGCGAGGTACGGTGTGACAGACTGGCCACGAATCTGCTTTTTGGTCGCGCTCTTGCTGAGTGCGGGTCTTCCCATGGCGCTCGGCGCGACTCCAACCGTCTTTCAGCCGGCCACGGCGGGCTATCGGTACGAATTTCCCAGAGACCATGGCTCCCACCCGGGTTACCGAACCGAGTGGTGGTACTACACGGGCCATCTGCGGTCAAAAAAAGGCCGGTCATTCGGCTTTGAGTTGACCTTCTTCCGTCGGGGGGTGCCGCCGGAGGACATCAAAACCGTGCCGTCGAAATGGTCGATCAGCCATTTGTATCTGGCCCATTTCGCCGTGACGGACATCACCGGGAAGCGGTTTCATTTTTCGGAAAAGTTCAGTCGGGAGGGATTGGGGAAGGCGGGGGCCGATGAGTCGCGACTTCATGTCTGGATCGATGATTGGCGCGCCGAGGCCGCCACGAATCCACCCGGCACGCACACCCTGGTCGCCAAAGACGCGACCCATGCCCTCGCTCTCACCCTTCAACCGGCCAAGCCGCTCGTGACGCACGGGGCGGCCGGGATCAGCCGAAAAGGGAAAGAGGCGGGGCAAGCGTCCCATTACTATTCCTTCACCAGACTGACTACGATAGGGACCCTGACGATCGAGGGCGAGCAATTCGAGGTGACCGGCCTCACCTGGATGGACCATGAATTTGGATCGGCCGAACTCGGGGCGGACCAAGTCGGCTGGGACTGGTTCAGCATCCAGTTAGAAGACGACACCGAGCTCATGTTGTATCGGATGCGGCGGAAAGACGGCTCGTCCGATATGGCCTCGAGCGGGACGGCCGTGTCACCGGATGGACGCGCACGACATCTGGAGGTCACCGACTTTCAAATCGAATCAAGCGGAACCTGGACCAGCCCCGAGAGCAAGGCGACCTATCCCAGCCGATGGCAATTGACGTTCCCGTCGCTCGACCTGGTGTTGGATGTCACGCCCTTGCTTGCCGACCAGGAATTGCGCACCTCTCGCAGTACCAAGGTTTCCTATTGGGAAGGGGCGGTGGCGGTGACCGGGACCAAACAAGGCCGGCCGGTGAAAGGTCAAGGCTACGTGGAGCTGACCGGCTACGCTGACCGGCTCAGGATGTAGCGGACACGGCGCGTGCGTTCGTGTCCGGCGATATTCAGCTCGATGCTGTATAGTTCATACCGACTCAAGTATTGAACAGAACCACCTGTGGACTTTTGCCACCGGGAGAATCTCTTCGGGTCTTGCCCCAATTTTCTTCGAAAAACTTCCTGCCATAAAATTTTTGGCGATAAGATGAACGACTTACTCGGCGGGTGAGCGCCGGCCTGGCGTAGACAATCACCTGCGAGAACCGGCTACTCCCGCCTCGAGAAGTTCGCACCGGTATCCTCAACCAACATAGGTCTGATGCATCAGGACCACCTTCAACAAAAAGGAGGACGCCATGAATAAGCTCTGGTTGTATGTCGGTGGGATTATTGCCGGAACGGCGGTGTTGATTTATGCCGTGCTCACCACGGTGAGCAGCACGAACCCTCCGTCCAGTGACCTGAGGGCGGCGTACGAGCAGTCTAAGAAATGAGTCGTCGTTGGGTGTGTTGAGATGATGCACTAACGGCCTGTAGGGTTTGAGTGTCCTCCATCACTCGGGAGTGGGCGCCTAAAAGGGAGTGTTTGTGCGTTCCGCATATCATGAACCTGCCACGTGCGAGGGAGTTATTGGCTGCACGTGGCAGGTTTCCTAAGTAAGGTAGGGGGTTTCAACCCTTCAGGAGTCACTCCCATCCGAGAGTCTCTCGCTTTCCGTTCAAACCGGTAGAATCGAGCGAAGATCCAAGGGGCCATACCAGAGCCAACTGAGCAAGGAAGAAAAAGAACGACCGGACGAGCATCAAGATATTCAAGCACAGCGGCAAGAATCGCGACAGCCTGACACCATCCGAGAACCAGTCGCATCCCATTCTTTGATGGATATCTGACTCGCTCCCCCAGGCAACGCAGCGGTATGGTCAGAGCACACCAGCCATAAGCCCAATCCCGACCACAATCAACAGAGCCGAAACAATCAGCTGAACCGATCGGAGGGTGACTTTCTTCAGCACTTTAGATCCGACGTAGGCTCCGATAAAGGCAGACACACTGGCACCAATAACAAGCGGCCACTCAACGGCTTCCCCATGAGCCGATATTCCTACGCCATAGATGACCATGCGGGACAGATCGACCATGACGGCGAGGACCACTCCCGTGGCGACAAACGCTTCTTTCTCCAGACCCGCCTTAATCAAGAACATGCTGCGAAAGGCGCCTTGATGTCCTGACAGTCCGCCGAAAAACCCGCTGATGACGCCGCCGAGCGGAAGCCATTTACGATCGAGTGTCATCTTGGAGAATGTTGGAAAGAGCTCCAGAGCAACGAAGGAAACAATGAGCACGCCGATGACCAACTTGAGGACCGACACCTGGCGGATGTTTCCAAACGCGTGGTATTCGTAGATCGGGTCGAGCTCACCCAGATACGTCAGCACTGCCGCCCCGGCAAAAGCTGCCACGATCGCAGGTAATCCGAACTTCAGCAGAATAGAGCGATCCGCTTTTCGTCCAAGCAACCCAATCTTGAAAAGGTTATTCGCCAGATGGACCATGGCCGTCATGGCAATCGCCAGATCCAGAGGGAAGAAAAGGGCGACGACCGGCATGAGCAGCGTGCCGAGACCGAAGCCTGAAAACAGCGTGAGGGCTGAGGCAAGTAACGCTGCGATGCAGACTATAACGAGGGTCACTTCACTGGTCGGCTCCGGCCGCTTGAGGGGCGTGTATGCTTGCGTGTTTCATTTACTCTCTCAAGGGATTTTTAGGACGCCGTTAGATTTCCATTTCCAGCGCCATGAAAAGACAACATTATCCAGTGAGATGATGTCACCTCAACCATTCACATCCAATGTGGACGTCACCATACCGAGTCAACTCCAGACTCCAGAGTGTTGCGTAGATGCTCATGATGACTAGGGTGTCTAAGGACTCTACCTAAGGTCGGTCTGAAGCAACTGTTAGGCATGAACTGAGACACCATCGTGGTCTAGCATCATCCTGATCACTGTCGCAGTTGGCGCAAGCTTACGAAGAACAGAACCTAAGTCCTCGGCAGCTCGAGCGCCGAGTAGAATTCTCCGAATACGGCCCGCAACGGGAAAGTATGGTTCGTTACTGAATACGCGGTGCTCACACTCATATTGCCAATGCCGAGTCTTGCAAGACAACACCTCTTCGGGTGTGGCACCACCTATAATCCCCGTGCCCCATTCTTGTAGAGTCTCAACGTACGAGACCGGACGGTTTGCGGTGTTCGACACAGCACGACGACTCATGCGACGTGGAGAAGGAACTCAACTTTCACTGAGTCGAACGGGAATGTCACTCGACCATCATCGACACGGTCAAGCACACCGGCTTTCAATAGTGCCGTCACGTCAGTGTGGACGGCCTTCACATCTCGCCGTACACGACGCGCCACTTCGCGAATCGACAAAGGGCCGGCTCCGCACATGGCTTTCAGTAATTGCCAGCGCTTGGCCGTCAGGACTTTCCAAAGGAGTTCCGGAGTAGCAAAGCTAATCCGGGCAGCCTTCTCTCCCTTCACGGATTTCCAGACTCGGATAAAATCTGCCATCGCTTCGTTAGAGGAGCGAACATCAAGAACGACGGTTTTCACGATTCCACCTCATCATGTCACGTTGAAGTCGGCTGATTCAAACTAAAGTCAAGTTGGCTATCTGCATTGTCATAACTGCTTAATCATGCTGAGCCACCACTGTAACGGGATTAGGGAATACAATCTCAATCCTTTCTGTCGGAACGGTCGACCAATATTCCTCTGCATATCTCGGCATCACATCAAGCATATGTTGGTTAACAGGCGCTACTCTTGTGTAGTTGCCGCGATGAATAGCAACGCCATCGGTTTCGGCTTCCACCTCGTAGACCAGGCCTGTCAATGCGAGATTATTTTTGTACCAAAGGGCCTCTTCAGAAGTTTCGAGAAGAAAGACTGCCTTCAGGCGACTTGGTTTCTCAGGGTACTTGGATTTTCGTATCTCCTCCAAGACATACTCTCTAAACAAGACATCATTTGCTTGTAAATAGACCCGAAGAATGCGACCCCAATTGCCAGGCAAGATAACACTGCCTGGACTAAGAAGAATGGGCGCAACATGGAAGAATTTCGGCATTGAATCCCAATTGAGCTAAAGCGATGGCATTGTCGTCATTTTCTGAGAATGTGTCAAACTTGCTTTGTGAAGACGCCCTTTTAAACGACTTTATGACCGTATTCTGACCATGGCCGAGAACCAAATGGCGAAGACGTTTCGGTCTGCGATCTCTTGACTCCCTACTTCTAGCTGTGTTTAGGTCTGCCGCCACTATGTGCCCTCTACATTCTTTTCGGCTGCTCTTCATTAGCATTCTGCTCATCGTGTTCAGTGTGACTGGCTGCCAAAAGGACAGCGAGTCGATCGTCTCGATCGCGCTCCATCCGACCAACGCAAACATCCTCTACGTGGCCACGAATGATGCCGTCTACAAGTCCCGCGACGGCGGAGGAACCTGGGAGCGGTTCCCGAGTTTCAGCGCGCGCCGGGTCACGACGCTGGCGATCGATCCGCTGCTTCCGGCCACGATCTATGCAGGCACGATGGGGGATGCGGTCTACAAGAGCCCGGACGGCGGCCAACATTGGCTGCCGCATAATGTCGGACTCAAGGAACATGTCTCGTTCGTGAATCAGTTCGTGTTTCATCCGGTCTTGAACGAGAAAATCTACATCGCCACGACGGTGGGCGCGTTCTACACGAAGGACGCGGGCCGCGAATGGGAAGAACGGATGAACGGCATGAAGGAAGTGCACATTGTAACCTCCATTGCCATCAATCCCAAGGACCCCACCATCCTGTTCGGCGGGACGACGGGCGGGATGTATCGCTCGGACGACGGGGCGATGTCTTGGAAACGAATCAACAACGGACTGATTCCCGAGAGCGAGTTGATGGCGTCGATGGCGCTGGGCGTGAATGCCATTGAAATCGAACGGACGAATCCCGACGTCGTCTACGCCGGCACGACGAAGGGGCTGTTTCGCACGACAAACAAAGGCGAAGGGTGGGAGCGGATCGGCCAATCGGTGCCCGATCCTTTCGTCAGCGGCATTCTGCTCCACCCCACCGATGCGTCACAGCTCTATATCGGCGGGCCGAAAGGGGTGTGGAAAAGTTCGGATGGTGGGAAGACCTGGCAGGCGATGAATCAAGGCATTGCGACGCTGAACATACGCGCCCTGGCCATGGATATGAAGAACCCGCGGATCCTCTACGCCGGTACCAACGGCAGCGGGCTCTATCGCTCCACCGATGCCGGCGCGACGTGGACGGCGGTACCGCTCACAGCCGCGCCGGTTTCGAGTCAATAATTGCTTTTGGCGCCGCCATCCCCATGTTGATAACGGCTGCTATAGGAGACCATGCGGTCCGAGAGTGCTTTCCACTCGTCGGCGGTCATCTGATCCTTCATCTTGAACCGGAGGCTCAGGACCCGGGCCGCGCTCTGCGCCCGCTGAATGTTCGCCTCGTTCACGATTTTGGAAAATTCGTCGGGTGTCGCCGTGTAGCTCGTGTTCAAGGTGTAGAGCTGCCGATGATAGGCCCGTTCCTGCTCACGGCTCTCCTTGAGCTCCTTGATGATGTCCCCGACGAATGCATTCACTCGCTTCGCCTTCTCGGGATCCTGCACGGTCCGATTGATCAGCCCTTCCATGTCTTGTTGGCCTTTCTGCCAGTACGCGTCGCTTTTGCCGCCGCCCATCATGCCGTGATGGTGGTGATGGGATGAGCAGCCGGCCAATACGACGAATGTCCCCAGTACAAGCAGCCCTTTGAACGTTCGCTTCATACAGTCCTCCATGGAAAAGTTGTCACGCGGTTTCGTCATGCCGTATCATCGTCAGACATACCATGCCGGACCCTTCCTCGACCACACCCGATCGATTCTCAACCCTCAAAGCCGAATTCCGTCATCACCTCGAACGGTTCTATGCCGGACTTCAACTCGCGCCCCCGTATGAAAGTGTGGAGAAAGCCATCCGCACGTTGACGACCATGGTACATGGGCTTTCGATCGAAGAACAAACTCGCCTCATGGCCGACTCGGGCTTGCGATGGCAACAGTTCCGATTGGCCTTTGAGGCATCAGGCCTCCCCAAAAAGCATCGAGGGATCATCGCCGGCCTCGCTCGTAATCGGTCGGCCCTGAACTTACCGGCCGAATATGATCACTTCTTGAACTTGTTTCTTGCGTAACAGGATGTTGAAAAACGTCCGCCAGCGGCGTTCTCACATCGCTCAGAGGCTCAACGTACGACCCCGAGTACGCCTCGCCACTTCGCTCGCTGCGGCCTTGCTGGACGGCCCTTTTGAACATCCTGTTAAGAAAGAACTCGTCGGCGGCGAGTTAGGAAGAGGTGGGGGGCGCAATGGCATTTCGCAGTTCCTCATAGACTGTCATGAGCCGGCCGTCTTCGAGCCGATAGGCAAAGGCCACCGTGACGAGTCCGAAGGCCAACACTAGGGCGGCCAGGGCGACGACTGCGATGCCAGTAAGGGTTCCTCCCAGCGAAGAAAAACCTCCATCCATGGCATACTGCACCACGAAGGTCAGGGACCCAAACACCACGAGCGCAAACCACAGGAGCGTGATGAGGGCTGACGACCAGGGCATGCGTTTGATACACAGCGTGTCCAGCGAGTGGTCTTGCGGGGTCAGACGGATCAGCCCTTTCACCGGCCAGGCGGTCCGGAACCCTAACGAGAACAGTCGATACCGCGGGCGGATCGCAATCTGGGCGGACTGTGGAGAAAACCAGGCGACTCCGTGAGGAAGCATCAGCAGGCCTTCAGGAGTGAACCGATTCGCCAGCGTGGCGAGCGTAATTTCAGGCCACTGATCCGGTTTTTTGGCGACACGGCATCCGTACCGAACGGCATCCGGGGTCAGGCGAAGAAAATATAACCAGTCACCGACGATCAGTCCGATGAACAAGACTCCCGCGAAGAGACCGGCCAGTATCATGGGAGGTAGCTATCACATAGGAACGAGCCGTGAATCAAGGAGGGAGACGAAGTCACTCCCAGTTCCCCTGGGACCGATGCAGGTATTTCCGTCTCGGTCCCCCAAGAATCTGTTGACTCATGAAGAGGAGTTTGGCTAGAGTACGCCGGATTACGTTCCCGGGCGGGCCTTGCACCACGTGAATTTCCCGCCTCAATTTTTTCCCCGCGTCGTCATGGCGGTCTACGGCCTCGAAACAGGGGGCTGGAATGCGCAACAGGCGTCTCGTGCGAAGTATGGGAGGAAAGCATGGATCCCCACAAGATTGAGCGTGTGTACACCTCCTATGCGGGGTTTTACGACAAAGTTTTTGGAAAGGTCTTCCATGAAGGGCGTGAATCGGCGATCCGCAATCTGAATGTCCAACCTGATGAACAGATTTTGGAAGTCGGGGTCGGGACCGGGCTGGCCCTTCCAATGTACCCGCGACATTGCCGGATTGTCGGGATCGATCTGTCCGAAGGGATGCTGGCCAAAGCCAAGGAAAAGGCCGAAGCCCACCACCTCGATCACGTTCAACTGCATCGCATGGACGCGGGAGCCATGGAGTTCAATGATGACAGCTTTGATACGGTGGTGGCTGCTTATGTCGTCACGGCGGTTCCCGACTATCGGAAGGTCGTCAACGAGATGATTCGTGTCTGCCGTCCGGGGGGTCGTATCATCATGCTGAACCACTTCAGCAACGGCAACAAGGTAATTGCCGCCGTGGAAAAAGTGATTTCTCCGCTGACCAAACATCTCGGCTGGCGGACGGACTTATCGCTGAATACCGTGTTGGAGGGAACGTCCTTGCAGATTGCGCGAAAGCAAAGCGTCAATCCGTTACGGTTTTGGGCCCTGGTGGAGTGTATCAACGGCAAGGGCACGCCGAGCGGCGGGAACACCGCGGCGCACAGCGTTGCAGGTTATGTAAACGGCACCGGTGTCGCCGGCTTTGCAAACGGGAACGGGAACGGCAACGGACATTATTCTCCGGAACACGCGCACTGATCAGCGTTCTCCTCTTCCCGCGGCTCACCCACCCTGTCGGGTATGATGCTCCCGAATCAACCAACTCTCCCATTCTCGGCCTGGGATGATGGTTGTGCCGACGAGGCAATCACCGGCAAAATGTTGGGTAATTCGATCGGCTAAGACTTCAAGCATCCGGCTCATCCGACGATCCTGTATCCCAGACACCCGCACCATGAGACCGAAGCCATTCCCCTCCGGTGGATCATAGGCCATGACATGGACCAGGGTGTCATCGTGGACCCTGGTGTCTCCAGTCGGAATCAGATCGCCTTCCCATTGCACCGCCGGATGAATCGCCACGGTCCGTCGTGTTTCACGCCACATACACGGCAGACCCGCTTGATCCAACTCGTGCAACAACCATTGCACCGAGGGACCTTTTCCAGTTCGGCCCTGGAACGTCCACCGAGCGAGTTCAGCCGCCTGGTCGGCCGTCATGAACGGCGTGGCGATCTCATCCAAATGAGCCTCCTCGCACACGACATACAGCTCTCCCTGGGGATCAAACCAAAAACGAAGTTTTCCCGCGCTGAATTCCGCTTGAATAACGCCCAGAGCGGAACAATCCGCGCCGTCCTGTTCGAAGATGGAAAAGTCCGTCACGCCGATCATGGTGAGTTTGGCCACTCGCCCCATGCCGCGGACTTCGTATCGAACGGTGACCGAGACGGTGGTGCCGGCCGGCACGTCCCGTCCGGATCCCTCGTCGAAGAGACGGCGTTTGGACATGTGTACGTCGGTGACATATCCTGAGCGGAAACCGCTCGTATGCCCGATCAGCCACCGTAGATCTTCAGCGGTTTTGATCGAAGGTTTCACGATGCCGATTTTAGCGCAGACATCCATTCACTGCCAGGCTTACGAAGGTATCCAGCTCGATTCCACGGCCAAAGTCGAGAAAACGGCGGTGGTGTTTGTTAGGCTCGCATGAACCTTCCTTGCACGACGCGGAACCCTCGCGGAGGAATGGGTTCTTAGGCGGAGAGGACACGCACGAATAGGTCCGGATGTTCCGGCGTGATCAGCCAGGGTCGGTCGTTCTTCTGCTGGATCCACACAAACCCATCGGTGCGTGAGACGTACATCCGTACGAGGCCATACCGCTTCGTCCACAGCCAGCCAAAACCGCCGCCGAGTCCTCCGGCTCCTATTCTCATGCCCCATCCGATTTCTTGTCGCAACTTCTTTGGATCGAGGAGTCGAACCCCCGAAATACTGTTACGGCGAATCTCCCGACGTTTCAAAGGCCAAACGACTTCGATCGATCGCTCACGGAGGATGAAGCAGGTCGGCCGAAAACGAAGCCAAATCCATAGATAGGTGGCGGTCACAATCAAACATGGAGCGACAAGGACTCGTGCCCCCGCCATCGTTGCGACCAAAAAGCCGACCGGTAAGGCCAGAAGCGCCAGAGTGACGAACAGAATGACTGGAGACATGGGGGCGAGACGAAATGTCCTGGCGGCAGCGTAGTTACTCATGGGTCGGCACAGGTCAAGCGAGAAGTCCAAACTAAGCCAAGCGCGAAGCTTTAGGTCTTGAGGAGATTCCTTTGATACACTGCCAAGTCGTTTGAAGAGAAGCAACAGAAAGTCACTTCTGGGACGGTGTGAAATTTCGCCATCGTGGCACGAACCGAAGCAATCGTCACTCTGGCGGCAAGGTCGATCGGTAGTTGCCGGTGCTGATCTTCGATTACCATTCAAGACAGCGGCGATCGCAGGATGACAGCAAGCCCGTTCGTCGCCCAGGCCATCTCATCAGCCGGACCAACGGCATGGATCATGTACCGCGAGGAGCTGCCATTCTCGTGCCATGAGGGACTCCAACTAAAACAACGAGGGTTTATCGACGAGTCTACGTGCATGGGCCTCTCCTTCCCGGGTGAGGTATGTGGAGCTGTACACATCACCCGACTATCGACTGCCGACCTTCAGAGTTCATAAGATCCACGGCATCGAAACTTGTGACCTTCCGCCTAAAAACAAACTCCTCATTTTATTCTTCACCGCGTTCGGTATATAAAAGCCATAGTTTCTCGGAAAGGAGGTGCCAATGCATGCAGTGTGCCTTCAACATGTTCCTTTTGAAGGCCCGGGCGCATTTGCAACGGCTCTCGCCAGGCGCGGTGTGAGGCTCGACTCAGTGCTTGTCCCGAAAGAGGGTCTGCCCAAAAATGCGGGTGACTTGTTGATCGTGATGGGCGGGCCGATGTCGGTGAACGATTCCGACAAGTGGATTGCCGAGGAGACCGCCTTTATCAGATCAGTGCTGCTTGCCGGTCAACCCATGATCGGGGTGTGCTTGGGGAGTCAGCTCATGGCGAAGGCCCTCGGCGCAACCGTGCGCCCAGGCCAAGCATTGGAAATCGGAATGACGCCCATAGGGTTAACCGAAGAAGGGAAGAAGGATCCGGTGTTTGGAGCCGACCCTCAGTCGTTCAGTGTCTTCGAATGGCACGGAGAAATATTCGATTTACCCGAAGACTGTGTGCCGCTGGCCGGCTCCGATGTCGCGGCTTTGCAGGCGTTTCGGTACGGAGATTGCGCCTATGGCCTTCTGTTCCATTTGGAAATGGAGGAAGGCGGGATCGATTCGCTCTGTCGCGAATGTGCGCCCGACTTGACCAAGGCTCGCCTGACCGCACAGGGAGTTAAATCAACGGCACTGCCACAGCTCCCGCGGCTCCATCAAACGGCTGATCGATTGATCGGCCACCTGCTGCAATCCGGTCGTTGATTACCGGTTCATTCCTGAAGTAGTCTTCTCCATCCGGCGCCTCTCGGCATGGGGGCACCATGTCAAGCCGGCCCGCTGATTGACGAAAGGAGTGTAATCGACCATGGGTGCTTTCCCGATCGAAGTTGCCACGCGTATTAAGACACTGCCTCCCTATTTGTTCGCCGCGATCGATAAAATGAAGCAAGAGGCCATCGCACGTGGAGCTGACATTATCAATCTCGGCATCGGCGACCCCGATTTGCCGACGCCGATGCCGATCATCGAGCGTCTGGCGAACGCGGCCAAGGATCCCAAACATCATCAATATCCCTCCTATGAAGGCATGTTGTCCTTCAGAAAAGCCGTGGCCGGCTGGTATAAGCGCCGATTCAATGTGACGCTCGACCCGACGAACGAAGTCCTCACGCTGATCGGGTCGAAGGAGGGCATCGGGCATATTCATCTGGCCTTTGTCGATCCGGGGGATGTCGTTCTGGTTCCAAGCCCTGGTTATCCGGTGTATCCGGTCGGGACAAGCTTTTGCGGCGGGCAGTCGCACATCATGCCGCTGACAAAAGCCAACGGTTTCCTTCCCGATCTCGACGCGATCCCGAAGGAGGTAGCCCAAAATGCCAAGCTGATGTGGCTCAACTCTCCGAACAACCCCACCTCGGTGGTAATGACGAAGGACTATTTCAAGCGTGTGGTCGAGTTCGCACAGGAGAACCAGGTGATCGTGTGCCACGATGCCGCCTATTCCGAGGTGTACTATGACGGGCGTCGTCCGGTGAGTTTCATGGAGGTCGAGGGAGCCAAGGAGGTCGGCGTTGAGTTCCATTCGCTCTCCAAGACATACAATATGACGGGTTGGCGACTCGGCTTTGTCGTGGGCAACAAGGATGTCCTGGCCGGTCTTGGCAAGGTGAAGAGCAATCTGGACTCCGGTTGTTTCGAGGCGGTTCAAGAGGCAGGTATTACCGCCCTGAACCTTGACGACTCGGTGACCGACAGTCTGAGAAAAACCTACCAGGATCGTCGGGACACGCTTATTCCAGGTCTCAAGCGTCTCGGCTTGGAGGTCGATCCCCCACCCGCGGCGTTTTACGTGTGGGTGACGGTACCGAAGGGTTATACGTCGACGTCGTTTACCGCCCATCTGTTGGAGAAGGCCGGCATCGTGACGACGCCCGGCAACGGGTTTGGAGCGCCCGGAGAGGGATATATCCGCATGACGCTGTGCACCTCCAAAGAACGGTTGGCGGAAGCGGTCGAGCGAATCAAGAAGGCAGGCTTTTGACCATGTCGTTCGTTAAGCGTCGTTCGCAGCCGGCGCCTTCGTTTTGACGATGCACGAATAACGCTTCGCGAGATACGCGCATGAAAGAGACGGTCTTCATCGGATTCGGATCGAATGTAGGCGATCGAGTCGATTTCTGCGATCGAGCGGTCACGTTGCTCAGTCTCCTGCCACATTCTCGGCTGACGGGTGTCTCGCTGTTGTATGAGACCGAACCGATTCGGGATCGGACCGACCCAGGCGAGGCTTGGTTCCTGAATGGAGTAGTTCAGCTTGAAACGGCCATCGCTCCGCGCAGTCTCCTGACGACACTCCAAGAAATCGAACGTTCTCTCGGGCGGGATGATGACAACCGGTCCGGTCCTCGCACGATGGACCTTGACATGCTCTTTTATGGTGAGCGTGTCATTAAGGAACCCGGCTTGACCATTCCCCATCCTCGTCTCCATCAGCGACGATTTGTCCTTATGCCCATGAATGAACTTGACCCGTTGTGGGTCCATCCCACGCTCAAACAGTCGATGGCGCAGTTATTAACGGATGTCCAAGACTGGTCTGAAGTGCGTCTTCTCTTTCCTCAGCCTTCCACGAGATACGGCTCACGCCCTGCTTGCAGCTCACCATCCGGCTCATGAAGATCATTCGCTCACCGGCAGCCATGGCAGCCTGGAGCGAGGCACTGAGACGTGAAGGCGTCACGATCGGGTTTGTCCCGACGATGGGTGCGCTGCATGACGGGCATCGATCGCTGATTCGTGAAGCACGATTACGGTGCGATGCGCTGGTGGTGAGTATTTTTGTCAATCCTGCACAATTCGGACCCCAGGAAGACCTCGTCAAGTATCCCCGCCCCATTGTGCGCGACAGAGCGGTATGCCGACAGGAAGGAGTCGACGTCTGTTTTGAACCGACCGTGGAGGCGATGTACCCGAGCGGATTTCAAACCAGGGTGACCCTTCCGGCCATTGCACGCCGGTGGGAAGGGGAAGCACGCCCGCATCATTTTCCCGGTGTTGCGACCGTCGTGACGAAGCTTTTCGGAATCGTCCGTCCTCAGATCGCGCTCTTTGGACAGAAAGACTTTCAGCAATCAGCACTCATCCGGCAGTTGATCAAGGATTTGAACCTGGGGGTGGAGATTATCGTGCATCCGACCGTGCGGGAAAAGGATGGATTAGCGATGAGCTCACGCAATGTCTATCTCTCGCCGGATGAACGACGTCGAGCTGTGACGCTGTACAAGAGCCTGAAAACAGGAGCCGAGGCGATTCGAAGAGGCGTGGCTGATGGAACGGCAATTCAGGAGGCGATGGTTCAGGTCGTCAAAGGCGAACCTGCCATGACCGCCGATTATTTGGCGGTGTGCGATCCGATTACTCTCGAGCCACTCTCCACGGTGGCGGGTAAGGCGTTGTTGCTCGGAGCGGTTCGTATCGGAGCAGTTCGGCTCATTGATAATATTCTCGTCTCCGCGAAATAAGCTCAGTCTCGTCATTATGTGAACGTATGCGACGGGCCTCACTCCTTGCTAAGGCGGAATGGTTTGTCTTGCTGAAACTCCTCCAACGGCCTTCCTAGACGGCTTTTTCAGTGCGGCCAGGCGGTTTCACGACAAGAGATTTTGATGCAGGCTCTGTCCTACCAGTAAGCTGAGGATCACCTGACTGAGGCGGTTTTTGTCATCCGCCACCATTTCGAGGAACCGGATGCCCATCGATTCCGGACGCGACGAACAGACCATGGCCGTTTCAATCTTGATAGGCTCTTCGTCGGAAGCCGGTTTGATGACCAGCTCGATAAAAGTCCCTTGCGGTAAGGAGGTCGTCGTTTCCAATGTGCAACCTCCCATGGAAATATCCGTCACACGATTATCCATTCGCATGGCATTCTCCGTGCGAAGGTTGGCCCGGAGCGACACGGGTAAGCGTTTATATTGTCGGCGATCCGCGACGGAGGTTTGACCGGGGACCTGATTGCGATAGGCACGAAAGCGCCTGGTGCAGAGTTGGCACCGAAATGAAAAGATCCTGAAGCGATTCACAATTCGCTCCAAGGTCCCCTCGTCATGGACGACTCGGACGAAGGGTGTTCCGCAACTTGGACAGTGTGGGTCTCTCATGAACTCCGGGGCACACCGGCGGCCTCGTGCACAGACAGCTGTCCCGCCGACCGATGCTCCCGCTGGATCTCCAAAATCGATTCGATATCGGCCGGTGAGTACGTGGGTGGCTTCACCCATTTCCCATCGGCCCGCTTGTACCCGCCGATCTTGCTCAGGTTGGAGCGGTGCACTTCTTGGAACACCGGTTCCATATCGATTCCATAGGACACCGCGGTTCCATAAACCACATAGAGAAGGTCCGCCATTTCTTTGGCGATCGCGGCCAGATTGCCGGCGGCCATTGCGTCCTTCAATTCATCGAACTCTTCTTGAATGAGGCGAACACGAAGTTGTTTCGTGTCCTCATTCAGATCGGTCGGAGTGCGCTGTGCCAAAATCTCGAACTTGCTGTGAAATGCTTCGACCATGGCCTGTTCGTCAGTCATGCCGGCTCCTTCATTCATTCGATGTCAAACGACAACGTCTTACGTGGAATAACTTCCGTCGGTTCCAACGCCATAATGTCCCGATCCGACGAGACTCCCAATTCTTTGAAGCGCCGCGCTGCGGGAAGGATGCGCGTCTCCAGAGAACCGACGGCGCGATTATACGCGGACACGCTTTTCCCGAGCGCCTGTCCGACATCGTTCATATGTTCAGCCAGCACCGCCATGCGCTCGTACAATTCCTTGCCCAACCGACCGGCTTCTTCCGCATGGGCCGTCATGCGTTCTTGGCGCCAGCCATACGCGACTGCGCGGAGTAACGCGATGAGCGTCGCGGGGGTGGCCAACACGATTCCGTTGGCAAATCCTTCTTCAATAAGGCGGGGGTTGTGGTCCAGCGCCGCTCCGAGGAATTGTTCCCCGGGCAGAAACAACACGACGAACTCCGGTGCGCGGTCGAACTGAGTCCAGTACGCTTTCAACGACAATTCGTCCATGCGACTCTTGACCTGAGCGGCATGGCGACGCAGGGCGTCCGTCTGTTGCGCTTCAGTCTGAGCTTCATGAGCCTCCAGGTAGGCGGAGAGCACCGTCTTCGCATCCACGATGATTTGTCGCTCTCCGGGCAACTGTACGATCATATCGGGTCGAAACCGCCCCTCGTCACCTGTCACGGAGTGCTGCTCGACGAAATCACAATGATCGACCATCCCGGCGAGTTCGGCGACCCGCTTCAACGTCAACTCGCCCCATTGACCCCGTACGGTCGGAGCCCGCAGAGCTTTCACCAGGTTTCCGGTCTCCTGCTGCAACCGTTGCTGCGATTCCGCCAACGATCGTAGATGTTGATCCAATCCCCCGTAGGCGGATTGCCGGGACTGTTCCAACAGTCGCAACTGTTCATCATAGCGTTGAAGCGACTCTTGGAGCGGGCGGACTAGCGCATCGACGGCCTGCTGCCGCTGTGCCAAGTCGCTGTCCGCTTTGATATGGAGAGTTTCAAACGATACGGCGGCGAGCTTCAAGAAGGTCTCGTTGTTGTGTTTCAATGCCTCGCCGGAGAGCGTTTGAAACGCACCCAGGAGTTCCTGCCTCGTGTGGTCGATCAGGGCTTTCTGGTCCAGCAGTTGTCGGGCCGTATCCTCCAGACGGGTTTCCGCCGTCACTCGAGCCTGTTGAGCCTCCGCCCATGCTCGTTGGGCAGATGAAAGAGCTTCGTGCTCGCTTTCGAGTCGCATTCGTAGCTCGTCCACGGTGGCTTCAGCTCGCTGAGCCGGAGGTCGCAAGCGGCTGGTGACCCATAGACCGATCAAGAGGCCGCCGCAAAACAGCCCCACACCAAAGGCTACAAGAATGGCAGCCATATCAGTCACATCAGTCATCGCATAGCCTGCATGGAGGGCGGTGTAGTGAACACTGCATATAGTGTGAAGTGCTGATAATTTAAAGCAGAGTACGCAAGGGATTGAAAAAGATCAAGGAGCAGAAGGCCCCAATCAATCAGCTCTATCCGTCAGCGGATTGTGAGGATGGCCCTATACGGATGGTCCCTGAGTCGGCGTCCATTGCTATACGCTGTCCATCGGTAAGCCGGGCCATGGCGCCTTCAACGTTGGCGATCGTCGGTAGTCCGTATTCTCGAGCGATGATGGCTCCATGAGAGAGAGTGCCGCCCATTTCCGCGATCAGACCACCGGCAAGGCCGAAGAGCGGAGCCAGCCCGGGGTCGATCACCGGGACGACAAGAATTTCCCCCGCCATGACCTTACCCCAATCTTCAACCGAGCGAATCACTCGAACCGGGCCAGTTACGGTTCCGATGCTGATCGGCATGCCTGACAAGAGATCGCCCCCGGCGGATTTTTCCGATGCCCTCGCCTGCTCGCTCGCAGTTTGCCAGTCGCGAATCGTGTCCGGCACCTCGATCGCCGCATTGCGTGCTCGCTCGCTTCTCCTGGCCTGGATCACAGCCGTCCAGTCGCGGGTGCTTCCGGCGAGCAGGTCGGCCCGATCCTTGATCGTCAAAAAAAAGATGTCGTCCACCTGATGAAGCAGCCCCCGTTCGACCAAACGCTCTCCGACGCGTATCAACAGGGTACGGATGGCGGTCGAGTAATACATCAAATGATGTCGGTTGGCTTCGCGCAGCGAGAAGAAACGGCAGAGCCTTCGGTAACACCACAGGAAGACGATCCATCTGTGATAACGCCAGCCGATGCGTTGCTTGATCCGAGTCAGTGCGTCGGTTTTCGCAGTTCCCTGACGTAAGAGAATGTGTTGTCGTGAAGGAGAGGCGGACATGAGCTGGATACGCACGATAGCCAGAATCGATTCCGGATTGTCGGCCAGACGCGGAGACATGACGTCCGATTCACCGATCGCGCGGTGCCCATAGTCATCCAAATAACCGTTGAAAACTCGAAGGAAATGCGTGCCGGCCAGAGCCACACGAAACGCCGAAGAGTCCCATGGTTCGGATGTGAGAAAAGCGTTCGTCCTCGGTTCGTCTCGGGCGATGTCCGTCAGCTCCGCGAGTCGGAGGATCTGTTGCGCGCTGATGACGGTCCCTTGTCCTTGGAGCGCGGCGTTCAACAAGCCCCTCCAGTCCGTGCCGAGCCAACGAGGAAGGAATTGGCTGAAGAGCTGCAGACATTGTCCGACTCCCGCGGCGATGCCGAACGTCACCTCCCGCCCTTCCAACCAGGGACCGAGCTTGTCGAGTTCGGTCACGAGTTCTTCCAAGGACAGGTGCAGAATGCGCTCACGGCGATACGTCATGGCCAAGTGTTTCATTTCCTGAAACAGGTGCGGACCAGAGCGTTCAACTCGTCGCATCTCCGCCCACATCATCCACAAGGCTCGGAGAAATGCCACCCCGTTGAGCGGTCGTACCGGTGGGATGGTATGCAGTGGTTCACCGCCCATCTGTTCGGCATTCAGCGACGGATCTCCATGCAGTTGGGCGATCAAGATATGAAATAGGGTGACGTTCATGTACGGGCGTCCCTTCAGCACGCGAACTGATGAGAGACCGTCGGGAATACGGCAACCAAACCTTCGATAGTGAGCGAGGATATAACGCTCCATGAACTGTTCGAGAAACGAGAGACTCAGCAGACTCGGGAGTTCCGGCATCGTCTCCTTGAAATTGGCACGCGACCACTCGCAGTCATCGTTGGTGAAATCGGTTGAAGGACGGACAGCGGTAATCGGCCTGGCCTGCACGAGCCAGAGTTGTGTGGCGTCGAATACCCATTCGAGGTCCATCGGGTGTCCGAAGGCCTGCTCGACTTGTTTGGTGATCAGGGCAAGGGAAAAGACTTGATCATCCGTCAGCGACGGACGGACTTGACCCGCTTCATCGAGCCGATCGGTGCGCAGGCCTCTCTCGGAAATCATCAGACGTTCAAACTTGTGAGCGAGACTGCGTGAGCGAATGCAGATAGGTTGTCCCTGGTCGGTCATCTCCACGACATACTGATCCGGCTCAACCCTTCCATCGACCAGCGGCGCAGCGAGACCAGGTACGGCGTTGATCGTGACATGATTCCATCGCCCGGTCACAGGATGTATTGAATAGGCGACTCCGGCCGATCGTGCATCGACCATCGGTTGGATGATCACTGCCATTCTGGGAGGAGGTGCCTGATTCCGGTGAGCCGTGTAGCCCACCACCCGTTCCTCCCACAGCGATGCCCAAAGGTCCTTCAGTGCCGAGTCGATTTCAGAAGAACACATACCCAGGTGCGTGCGATAGAGTCCCGCAAAACTGGCGTGAGCCGTATCCTCGTTCGTGACCGATGATCGAACGGCCCAGCGTGTGGCTGATGGTTGATTGAGTGTTTGGAGTGCCGTCTGCCATCGGAAGGCTAGATGGGATGTCTCTAGTTGTCTGATGCGATTCCGGCAGTCGGCCAAGGCCGACGTGCGTTCGTTTCCTTCCAGCGCTCCGACCTTCTGCCACTCCTCTTCCTCTCTAAACCCTGACGCATGCAGAGTGTGCGCATAGGCCTCTGTCGTGACGCAGAATCCTTCAGGAACGGCAAAGCCGGCGGCGATGAGCCCAGCGAGTCCAACGGCCTTTCCGCCAGTGAGTGTGACATCGCTGCAGTGAGACAGCGGAAGGATCAAGGGACGGTGCATAAGGCGGCATAGTAGCTAGAGCAGGAGGACCAGGTAAAGGTCATTGACGTTCGTGCCGGTAGGACCGGTATGGATGTGACATCCAAGGGCCTTTAAGGCAGGGTAGGTATTGTGGTGATTGAGAAACGAATGCAGATCAATGCCGAGTTTTTTTGCTCGGGCGACGGTGTTGCCGCTGACAATCGCTCCGGCTGCATCGGTGGGTCCGTCTGTTCCGTCGGTGCCCAGTGCCACGACCCATGTGTTGAGGAGGCCGGTAATCTCACATGCCGCCGCCGCGGCAAACTCTTGGGCCCGTCCGCCTTTTCCTCGGCCTGTGACCGTCACCGTGGTTTCGCCTCCCGCGATGAGACAGCAGGGGCGCTTCAAGAGACTATGTCGTTCCGTGATTGTCTTGGCAATGCCGGTCAACTGCTTCGCTGCCACACGTGCCTCTCCGATGATAGGGTCCGAAACGATCGTGGTGCGGAGACCGGCTTGCTGTGCGGCACGTGCGACCGCTTCCAGCAGGATCCGATTATTACCGATGATGTGATGCTGTACTGAGCGCAACCGTGGCGAACCGGGCTTCTGAGTCTCAGGGGCTTTTCCTCGTCGCCCACGGTCCAAGTAGCGGCGGACGGACGCCGGTATGGCAGGCCAGCATCCATATCGCTGCAACACTTCCACGGCATCTGCAAAGGTCGATGGATCGCCGGCTGTCGGCCCGGAGCCGATGGAACCGAGATCATCGCCGATGACGTCTGAGAGAATGAGCGTGATGATCCGCCCTCGAGTGGATCCCGCCAGTCCACCGCCTTTGATCAAGGACAGATGCTTTCGAACGACATTGACCTCATTGATGGCTGCTCCGCTGCGGAGCAGCAGGCGCGTCGTACGTTGCTTATCAGCCAGTGTTACGCCTGCGACCGGAGCCGGTAGGAGGCTCGATGCACCTCCTGACACGAGAACGATCAACAGATCTCGCGGTTTCAGATGTTGTATGAAATTCAGGAGCCGCTGGGTCGCGTGAATGCCGGCGCGATTGGGTATTGGGTGACCGGCTTCGAGCACGGCGATCCGCTTGGTGGCGAGCCTGTGACCTGTCTTGACGATGACGAGTCCCCCTTCCAGCCTTTCCCCAAGGACTGCCTCCAATGCCTGCGCCATCCTTGCGGACGCCTTGCCGGCACCGACGGCTATCACACGGTCGATCCGCGAAAGATCATAAATGTTATGACCCACTCGCAAAGAATGTCTCTTGAGCGAGACGCTTCGAAGCAGGGCCTGGTAGGGGTCCGCCGCCTCCAGCCCCGCGGCAATCAGTTTCCGAAGAAGTGGCGGCGCAGGGAAAGCGGGCAATTGAAGTGCCATTGACGAGAAGATTAAGGAGCAGCCATTTCTTGTTTGAAGCACCGATTGGGGCAGCTCTGACGAGGAATTCGAATGTGATAGGTCCCGCGAGGGAGGACATCCTTTTTAAATTCAGGATTCAGCATCTTGAGTTCAAGCAGATAGGTGCCGAATTCCTCGGCGATCGAGGTCAGCGCGCGCTGGGATTCCTTGACGTTGACCGTGATAGTTTCAGTCTCAAGCGGCATATAGAGGTCTTTCTTGGTCAGCCCAAGATACTTCTCCGGCTGAGAATAGATTTCCTTCGCGGCGATGATACGAGGAACATACCGCATGGTCTCACGAGGGCCATGCATCTTCCAATAGTCGGTAATTTTTTGCTCCTTGAGCAGTTTGCGGACCCGTTCCTCACCCGCGTTGTAGGAGGCCATCGCCAAGAACCAATCATTGTCCTGAAAGTCCTTCAGGTACTTGAGGTACTTTACCGCCGCTTCAGTCGACATTTCGAGATTCCGACGTTCATCCCTAACGGCGTCGCTCTTCAAACGATACCGGCGACCAGTGGAGGGGATGAATTGCCAGGGGCCGGATGCCTTCGCTCTCGAGTAGGCGGCTGAAATGCATTTGCTTTCGACGAGCAACATGTACTTGAGATCATCAGGCAAACCGGCATCGGCCAACTGTTTTTCTGCTGGAGGAAAACAACGTCCGGTGCGTTTGGCGAGGATGATACTCTCACCTTGATCTTCCAAGAATTGATAAAATTCATATTCGATCCGTTCTCTCACTTGCCAGTTATCCAACGGGACCGGCATTCCGGCAAATGTGATCTTGTCTGGCAGCTTGAATGAACTCAAAAAGAACCGCTCTCCATCGCGTTTGATTTCCGGCAGAATGACAAGCCGGTCTTCCGGTTCGGACTGCAAATCGAGCAGGTCCGGTAATAGGAGATCCTTTTCACCGTAGGATTTTTGGGCGCCATTATCCCCCGATTCCGACGTGGCCAGAACCGGAGAGCTCATGGACAGGATAAAAATAGCGATTCCGACCGCAGAAAACACGGACTGCCAACCACGAATCATCATGCTCCAACTCCTCTAGGACATCCGGGGCACGCCTTCATAAAACGCGGGGTTATGCTAACAGTCCATTGAAACGGGTGATGTCAAGCCGCGTGTGTAAATTGACGAA
>FRDC01003536.1_pt1 | contig 74302 bp, 60 predicted proteins | sample 1106171 | NCBI WGS metagenome assembly FRDC01 (sample SAMEA3930566, study PRJEB13176) | freshwater metagenome | biome: Drinking water system; feature: drinking water; material: water | place: Singapore | collected 2014-12-20 | reverse complement strand
ACTACCTGCGCGCGGGCAAGCTGGCCGAGGCACGAGGCAAGTACGAGTCTCTGCTTCCCATGGTTGGGGATAGCGCCGGATTACTTAACAACATGGCCATCGTGTACTCTCGACTCGGAGAGGCGAAGGTCGCCCTCTCGTACGCCGAGCGTGCTCACGCCCGTGCGCCCGAAAACCCCGCTATTCAAGACACCTACGGCTGGGTCCTCGTNNNNGGATGCCGGTCTGAAGCATCTTCGGGACGCACGTCTACGAGATCCCCGCAACCCAGAAATTCGGTATCACCTCGCTTATGCACTGGCGAAAATCGGGAGGGCCGACGACGCGCGGACAGAGCTGGTGGTGCTGTTGAAGGAAAATGCTTCATTCGAGGCCGTCAGCGACGCCCGCAAGTTGATGGAGCAACTCGGTCCGCGTTCAATGGTTCCCTGACTCGAGTAATCGACAGCGAATCGCAGGGAAAGCGAGGACAGTTTCTGAGGATTTCGACGCGAATGGCGGAAATACACAAGGAAAGGAGTCGGGGGAGACTTGGACCGCCCCCATTGATTGAGCCGAATCTTTAGTGCTCGACAGGTTTCTGGCGTCGGAACCATTTACACTCCCGGTCCGAGGGAATTCTATACGTGCGCAACCCATTAATTTTGAACCTATAAAATCCTTGGCGGGCTTTTTGCTCCAATGCCACCAAAATCTAACGAATCGAGGGTTTTATGTCCCGCGCTACAACATCACTGGCAAGCTGTGGACTCTTGGGCATTGCCTTGGCAATGAGTTCCGCCGCGCAAGCAACCGTCACTTGGTCGTTCAGCTCCAGCCATACGACAAGCGTGGCGGGTCTGGGAACAGGTAATTGCGCATTGTCCACGCAGTCGTGCTACGGCGCGACGCGTACTTGGAATGGAACGGGGGCTGGCGCTCCCACCGTAACCGGGTCGGCGTGGGCCGATACCGGGGGAGCGAGACCCGGCACGCAGCTCGGACAAACCATCCAAAATGCGTACTTGCCGGTATGGTCGGGCGGTCTTGGCGTTGTGAACCGTGGCACCTTGAGTTCAACCACAGCGGCTTGGAACACCAACGGGATCGATGGAGGCGAAGGGGCGCCGCGCACCGCAAGCACAAGCTCTCCCGAGCACGCCGTTGACAATAACGGCAACGGGGCCACTAATGGATCTGCGCGGTACGTCTACGATTCGGTCCTGTTCACTTTCTCCGAGGCCGTCATTTTGACGGGTGTAACGATCGGCTGGCCCAGCACTACTTCCAGCTACGATACCGACATATCGTTGTTGGCCTTTACTGGCAGCACCTTCAATGCGCAGACGGATCTGAACGGAAAAACGTATCAGTCGCTTGCAACCTCCTCCAACTGGACTACGGTCGGCAACTACGCGAACCTCCAGCAAGGCGTGAGCAAAGCGGTAGCTGGCGAAGCCAAGGTACCTACGGGAAGCAAGTATTGGCTGATCAGCGCCTACAACCCGATATTCGGCAACGGCGCGAACCTCCAGACGGGAAATGACTATTTTAAAATTCTGGCTCTCGCTGGAACTACCTACCGGGTCCCTGAGCCAGGCGCTCTCGGATTGCTGCTCTCCGCGGGGGCATCAGTGGTGGTGGTGAGGAGACTGAGAAAACGAACCCAGCAGTTTGGCTAGACGCGACGATTCGAACGGTCACTCAGAGGAGAAGCCTTGGGAGAAGTCCCAAGGCTTTTTTTTTGAATCTGCGAGGACAGAGAGAGGTTACTCGAGGTGTGGTCCGCCCCTCAGCTAGGTGTATGCTCCCCGGCTGAAGCTCCCCACCTTGAGCCCGTCAGCATGGGATTGGAGGCCGTCCCGCCGAGCTTGTTGCCGTCTGTTCCAGGGGTCCGGGCGGTTTACACTTCGTCGGGATAGCGTTTGAGGCGAGAGCGCAAAATCCGGCCAAGGTGATTCCGGCAACCGGGGGTACGGAATGTCTAAGGCCTGCGTGGCAGCTGGTTTGGCCCTCCCATTCGCTGAAGTTCGACGCCCGATTTGCACCCATCGCCTTCCATGCAAAGAATACTTCTCATCGAACCAGATGCGCGCCTGCGCGAATGGTGTCGGCTGCACCTCACGACACTCGGCTACGCCGTCACGGTCATGGGCGATTGTCAGCGCGCGCTGGAATTCATGCGCAACGAACCGCCCGACCTGACGCTCTTGGCAACCGATTCACCAGGAATTTCGGTCTTCGTCCTCGCTGCAGCGGTTCGGTCCGGATCGCAAACGGCACACGCGCCAATTGTCTTTATCGTGCCGGGAAACGATGCGGCGGCGCTTGCCCAAGCGATTGCCATCGATCCGCGCGCCGTACTGACCAAACCGATTTCTCGTCCTGCGCTGCTCGAAGCCGTACTCTCACGTCTCAGTCGAGCAGACGAGTCACGTACCGCACCTGTTGCACCATTAGGCCGACCTGCTGCCGCACCGGCGAACACAGGCGGAACCTCCGGTCTGCTTGTGGAGGCCAGGGACGCCTCGGTACTGGTCGTGGTTCTCCGAAACCTCGTGTCCCTTGCCCGCTCAATGCGGGCCCGTACGCTCGAGATCCTGATCGAGCGGTTTGCCGAAGATGCACGCGAAGTGATTCTCGCCAGCGGCGGTTGGTGTATTCGCGCCGACGCGTCGGGATTGACTGCGCTATTCGAGGATGGTCCCCATGCCGATCGCAGCCACGCCGCCCGCGCGGTGGAGTCGGCTTTGCGCATTGCGCTCACGGCACGACGAGTTAAACGCTGGGCGGATACGACATTATCGGATGTCCAGATTCCCCCTTTGTCAGTCGGTTGTGGGGTTCACAGTGGTGAAATCATCGTCACCCGGCTATCCGTAAGTGGGCACTTGTCTCCCAGCATCGCCGGCCAGACTGCGGACATCGCGCTGCGGCTAAACGGGCGTGCCAAGGGCTTGGGCTGGAGCGTGGCGGCATCCGAGTCGGCGGCCTTTCTAGCCGGATCCCGATTTAAGTTCGGTCGCCGGGCCACGCTGACAGATACCGACCACGGGGTCACGATTCCGGTGATCGAAGTCCTCGGATTCAATCCCGGAACCGCCCGTCCGGGGGAACTGCCGTTGATGGCGGAAGTGCGCGAAGCCGTGCTCGCGAGCGCTGTGCTGTCACGGCTCGCTGGCGATGCCGCTCCCGCCGAAACCGACAAGACGATCGTCGTCAGCGCCAATCGCGGCGATACCGACCCCTTCCCGGAGATCCCACAACGACGCATCGCCCGCCGGTTGCGCCAGAGCGACCATGTCCTGAGTTTCGTGTCGATGCACGTACCGACCGACCGTGAGGAAATCGTGCGCACGATTGCCCAGGACAACAACCCACCCGAGTTCATCGACGCATATCTCGAGGACTACCGGCTGTTGTCCGGCCTGGAACAGCGCAATGTGCTCACCATCTACGAAGTCGGGCGGACGCCGTCGTTGGCCTACGTCGCAGCAGAATGGCTCGCTGGCGGAACCCTCATGGAGGCTATCCGAAGCAAGTTGCCCGTAGGCTTGGCATTGAACTACTTGGCCCAGATGTGCTTCGCGGTGGACGCCGTTCACGGCATCGGGATGCCGCACGGGGCTTTGCAGAGCGACCATTTCATGCTTCGGGAGGACGGCGTCGTCGTGCTCGCGGACTTCAACGTTCAACAGCGTACTCTCGATATGTTGACCACGGTTCACGCGACTTCCGAGGAAGCACCACAAGCGGCCCCGCGCGCTACTGGCGATGACGCCGCGACCATTCGGCGGGATTTCCGATCTCTGGGCCTGATCCTCCACGGCATGCTGACGGCCGATCCCACTCTCGCAAAGAGCGCGAGCAACGCTTCCGGCCCGACCCTCGAGGCGCGCACGCGACTGCCTATCGAACTCTCGCCACTGCAACCCATACTGGACGGACTCCTCGGCGTGGGGGATCAGCGTCCCATCGAACGAGCGGAGGAAGTCCTCGTCGAGTTGCTCGGATTACGCGAAGTGTTCCCGTTCGATATCCGGTCCGGTGACGCGGGCAGAGCCGGGGACCTCGCGTGAAACACGTGGCGACACCCCCAAGAGCCAGCCCTATCTCTGCAGCGTCTTCAGCAAAATCGACAGCGGCTTTCCCGGGATTGCGTACGTTATCCCGCTGGGCTGGCTGATGGCCGACTCCTTCGTGCCCTTCACGAACACCATGTTGATGATGCCAACGACTTCGCCAGTCGCGGGGTCGTAGAGCGGGCTGCCGCTGTTTCCCGGATAGGCCGTGGCGTCCAGCTGGACGATGGTGTAGGGCCTGCTCGCGAGCCGCTTGATCGTTTTCGTATCCAGTTCGCCCGCCGAATTCCCCGGCAGTGCGATAGGTGCGATCGCACTCACCATCGCTCGATTGGTTGCAGGAACAAGCCCCAACACGACGCCGATCGGGAAGCCGGTGAAGAGCAGATCCTGCCCTTCCTTGACTCCCTCGGCATCCGATACAGCCAGCGCGGGCAACGGGATACCTTCGATGCCAAGTATGGCGATGTCGTACTCGCGACTAACGAGCAACACCTTTCCCGGACGGATTTGAGTCGCAGCCCCACCGGTGGGCGACGGGATCGCGACAGCGATCATTTCGTGCCGCGCCGGTTGAACAATCGGCGGCACGACATGCGCGTTCGTAACGACGAGCAGTCCGTCGCCTACCACGAATCCCGTCCCGGAAAATGTGAATGCAGGATTACGCGTTCGCTCGTAAGTGCCCACTGCGACGATGGACTGCTTAACCTTCGCTATTGTGTCCGTCGGTCCGGCTAGCGACCGCTCGGGAGGCGAGGCAAGTCCCAGCAACGCACCGATTACCAGCATGGCCCGCAACTGAAGGCTCAAGCAACCTGTCCTGCAGTAGCCTTCTGAATGTACCATGGCAACGCCTCCTGCAGACCCGCCTTCAGGTCGTGCGTCGGCTCGAAACCGAGCAACCCTCGAGCCCTGGAAATGTCCGCCTGCGAGTGGCGCACATCGCCTGCGCGGAATTCCTTGTAATGCGGCGATTGTCCTGCCAGTCGCGGTGCGTGAGCACAAAGCAGGTCGCGCAAAGTGATGAACAATGCATTCAGGGACGTTCGCCCCCCGACAGCCACATTGAACACCTGATTCACCGCAGCCGTGTTGTTGGTAAGCGCAGACAGAACATTCGCCTGCACGACATTGAGCACGTAACAGAAATCCCGCGTCGTTTCGCCGTCACCATAGATTTCAACTGGATCACCGTTTAGCAAGCCACGAACCCATCGCGGTATCACCGCGGCATACGCGCCGTTCGGATCCTGTCGTGCGCCGAAGACGTTGAAGTAGCGCAGACCGATCGTCTGCATCCCATAGCAGCGGCCGAACACGTTTGCGTAGAGCTCGTTCGCCCGCTTGCTCACGGCGTAGGGAGAAAGCGGTTCGCCGATCTCGGCCTCAATCTTCGGCAATCCCGGATAGTCGCCATAGACCGAACTCGACGATGCGTATACGAACCGCTTCACACCAGCGTCCTTGGCGGCCACGAGCATGTTGATGAAGCCCGTCACGTTGGCGGCGTTGGAATCGAGCGGCTTCTCGACCGAACGAGGAACGGAACCGAGCGCCGCGTGGTGGAGCACGAAATCGACATCGCGGCACGCCGCACGGCACGCCTCAGGATCCCGGATGTCGGATTCGAGGAGTCGATGCCGCCTCCAGCGCTCGGCGCTCACCCGGATTCTCACGTCTTCGAGATTGGCCCGATGCCCGGTCGCGAAATTGTCCATGCTCGTGACGCGCTGGCCGAGATCGAGCAACCGCTGGACAAGGTGCGATCCGATGAAACCGGCCCCTCCGGTAACGAGCCAATGATGAGAGTGCTGCGCGAGATCTGCGGCGATCTCGGCAGGCAGTTTCAGGGCGACCACGTCACAGCCGCCAGACTTCGACGCCGCGCTCCGCCAGGGCGGGCGCGTCCATAATGCACTTCACGTCGATGATCACCCCGCCAGGACGAAGCTTCGTCACGAAGTCCTTTGCAGGGCGGTTGCTGAACTCCGTATGTGCAACCGCCAGCACCACCGCGGCGGCCGGGGGCAGGGAATCCCAGCCCTCGATCTTCACACCGTATTCGTGGGTAGCCTCCGGGACGTCCGCCACGGGATCGTGAATTCGCACGCGAGCGCCGTAGGATTCCAGTTCCCGAACAACGTCGATCACGCGAGTGTTTCGGGTGTCCGGGCAGTTCTCCTTGAAGGTGAATCCCAGAACGATCACGTCGTCGCCCCGCACCGCAAAGCCGGACTGGATCATCCGTTTCACCGTCTGCTCGGCTATGTACTTTCCCATGTTGTCGTTGATCCGCCGCCCAGCGAGGATCACCTGCGGGTGATATCCGACCTTCTCCGCCTTGTAAGTCAGGTAGTACGGGTCCACGCCAATGCAATGCCCTCCGACCAGCCCCGGCCGGAACGGCAGGAAATTCCATTTCGTCCCGGCGGCCTTCAGCACTTCCAGCGTGTCGATCCCGAGCCGATGGAAGATCAGAGCCAGTTCATTCATCAGCGCGATATTGAGATCGCGCTGCGTGTTCTCGATGACCTTGGCGGCTTCGGCGACGGCGATGCTGCTTGCGCGGTAGACCCCAGCCGTTATCACGCTGCCATACAGTTGCGCTACGCGTTCGAGGGTCTCCGGCGTGTCGCCCGACACGACCTTGGTGATCTTCGTCAGCGTACGTTCCTTGTCGCCAGGATTGATCCGTTCCGGCGAGTAGCCGACGAAGAAATCCTTCTTCCATTTCATTCCCGATTCCCGCTCGATGATCGGGACGCAGACTTCCTCCGTCGCACCGGGGTAGACCGTAGATTCGAAGACCACGACGGCGCCACGCTTCAAGCTCTTGCCCACGGACTTGCTGGCACCGATGAGCGGGGAAAAATCGGGCTGGTGCGCGTCATCGACAGGCGTCGGTACCGCGACGATGATGTAGTCGGCCCGGGCCAATGCCGTCGGGTCGGTCGTCACCTCCAGTTGCGTGGCCGCGCGGAGATTGTCGGGCGAAACCTCTCCGGTCGGATCGACATGTCGACGATAGGCATCGATCTTCGCTTCGGACAGATCGAACCCGATGGTTGGGGTCTTCTTGCCGAACTCGACCGCGAGGGGGAGGCCTACGTAACCCAGGCCTACAACAGCGATGGTTTCCATGGACTTGTGATGATCGAAAGGTCTGCTGTTGTTGTCTAGAGCGCGCGCCAGGGGCCTCACAGGCTCGCAAGGAGCTTCAAGGCCTCGTCCTTGACTGCCTGGTTCGTATGGAGAGTCGGTATCAACTCCAATTCCTTTCGGGCATCGGCCTTCTTTCCAGCCGCTATCAGGGTCTTGGCGTAGTTGAGCCGGATGGTGCCGCTACGGGGCGAACGCGCGACCGCCTGGCCCAGGAGCTCGGCGCCCTTGGCGGGCTCGCCATTCTCCACATAAAGCATGGCCAGCGTGTCCATGATCGCAGTACTCCGGGGGGCGATGGCAAGGGCCTGCTTGCCGATTTCGACGGCCGTCGGATCCTTCAGTTGGCCGAGGCTCCACGCGAGATTGTTCAGGAGAACAGCGTTCTTTGGCTGTGCCTTGGTGGCCAATCGATACCATCGCGCCGCGTTCTGGAAGTCCTGCCGGCCGAGATACCCTTGCCCGATCGCTGCCGCGAGGGTCGGGTCCGTCGGATGTCTCGACGACCAGCTCATGGCCATGGCATCGGCCTCGGTCTTGCCCTGCTTTTCCAGCACTGAGTACAGCTTCCCCGCAAGGGCTGCGTTGTCGAGGTGCCGAATCGCGTCCTTGAGCGTCGATTCCGCCTCCGCCCAGTGCTTCTGAACCGCGAAGATATCGGCCTCAGCGACATAGCCCGTCGGGAGCTTTGGCCATTCCTTCTGAATGAGTTTCGCGGCGGCCAACGCGTCTTCGTATTGCTGCGACGCCACTCCGAGCAGCACCTGCGCTTCGCGTGCGGGTAACCATTCTGGCTGGATCTCGGTCGCACGACGAAGGGCGTTTCGCGCGGCCGTCCATTCCTTCTGCGCGGCATGGGCTCCAGCAAGTCCCAGGTACGGCGCAGCAGATTTCGGCAGCAATGCAGTCAGCTTGCCGTAGTTCGTGATCGCCTGATCCGTCTCGCCCGCCTTGAGTTGCGCGCCGGCCAGCGCATCGAGTATAGCCGCGTCTGACGGATGGGCGGCCTGCGCGTCGAGCGCTGCCCCTACAGCCTTTCTTGCATCTCCACTCTTCAATAGATAGGCGATCTTCGCAAGCTTGGCACGCGTCGAGGCGGGATTTGCTGAGATCGCCTGATCAAGCAAGGGAAGGACTTCCGGCGATGGTGCGCCGGCCTGCTGTTTCAACCCCACGAGCGCCAGCCAAGCCTCACTCTGTTTCGGATCAGACGCGGTTACAGCCTCGAAGCGTTTCACAGCGACTTCTGGTTTGCCTTCTTGTATATCAAGTGCCGCGAGATTCCTCGCCGCGGGCAGGAACGAGGGCTGCAGCTCAAGCGCCCGTTCGAAGTCCACCCTAGCTGCCACCTTGTCTGACTTTGCAAGGCGCACTAAGCCCAAGAGGTTGTGGGTGATGGGATTGTCCGGCTGCTTCTTCTTCAGCCCTTCAGCAGCTTGTAGCGCATTGGCGAATTGCTTGCGGCTCAGGTAATAGCTCACGAGGACCACATCGGCCTCGGTATGCGTGAGGTCCAGGGCAGAGGCAGTTCCCAGATTCTGGATGGCCCGCTGCGGGTCTCCAGCAAGCAGATACATCTGGCCGAGCCTGGTATACGCTGCCGAGTTTTTGGGATCGAGGGACGATGCCTTCTCGAAAAAGCCAACTGCCTTTCGTACCTCGCCGGATGCGGCGTACACCTCACCTGCCAGGAGCAGCGTACCCTTGTCTTGTGATCCCTCCTTAAGGAGAGGGCCAATCGCTGCCTTGGCTTTGTCAATTTGGCCACTTCGAGCATATGTAGTCACAAGCAACCGTCTGGCGTTGAGTGCGCCAGATTGAACTGAAAGTGCCTTCAGTAGATATTGCTCTGCTTCGCCGTAGTTGCCCGCGTCGAGCGCGATTGCACCCGCTAGGGCATTTGCAGAAGCGTAGTCCATTGCGATCCGGAGGACTTCCCGGACCACGTCTCGCGCCCGTGACTTGTCGCCTTTCGAGTATGCGACAAGAGCTTCAAGATAGAGGGCCACGGGCGATCTGCCAGCAGCCTTTTGCATCGCTGTTACGTAATCGGAGGCAGCTTGTACATCCCCCTGTTCCAGCAGGAGCAAGATCACATTGGAGTACGCTTGAGAGCTTGTTGGGCGCAGTTCGATGGCTCGCTTGTAGAGACGGACTGCTTCCGGAAAGTTGCCAGTCGCCTGTACTAGAACACCCTTCTGAAAGTACACCGCATCGCCCGCTTCAGTTTTCGCCAATAGCTCATCAACTATCCTGTTCGCCTCGGCAAGTTCGCCGCGAAACAATGCAAGCTTGCTCAGGATCAGCTTGGCTCTTTGATTTGCGGGATCGAGCGAGAGCGCGTCTTGCAACTTCTTCTGCGCGGCATCCGCTTTCCCGGAATAGAGTAGTGCTTCGCTCATCAGCGACAGGATTGCCGATCGGGCACGCTTGTCCTCAATGTTCGTCCCCTCGCCTTCCAAGAGAACTTCATCGAACTTGCCACTCTCGAGCAATGCGCGGAGCAGCTGGGGATAAAGGTCCATTGCCTCATATCCTGCCGATGCAGCTTTTCGAAGCTCTATCGCTGCGCCCGTCGGATCGCCCATCTCACGAAGCGCCGTTCCGAGCAGATAGCGAGCCTCAGCATTCTCCGGAGTCTTCTGTAGTGCGCTCTTGAACTGAATGACAGCAGCCGCGTAGTCGCCTTTGCCGAGGTAAACTTTGCCCGAGTTTGTAAACCCTTCTGCACTTTCGCCGCCGCATCCGTGGAGAACTAGGACTGTGCAAGAAGCGAGGAACAATGACCTGGCCGCTAGAATTGGGGGGCGCTGTGACATGGGTATATGCTCGCGGTCTGAAACTTGTTGGGTCGAACGAGGCGTCTCGCAATACCGGAGTTCCTAGGTGCGCAGGCCGTACTTATCCATGAGGTCATACAGCGTCGGACGGCTGACTCCGAGCAACTCGGCTGCCTTGCTGATGTTACCGTTACATCGCCCGAGAACCCGAGTGACGGCCTGACGTTCCGCCTCGTCGCGAACACGGCGAAGGTTGAATGCGCCCTCGTCCAACTCCAGCGGCCCGAGCCCGAAATCCTCCGGCCGCAAAGTGGCGGACTCGGCCATGATCACTGCGCGCTTGGTCCGATTCTCCAGTTCCCGGACGTTGCCTGGCCATGGGAAAGAGTCGATCGCCTCCATGGTCTCCGGCAATAACATCCTGGTACCCGTTCGCTGCTCTTCGGCGAAGCGACGTACGAACGCCTGCGCAAGCAGCGACGCATCGCCCTTGCGTTCCCGAAGTGGCGGGATCTCCAGTACGATCTCCGCCAAGCGGTAGTAGAGATCTTCACGGAACTTGCTAGTTTCAATCAATGACTTCAGATCCTGGTGAGTCGCGCAGACGACCCGCACATCGACGGGGATCTCCTGCCGGCCACCGACGCGTTCGATCACACGCTCCTGCAGGAATCGTAGCATTTTCGCCTGCAGCGGCATCGGCAGATCACCGATCTCGTCCAGAAACAGCGTGCCACCGTTCGCAGTCTCAATCTTTCCCGGCGTCTGTTTCGCAGCGCCGGTGAATGCGCCCCGCTCATATCCGAAAAGCTCGCTCTCGAGAAGGTTCTCCGGGATGGCGGCGCAGTTGATTGCAACGAAGCGGCTCGACTTGCGTGACGAAAGGTCGTGAAGCGCACGCGCGAACAACTCCTTCCCCGTGCCCGACTCGCCCAGGAGCATTGCCGTGGCGTTCGTCGACGCAATTTTTTCCACCATTCGGCAGAGCCGTTGCATCGCCGGATCCCGGGTCAGGAGTCCACCCAGCCCCCCCGCAGGCGGCACATTCTGCAGGCGCCGGATCTCCGTTTGCAGCTCGTGCAAACGGAATGCTCTTTCGATGATGAGTGAGAGCACTTCCGCATCGAACGGCTTCTCGCAGAAGTCGTAGGCCCCGAGCGATATCGCGCGCAGCGCGTTGCTCCGGTCATGCTNNATGCTGCCCGGTCACCACGATGATCTTGGAATCGGGCATCAGGGAAAGCGTTTCCTTGAGCAACGCGAGGCCCACGGTCGGTTCATCGGGCTGGGGCGGCAGGCCGAGGTCCATCGTGACGACGGCGGGCTCATGCCGTCGGAGTTGCGCGATCGCCGACTCGCGATCGTCGGCGGTAACGACCTCGTAGCGGTCCAGCGCCCATTTCATCTGCTTCTGCAGCGCGGGATCGTCCTCGACGATCAGCAGCGGTTTGCGCTTGTCGGGCATGCGTCCGCGATCTCCTGTGACGTAACGTTACTGCCACTGTTGAAGCCGGGCAGATACAGCGCAAATCTCGTCCCCTGCCGGGGCTCGCTTTCGACCACAACCTTGCCGCCCAACTCGTTGACGTATTGACGAATCTCATACGTCCCGATGCCCATGCCCGACGATTTGGTCGAACGAAACAGACGAAACAGGTGCTCGCGGACGAACTCTTCGGTCATCCCCGTGCCGGTGTCACGCACTTCGACCACGACATCCGGGTCCTGCGCGTACAGCCGTATTTTTACCGATCCGCCATGCTCGGTGGCATCAAAAGCGTTCTGGACCAAGTGCCCGATGATCCTCTCGATTCGGTCCTCATGCGCGATCGTGCGCAAACCCTCCGTAAGCTCCACTTCGAGTTTCCGACCCTGCCTGGACTGGATGTCGTGAATACGCGTCACGGACTGTGCAAGGTCCACGGGGACCGGCTTGGTGATCGGCGTCGCTCCGGATCTGAGCTGCATGAGCAGCTGATTCATCCGGCTCACCACGTGTTCCACCGTCGAGAGCATATCGCGTTGGAACTCGGGGTTTTGCGCGTGCCGCTCCGCGTTCTTGAGCATGAGAGAAAGCTGTGCCACGAGGTTCTTGAGGTCGTGAACGATGTAGGCGGACATCCGGCTGAAGGCGTTGAGCTGCTGCGCTTCCACCAACGCTTCGGTTGCACGAACCTGCCCCAGAACGGCTGCGGCCTGGCGTGCGCCCGTCTTGAGCAGATCGAGGACTTCCCAATTGATCTCGAAGCTGATGCGCGGTTTTGCGAGGATGACAAAGCCGAGCAATTCGCTACCGTTCGGCAACGGAACCGTGAGCCATGCTTCGGGCATGGCGGTCAACCATGCTGGTACGTGGACATGTGGCTCCTGCGCCGTGAATTTCTCCGGGGCGGACAAGTCGACCACCCAGCCCCGGTTCTTCAAAAGCACGACAAACTCGCTGCCATCGGGTTCCGAATGCTCGAAACGTGCCATGTTCCAGCGCGCCGCCTGGCGGTAGGCATGCCCTTCGCCTGCCAGCCAGATCTGGCCACCAGGGCTCTCGACCAGATCTGCCAACGCCTTGATGCACCGCGTCTTGAGGTCGGGATCTTCGCCCGGTGTGGCGAGCATCTCGGTGAACTTGAGCCACTCGGCGCGATAGTCGTAGCGGTAAGAGAAGAAGTGCTTACTGACGAAAACCTTGAGCCGAGCGCGTATGGATCTGGAGACGAACAGAATGGCAAGTACGATCAGCGCGACGAACAGGAAAGCGGCCTGGACGCCGCGTCCCCAGTCGCCGCCGAACAGACGGACGTAGTAACCGATCGCGGAAACGCCCAGGAGGTAGACGCCGCACAGCAGCAGCGCGGTAGAGCCGAAAACGACGCTCCGCGACACACCGATGTCGATGGCCCAATCGCGATGCCGGACTGTGGCGAGCATCAGAAGCGGAATCGTGAGCGCGTGAGTGAAACCCCTGATGCCCCAGAACTGCGCATCCAGCTTCCGCATGAGCAGCGCGTCCGAGAACAGGAACAAGTCATACCCGTAGATCGCTCCCAACGCTACGCACAACGGCTTCAGCGGCCAGCGCGCGGAGTCGGCTGTGCCTCGGTACATTTGCTCGCAAAGCATCAGCCCGATCACGCAGTGGAGCACCCAAGCGCCCGCGCCGGCCGCCAAGGGGTTGCCGGCGTACGATGCGCTCGACGGCATGTAAATCCAGGCGCCGGCCGCGACCAACGGAAGCGCCGCGGCGATTGCGATCTCGATCCGTGTCCCGAGCCCGAGTCCCGATAGGGTGCCGGTCCGCATGGGGCCGCGGTTGGCGGCAAGGAGGAGTGCGATGAACCAGGTCCATGCAATCGCGCGGGCGGCATCGAGCGCTTGATAGGTCAACCATGCCGATGGCCCGACATCGACGGACAACCACGTACCCGAGGCGGCCCATAGAAAATTCGCCGCGATCGTTCCGACGAACAGCTTGCCCCGATTGCTGTGCAGGCCGCGGCCGACCAGAAGAGCAATGAACAGCCCGAAGCCGGCGCAGCCCACACCGTAGCTGATTGCCGCGAATTGTGATCCGGCGATATCCATGCGTTTCGTAGGTATGGGCAGACTTATCTGTGTTACGAAGGGCACTGTCCGGTAGTGTCAAACTATTTGCACGAACGCGCTCTTCTCCGGACGATCCAGGCTCGGGCGCAGACCCTGCGGCGTGGGCAATTGGGGACCGTTGCCTGCATTCATCGAAAAGCCCGCCCGGTGCGCGGGACAAACCGACAGGACCACCATGCTAACGTGATCGAAAGACAAAGTCACGGCATAGGAATACCTTAAAAACAGTCTGTTACTAAATGAAAGTGAGAGATTTTCCCGGTGGCGCGGGCTTCGGTGCGGCTTCTCCGGACGCCCTGGTCGAGTCCAGACACGCATTCCTCCCGGAACGAGCGGGTTGCAACGATCAGGGGCCCGGCGAGAGGGGTTCTTGATGGATGGTACCTACGCCGCGCTCCGACAATGTCTCTGTGTATTCGGGCGAGACTCAGGCCACTTCGGCATTAGGATCGGTAATGTGGCTTCTACAATTGCCGAGGACCAACATGGCTCGGCTCACGAACCATCACGACGAAGAGGTGATGTCCAGCAACCGATGTTCTTCCTGAAGAAACTGATCGCGGCTTTGGTGCTACCACCCACCGGGCTACTCCTCCTGACCTTGACGGGTATTGCCGTCGCCACGCGATGGCGGCGAATCGGGCTAGGACTGGCATTGCTCGGCAGCGGCTCCCTTCTGATGTTCTCGATGCCTCTGGTGTCGGCGTGGCTGACCGTGGCCATCTGCGATGCAGGGCCGTATGTGCCCGGCGCCTCCCCCGCGCCTGACGCGATCGTCGTGCTCGGCGGCGGCGTGCTCGTCGGCGCAGCCGAGTACGATGGACGCGATTCGCCAGGGAGGCTGACGCTCGAACGAATCCGCTACGGAGCCTACCTCTCCCGGAAGACAGGGCTCCCTTTGGCGGTGGTGGGTGGCAGAGTATTTGAGGGCGAGCCGGAAGGAGAGGTGATGAGACGCGTCCTCGAGCAGGAGTTTCAGATTCCGGTGCGGTGGGTGGAATCGACGTCCCTTAATACCCGGGAGAACGCTCAGCAGGCGAGCAGGCTGCTGCAGCCACAAGGGATACGACGCATCCTGCTCGTGACCCACGGCGTCGATACCCGCCGGGCACGCCGGGAGTTCGAGGCAGCCGGATTTGCGGTTATCCCCGCGCCCACGTTGATACCCTCAATCCACATCGAGAACGTCTGGGACTTTGTCCCGAACATGGGCGCCCTGAGCGGGAGTTACCTTGCGATCTATGAGTTTCTGGGGAATCTGGAAGCCACGCTTCGCGGCTTGCCGAGTTGACCCCATCGCAGCCAGAACGAACTTTTTCTGATGGCGTAGAGCGGGGCTATCCCAGATTCTTTAGCGCGTTTTTGCCATGCCGCCAAGGAATATGAGCAAGTAGAGGAGCAGCGCAAGCCGAGGCGCGTCGAGTGTAGTATCCACCGCACCCAGGAGCGTAGCGCCGGCGAGTGCCCCAAGAAGTCCCGGGGCTTCCATGTCACCCTTGGTCGCCTTGCGCGCCAGCGCAACCGTGGCCAGGACAAGCAATGCGGTAAACGCCACCAGCCCGATCCAGCCCTGCTCGAAGCGCAGGTGGACCCAGAGGTTCTTGATGTGCCAGGGCAGGTGGCTGTCCGTGGTGAAGAACCAGCGGCTCGACCCAGCCGAGAACGTGCCATTGCGCACCAGATCCGTGCCATCCATGCCGACGAGCCTGACGTCATCGACATCGACGACGGCGCCCGGACTGCCGTTGTAGAGCGATAGCTTCACCGGGCGGCGTTTCCACCATGGACCAGCGCCCAGCGTTTCCGATCGAAGCTTCTGTTCGAAGGTGACCCACTCCCCTGACGGTGTTGATGATAGCTCGAGCTTGGGCCACGCGCAGTTGAAGGACGTCAGGAGCCACTTCTGGCAGATCGGAACCGTCAGGCTGGCACGCTCCGACCCCGTTCGTGCTCTAAAGGATAACGTGTACTCCTCACCTCGCCCGAAGCGAACGATCTGATCGAGGTACAAGCTGTCTCCCGAACCAAGGCGGAGGAACGAATTGCCCGCTTCGGTCACGAACCCGTATGCCGCAGGTTTCTGCCCACCTGCGCTTCGCCAGAAATGCACGGAGGGATAACTGCCCACACCCATGCCCAGTAGTTTCGCGGTCCAGTTGCGGTCCAGCATGCCAAGGGCTTCGCGCCAATGCTGCTTGCGCACTTCGACATCCTCGGCGACCTTGCCGAGCCGATCCTGGAAGAACTGCCCTTTTACCACCGGAAGCGCCACCATGGCGGCAGCGCCGACGGCAGCTACGGCGATGCCGAGCTTGAGCGCGCGTCTGTGCTCTCTCGCCCGAAGAATGGCTATGCCGTATCCGAGCAGCGCAACCCCCAGTGCGACTGCAAACGCGACGATCGTCGCCCGTGAAAAGGTCACCGCAGCTGCATAGCCGGCCCCGACCACGGCTCCAACGCTCATTACGCGCAGCACAATGCCGGGGCCCCGGAGCGCGAGAAGCAGCGTGATCGGCGCTGCCATCACCAGATAACTGTCCAGATAGGCGCCGCCGACGTGCATGCTCGACATCGGGCCAGTCACCCGGTAATCGAGGGAGAAGTTGAATGCCCCGGAGAAGAGCCAACGTTCCCAGATCACCACGGCCGCGGTGGCGCCCAAACCGAGTGTCATTCCCACCGAGAAGCGGTGGACCAAAACCTCGATGGTGGGCCGGTCGCGGCGCAGCAACAACGCGAGCGCGAGGAACCACGCCAGACCCTTCGCGACGCGCAAGGCGTTATAAGGGCTGTAGTACAAGGCAAACGCATTCAGATCGAGAGGCGCAAGCGGCCAGAGCCCGATCGCGACCGAGATCGCGCAGGCCAGCACATATGTGGTCCACAGCACAGCCTGTGGCTTCGTCAGGATGCCACGAGGGGCCTCCGTCGCGGGCACTGGCGCCAAGAGGCGCGCGCCCAGCGCGACGAGCAACATCAAATCAGTTTCGTCGAAGAAGAAACGCCCGCTCCAGGGTGCGAGGTCCAGCACGGGCACGAGTGTCGGGACCGCAACAAGCCAAGCGGCCGGGTGTCTCCAGACCAGCCAGCCGAGGCCGGCGCCCAACACGAACAGCGGCACTCTTGCCACAGGCTGCTGCCACCAGAACACCACGGCCGCCACGATCAGCAAGAAACCGATAACACGGTGCCACATCGGCGCCGTGCGCACGCGCATCGGCGATACATGGACGTCGGCATTCTGCGACCGCCGCTGCCGCGTCGCGCCCTGCCCTCCCGTCGCTGCAATGGCCACAGGTTCCAGGCTCGTAGAGGCTCGCGTAGACACGGCGGCCTGTGCGGCCTGAGGCACGCGCGTAGGCGTGGGCGTCGGGGTAACCCCGCTGCAGTGCCGGGTGTCTTCAGCGATGAGCGACACCATGAATCGGCAGGCCGCATAGCCGAGCGCAGCCGCCGCGACCGCGATGATCACATTGGTGGGGTCGGGGCGCTTGCCCGGCGTCACGAGCTTGAGCGCCTCGAAACAACACACCAGCGCGGCCGCGATCCAGATCGTCGCGCCACCTCCTGTGCGCGAAAAGCCCGCATCGCGAAGCCGCCACAGCCACACCAGAATGCCCACCGGCGCGTACAGCAGCACGGTCTGCGTCGCACTGCGAAAGGCATTCGCCTCGGTCGTGAAATAGTGATAGTAGAAGGGCAACCAGCGCACTTCTCCCAATCGCCACCCGATGTCCTTCAGCCCCGCTGCGCTCGCCCGATGCAATCCCTGCGCCGCCGCGGCGCCCACGATGTACAGCGGCGCAAGCGCGAGTACGATAGCTCGCGCCCAGGGACGGGCGGTCTGCAGCAAGCCGGACGTCCAGTACTCGGCAACATAGGCGCCCGCCAGAACGCCTACCCCGCGCGTGAGAACCGAAATGCCTCGGCCAGCACCCGAAATCACGAAGAGCTGCACGAACTCGATGAATACGCCGAACCCCAGCCCCAAGAGGAGTGGGGCAAGCTTGCGGCGTCGCGAGCCGTTCGCGAAGACCATCAGGAATCCGATGGGTAGAACAGATACAACCTCGGCCGCAAGCAGCAAGACACAACGTAACAGGCTAGTACAGTCGCGCGTGGAGTAGAACAGGCCGTCTCCCCCCTGGGCGATCTTCTGTCTGAGTTCCGGAAGCGAAACTACGAAGTCGTAAGGGAAGAAGCTCGCCGCCAGGTACGCGAGCACATACAGGAACAGGGCAGCGCGTGCGCGCGAGATGCGGCGCGATGACAGCGCACTCCACAGGACGTTCAGGCGTTCTCCCGCGCCCACCCAGAGGACGCAGCCCACAGCGATCCCGATGAACTCCGCGAGCAGATCGTTCAACGACACCGTTCTTGGCGGAAAGTAGACCTGCGCGAACTCCACCGCTATCGCGACAGTTCCACAGAGGACCGCGGCGGCCGATATCGGCGCGATCCACGAGCCACCGAGTGCGCGTTGCGCCCATGCGGCGACGAGCACGGACAGCGGGATGTAGAGCAGGAGATTTGCCACCCAGTCCGCACGGTCAACCATGCCGAGCGAGAGCATCGGGATTTGTTCCAGCGTTTGCCAGGCCCGTGCTGCATCGACCCATCGGAAGTCGAACGGCAGCAGGCTGCCATAAACGACGAAGGCAGCGTAGAAAAGGGCCGCCACGCCGAAAGGAAACGCGTGGGCACCCGCTCCAGACCGCGCCACGTTCACGACGAACCTGCGCTCTGCTCTGCGAGTAGCACACGCACCATTCGGCGCAGGCCGCGACCTCGGCGGCTCTGCCGGGAATGTGTCATGGCGTTCCAGTGCCCATGCCGATACGAAGGGCCGCACCCGATGCGCGGAATGTCAACGCGCCCAACACGGGCTCGCTTCGCACCGCCCCCAGCGCATCCTTGTTCCAGGCCGGGAACTGCCTGATGTCGGGGGGCACATCCGCCACGAACGCAAGCGATGTCGCGGTACGTGGCGACACGTCGAGGACCGGAGGCATCGCAAGCGGCGCGCGCAGATAACGTTCTGCTTCCGCGTAGGAAGCTCCAAGGTTGTGCCCCGAGGCATTGCCGCGAATCGCCGGGTCGGCGAACACGGCGTTTGCGAAGACGATGGGCGTGAAGCCCTCCGCTACGCCACGTACGGAAATCCCAGTACCCCGGGCCACCACGGTGTTCTGAAAGATGCGGACGACCCGCGGTGCACCATTGTGCGGCTGAATGCTGATCCCGGGGCCGTGCGGGTTCACCAGCATATTGCTGTAGCACGCGACATTGCCTTCGCCCTGGAACAGCGCCTCGGTCGGGTTGCCGTAGAAGATGTTCCCGTGGATGAGATACATGTCTTCCGAACCCGGTCCAACCGGCGGGAAATGCCCCACCAGCAGATTGGGGCGTGCCCGATCGCCGATCGAAGCGTTCCCGCCCTTAGAGAAGACGTTCCCCCGGATCACCGTATTCAGCGTGTTCTCCGGCATGCCAGGCGCGCTCTGTCGGAAACGCTGATGTTTTATCTGGATGTTGTAGCCGAGCGTGTTCCGGATGATGTTGCCTTCGATGAGCCCGCCCACAAAAGCACCACGGTCATCCGGTCGACCGAGATACATCCCGGTACCCGCGCCGTCGATGACGTTGTTCCGGATGACCCAGCCCCACGCCGGGCAATGCGAGGAAATGCCGACAGTGCCCTGATCAAAGCCATGATTGACGATGGCGAGGCCGGACAGCGTGATGTGGTGCACAAACTTCGAAGGGCCCTCGGCCTTCACGCCGTCGACCTCCAGTCCTTGCCCGTCCAGCGTGAGGTCCCGCACCTCGAGGTACGCGCTGTCCTTCAGGCTCACCGTGTTGCGTCCGTTGCGACCCAGGAAGCGGGCTGGTTCATCGCCGCTCGGACCACGAATTGTGATCGGTCTGCCGGGTTCACCGAGCATGCCGTGCAAGGGCAACGTGTCCCGATACACGCCCGGCGCGAGAGCGAGGGTGTCGCCGGGGCCGAGTTGGCGCAGTAGCGACAGGTAGTTGTCCGGACTTCCGAAGATGTCGCGGGCCGAGGGCTCAGGCTGGGCCCGGGCACGCACCATTCCGGTCGCGGCTTTGGCGGCGAAAGCCACCCCGAGGCATCTCCCGAGGAAGTGTCGTCGGCTGTCGATACCAGGGGAATCCTCACGTTCCGGCATCAGTGCCCGATCAGGCTTGGTGTACCGACACGCTCCGGATTCCGCAGCACGGCCGGAGACTATTGGGCTCGGAACGCTGCCGCTTCATGGAACAGGGCTTGCATCTCGCCAGTGGTGAATGGCCCCATAATATCAGGCGACCAACGACCCATCGCGTTGGTTCTCCGCTTGCGCCTGGACGAATGCGCAGGGCGCTCCCATTTCACATGATCCATGCGGGCCCTCTCTCCTCAATCTGGCCGGGTGCTTCTGACTTGTCTCTACCCCGGGACTTCGCGGCACGAAGAGCCTGACTCTCCGAAAATTCACTGAACTACGCATGAACGGTTTTTTTGGCTGGTTTGCCGCGCCGGACGATCCCGCTTGTGCCGAGCGCAGGCAGGAGCAGGCGCGGCTGGCACTCGATGCTGTTGCAGACGGAGCCATATGGGTCAGCTTGCCTGGTGGCTTCGTCGGCGCGCCCGATGTCCTCACCACCAGCATCCACAAAGCAGGAAACATTTTCGCATCCGTGTGGGGTGCCCCTCTCAATCAAAATGACGGGCACTCGGAAGGATCTAACCCGGCGGAACGCATCGCAATGGCATTCGAGCGCCAAGGCGCCGATTGCCTGCGTTTGCTTCGCGGGGACTTCAGCGTGGCCATATTCGATGCCGCCAGGCGCCGCGGCCTCATCGCACTCGACCGCATGGGGCGATCCACGATGTACTACACCGATGGGGCACAAGGCCTGGGGTTTGCGACGTCCGCAACGCTCCTTCGACTCATGAGGGACGGTCCGGCCGAGGCCGATCCTCAGGCGATCGTCGATTACCTGTACTTCCACATGGTGCCCGGCCCCGGTACGTTTTTTCGGGACATCATGCGCGTGCAGCCGGGCGAAATGGTCGAGTTCTGCGCGGGCAGGATGTCGGTGCGCAGGTACTGGACGCCGGAGTTCGTCGAACATCGACCGACGCGTTTCGAGGAAGCTCGGGACGAGTTCCGTCGTCTTGTCGAGCAGGCGGTCGGCCGCGCAAGCGCTGGTCGCGCTATTGGATGTTTTCTGAGTGGCGGCACAGACAGTTCGACGGTGGCAGGAATGCTCGGGCGGGTGACGGGGCGCCCGCCCCGGACGTTCTCCATTGGTTTCTCTGCCGAGGGTTATGACGAGATGGAGTACGCGCGCATCGCCGTACGGCGATTCGAGGCACAACACACCGAGTATTACGTCACACCCGAAGACGTCGTCGATGCCGTCCCGGCCATCGCCGCCGCTTACGACCAGCCGTTCGGCAATGCCTCCGCGGTTCCAACGCTCCACTGTGCTCGTCTGGCACGGCGCGAAGGCGTCGAAACGCTACTCGCTGGGGACGGCGGGGATGAGTTGTTCGGCGGAAACCAGCGCTACGCGGACCAGTGGATCTTCTCCCTTTACGAGAAGGTGCCGAGCCTCGTGCGCGCCCTGCTGTTGGAGCCCGTGGCGGGCCTTCCGGGTGGATCCAGGGTGATGCCCATTCGCAAACTGCGCAGCTACATCGCGCAGGCGTCGACTCCCATGCCGCTGCGGTTGCAGACCTACAACGCATTCAATCGCTTCGGCGGACGCGAAATCCTCGAGCGTGATTTCGCAGCTTCGGTCAACGTGGGCCATCCAGAAGAATTGATGAAAGGCGTCTACAGGGGCGTGCATGCCGAGACTTTGATCAATCGGATGCTCGCATTCGACTGGCAGTTCACCCTCGCCGACAACGATCTGCGCAAGGTGGGGCGTATGTGCGAGCTGGCAGGGGTGGCGGTGCGCTACCCGTTCCTGGACGAGGATGTGGTCGACTTCTCCATGCGACTGCCGCCGGACTTCAAGCTCAAGGGCAGGCAGCTTCGCTGGTTCTTCAAGCAGGCGCTGGCGGATTTCCTGCCACGCGAGATCATCGAGAAGAAGAAGCACGGCTTCGGCCTCCCCTTCGGCGTCTGGGCAAGGGACAACGCGAGACTTCGCGATCTTGCCTACGATTCGCTTGCAAAGCTCAAGACGCGAGGCATCGTTCGCCCGTCCTTCGTCGACCGACTGATGGAGGGCCACCAGCGCGAACACGCGGCCTATTACGGATCCGAAATCTGGGTGCTGATGATGCTTGAGCAGTGGTTCCAGCATCACCTCGATCGCCCGGGGGCCACCATCGTGCCGCTGACGTTCCGCGCGCAGACAGCCGGTCAGCACACCTCGGCGGTCGAACATGCGAACTGAATAGGCACCATCTCCCGCAAGACTAAATCCATTACCACCAGGCCTCCTGTGGTGAATCCCGAATCTTCGACATCATGATCCGCAAGACAGTCAAAGGCGCCGTCCTCAAGGCCATCAACGCCTACGACAAACGCCACGGCGGGCCGGAGGCGCTGCCGTACTCGGAATGGGGAATGACCGTCTCGCCCGAGGGCGAGCTGTGCTGGGATGGCTGCAGCCTCGTGGCGCTCGCCCGTGAGCACGGCACACCCCTGTACGTCGTGAGCCGTTCCCGCCTCGAGAAGAACTACCGTGGCTTTCTCGGCGCCTTCGCCTCGCGCTACCCCAAGGTGGAGGTCGGCTACTCGTACAAGACCAATCCGCTCCCGGGCGTGATCAAGGCATTGCACGAGTTCGGGGCAAGCGCCGAGGTCATCTCGCACTTCGAGCTGTGGCTGGCGCTTCAGCTTGGCGTCGCGCCAGACAACATCATGCTCAACGGCCCCGGCAAGAGCGATGCCGCGCTCGAGCTTGCCGTCGAGCGGGGCATCCGTCTCATCAACGTCGACAACCTGGACGAGATCGCCAAGATCGATCGCCTCGCGGCCCACTTCGGACGGAAACAGCAGATCGGCGTTCGGGTCGTCACCTCCGTCGGCTGGTCGGCCCAGTTCGGTCTCAGCATCGAAACGGGGGCGGCACGCGAGGCGTTCCAGCGCATGAAGGCCGCGCAACACCTGGTGCCGTGTTCACTGCACGCACACCTGGGCACGGGCATTCGCGACGCGCAGGTCTATTTCCGGGCAGTGGGCGAGATTCTCGCGTTCGCCCGGCAGATGCGCGACGAGTTCGGCATCGACATGCGTTACCTGGATCTCGGCGGCGGTTTCGGCGTCCCGACGGTGCGGCCACTGACCCAGCAGGATGTGAGGCTGCTCGAGAACGGTTACTCCGTGGTGCCGCCCCGCGAAGGACAGGCGCCATCGATCGAAGAGTACGCCGAAGGCATCGTCGCACAGATGGCACGGTACTACGACCTGGCATCCGGGGACGTGCCCCTGCTCTTCTTCGAGCCCGGGCGTGCCATTACCAGCAGCGCGCAGTGCCTGCTCGTAAGCGTTCTGGCCATCAAGCAGGGCAATCGCTTCGGCAACTTCGTCATCTCCAACGGCGGCAAGAACATCACCATGCCGCTGGGCTACGAATACCACGAGTCATTCGTCGCCAACCGCATGAATTCCCCACGCGACACGCGCTATAGCGTTTTCGGTCCACTATGCCATCCGGGCGACATCCTCTTCAAGCATCGCCACCTCCCGAAAGTGGTACCCGGCGACTTGATCACGGTCATGGACGCAGGCGCCTACTTCGTGCCAAATCAGATGAATTTCTCCAACCCGCGACCCGCGGCGGTCATGGTGTTCAACGGAAGGAGCGAACTGATCCGCCGGCGTGAATCGTTCGAGGACATCGTCAGGCTGGATGATCTCGATGGGCGGCGGGCTTTGACCTGACGGCGACGCATCCAGGCCCATACCGCTACGGACCCATGGGTGTATCGCTTCGGGCAGCGCTTGACATGACCAACGGCGGGACATTACTGCTGCGACAGGGAGCGCACGTTCTTCTCCGACCGCTCCCGTTCGGATGGCTCTTTGCCACCGTGCTGGTATTCCTGGCGCTATGTCATCCGCCTTTGCCTGAGCTCCATGCCAACGAGGAGAGCAAGCTCGGCGCGGCGCTGGCGCGCGCATTGGGGCCGGACCGCCACCCTTACAGCCAGTTCATCGGAGACCGTGCACAGGACTCGGCGTTCGACGCCATTGCCGGCCCTGCCGTGCAGGCCATGGGTTTCGAGGGAACGCAGCGCGTCGGCTACGGCCTCGGACTCATGGGTCTTGCAGCGGCAATCGCTTGGCTGACCCTTCACGCCACGACCCGTCTTCTGGAGCCGCTCGGCACCCTTGCGACCACCAGCATCATCGGTCAGACGACGATGGGCGGAGAATTCTTCGTCGGCACATTCGAGCCGAAGACGATCGCCTATCCGCTGGTGCTGGCAGGCATCGCGCTGATCCTGTCGACACGCTATGCCTTGGCAGGAGCGAGCATGGCCATCGCGGCAAACTTTCATTTCCAGGTGGGGGTTTACTGGGCCGCGTTTGCGAGCTTGGCGCTGTGGCCTTGCGGGGCTCCACGTCGCGGCGTTCTCAAGTTCGCCACAGTCTCGGCAATCGGTGCGGCACCTCTGTTAGCCGTCGCCGCATTCGACCAGTGGAGCGCAAGTCGAGGGATCGACACGAGTTCGACCTCCTGGATCTATTCCATTTACCGTAATCCGCATCATGTCGCGCCGTTCTCGTCGCGCGAGCAACTGACCCAGTTCCTGCCCGGCGCAGTCTTTACGGTGGCGATGCTCGGGTGGACCATTTCCACTGCGCGAACTTTCGACGACGATCAATTGCGCTTCGTGAGCGCGCTGGTCGGCGTGGCCTCTGGATTCACATTGCTCGGCTTCGCCGCGTCAGCCCTGGACCCCGCCGGGCAGTTGGGGAAGTTCTACCTGTTTCGACCGGCGGCACTGGCGTTCTTCCTGTTCCTCTTTGTCTTCATTGCCTCGGCGTTGCACCCGGGCACCCCGGAAACGTCGCGGAGGCATTCCCGCGAAGTGCCGATGGGGCCGGTCGTCACCATATTCGCCGTGATCTGGATACTGCCGCAGCGGATTGTGGACGCCGCATCCAGTTGGTTAATCGGTCCCGAGCACAGAGGTAAAGCGTCGGAGATTGCGACACTCATTCGCAAGCATATGCCGACGGACGAGGTAGTGGCGATTCCGCGAAGTGTCGATTCGCACGTGCGCGAGTCCGGGACCGAATGGCCCTTGTTCGTGAGCTACAAGTTCGTCCCGACGCGACCGGACGCTATAGTGGAGTGGCACCATAGAATCGAAGTGCGGAAAGCAATATCTCGTGGGACGTGCGACTTTCTTCTTTCTGACGCCATTGATCATTTCGTCAGATCCCAGACCGAGGCCGGGACAATCTTGCTGCCCTGTGGGCAATTTGTAGCGTCTTCGCCTCACAACGAACTCGTGCGCCTCGCTGCTTAGTTCTCGATGCCGAAATCCCAGACCGGGCTGAAGATTGTCAAGAGGTGGGATCGCCTCAGGGCGAGCTTCTTCCCCGGCTCCGTCGACTTGAAAGCCCGCGTGGCGCGGGGGGCGAGCGTCGCCTTCATGGGTGTCGCGCTTAGGATGGTTCTGACGATCGGATCGACTGCCGCGCTCGCGCGCCTCCTGACACCTGCCGATTTCGGTGTCATCGCACTCGCGTCGATCGTCACGGAGTTCGCAGGATTGATCGCCAACTTCGGTCTCACCGCCATTCTGATTCAGAAGAAGCGCCTCGCGCGCATCGACTGCGACACCGTGTTCTGGTTTTCGTTGGCGTTCGGCTTGGCGCTCACCAGCATCGTGGTCCTTGCGTCCCCTCTGTTCGCATCTGCGCTCGGGGATAGTCGTGCAGCGCCGCTCATTGCAGGTCTTTCGCTGCTTTTCGTGCTGGAGCAACTCACGGTCGTTCCCCACAGCATCTCGATGCGGCTCATGCTGTTCGGGATCGACCTTAGGGTGCAGCTGTTGACTCTAGGGGTTCGTGCTTTGGTAGCTATCGCCCTCGCCTACATGGGTTGGGGCGCCTTCAGTCTCGTGTTGGGCGGACTCGTCGGGAAATCGGTGGGCCTCGCCTATAATTTCTTTGAGGTCCCGTTCGTGCCCCGGTGGAGATTCCATGGCTCCATCATCTGGCGCAACTTGAGAGTCGGCGGCAGCTACTTCGCCAATGGCATCGTTGGATATGTGATCTCGAACGTCGACTACTTCGTGATCGGACGGCGCTTCGGAGCCACCGACCTCGGGTACTATCAGGCGGCGTACAGTCTGGCGGACGAGATACGGAACCGACTGGCAGGCCCACTACACCGTGTACTGTTTCCCGCCTACTCTCTGGTCCAGTCCGAGCCTGAGCGATTCCGGCGAGGCGTCGAAAAGAGCCTGGGTCTCCTGTCTGCTGTCGTGTGGCCGATCGGGCTTGGCATGTGGGCCGCTGCGGAGAGCATCGTTCGGGTACTGTACGGGGAACAGTGGTTGAGCGCGGTGCCCCTGCTGCGCGTGCTTGCCGTAGCGGGATCTATCCGGGCGGTCGTGTCACTCACGGCCTCGATCTTCTTCGGACTCAGCCGGCCCGACCTGGCGCTGAAGATCAACCTTCTCAGCTTGCCATTCATCACGTTGGCAGTTCTGCTCGGGAGTCGCTGGGGAACGTACGGCGTGGCCTTTGCGATGCTGGCAGGTCAAGCGTTCGGCCTCGTGTACGCGATCGTCGCACTCCGGCTGGTACAGATCGGGCCGCTCACACTATTCGCCATTACGGGTCGCCCACTGGTTCCCGCATTGGTAATGGCATCGGTCGTCATGCTGGCCGATCATCTGTTGACCTCTGCAGGGTTTAGCCCCGTGGCAAGGTTGGTACTGACGGCTGCGCTGGGCGCGGCGGTGTATTGCGTTGCGCTGGCGACTATCGCCCGTAGCACAGCAATGGAGATACTCCAGGTGGCAAACGCATTGGTGCGGCGCAAGCGTACTTAGTGGGCCGCATCACCCGGACCGCTTACAGCGCGCACATCACGAGGCCCTTCTCGGCACGTAACGGCGTGACCTGCAACGTCGGAAAATCCTGCTTCCACCGCGCGACCACCGCTCGCTCCTGGGGTCGGTCTGCGTCATCGAGGAAGATCACCGCCTTCTCGGCCAACCGTGACTGCAAGAGCAAAGGTGCCGGGTAGCGAGCATGCGGTGCATCCATGCCCGGCGGTCCATCCACGATGAGCACCTGCGCCTTGATGTCAGGCACTCCCTTCAGGTCATACCAGTTCCAGGAACGTCCCTCGATGTCGTGGGGCACCAGCGGCGCATGAAAGACTGTCGCCCAGTCAGACAGTCCAGCTTTGCGAACACGGTCCCTGGTTTCCGCACTGTACTGGGTGTCATGATCCAGGCTATACACGTGACCCCTGCCGTTCATCTTGAGTGCCCTGGCGATCGCCTGCGTGGAAACGCCCGACCCACACTCGATGACCGCTTCGGGCTTCGTTTCGAGGACAAACTTGACGACCTGCAACAGCATGTCGGGGGACGCTGCCCAGTCACGAGTAAAGGGGAAGCTCCATTCCCCATCGAGTTCCCGGTAGACTGCGAGCAGCGCTTCCGTCTGCGTGAAGACTTGGTCTGCGTGCATCGCGATTGATTCCGATGCCGCCGATATCTTCATCTTCATCTCGGCGGCGACGCGTACCAGATACACGAGCGCCGCGACGCTGGACACTGCAGCGATCGTCGCAGCGATTTCTACATATGACATGACGATCTCTCCATGCGATTACAGGGGACAACGGATAGAGCGCAGCGCCCCGCTTCTCTTGTTGGCGCGGTTGCCCGGAGAAGGAGTCATCGGATGGCGCAATGGCTCTGCCAGCGGATCTGACAGCTACGGATGATGTTCAACAGAAACGTCCTGCGCCTCTGCCCAAGTCTACTGTACCCCGGCACAAGCATGTGTTTCTGCAGGAGACAGTGCCGGTGCAGGCAGCGGCAATGGGCCCTCCTCGCACGATGGGGAGGCGATTTCCGGCTCGTCGGTCCGTTGCGAGCACCGATGCGAGGGTGTCCGGAGCCGTCAACATGAAGATCGGTATCGATGCTCGCAGCCTGCTCGGCGGGAAGCCGCGAGGAGAAGGCAAGACGCTCCTGCGCCTCTATCAGGAGATCCTCAAGTTGCGTCCTGACTGGCGCACAGTGTTCTATACCCAGGGGCCGTCCGCGCCACTGGGTTCAGAGGTTCCCGGCGCGCGCGTCGTTGCCATGGACCCCCCCGGGTTTCGCTGGAACACCTGGGAGAATTTCGCCCTTCCATTTCGACTGCTGGGCGACCGTGTAAACCTTTTTCACGCGGCCTCCTCCGGCGCTCCGCGATGGCTGCCCGTGCCGATCGTGCTTACGGTCCATGACATCATTCCGCTCGTCTTCAATGATGGCCTGGATCAGGACTTCATCCAGCGTTTCAGGGCACGATTGGTGGATGGGGTACGCCATGCACGCGCCATCATCGTCGTTTCCGGGAATACGAAGCGCGATCTCTGCGAGAGGCTTCGCGTGAATCCTGAGCATGTGCACGTCATTCCGTGGGGCATCGATGTTCCTGCCGGTATTGCCTCGGGGGAACTACCGCCACACGTGCGTGCGCCCTACGTTCTTTGTTTCGGAGGGGCGGCAAAGAGAAAGAACACGCTGGGCACGTTGCGGGCCTTTGTTGCGACCGCGCAGACACTCAGCGAACTCCAACTGGTGTTCGTAGGACTGTCTCCCGGGCCCTTGCGCGAAGAGGTGCACGCGATCGCTGCTAGCGCCGGCATTGCTGATCGCGTTCTGGCATTGGACTACATATCGGAGAGCCAACTCGATGCACTTTATCGCGGAGCGCTGTGCCTGCTGTATCTTTCACTCTATGAGGGATTCGGACTCCCGCTGCTCGAAGCCATGGCGCGCGGGGTTCCTGTAATTGCTTCTAACCGCAGTTCCATCCCGGAGGTGGTCGGCGATACCGCACTGGTGGTCGACCCTGAGATCACCGAAGACGCGGCGCAAGCCCTGGTCCGTGTGGCATCCGATCCGGCGCTCCGAGCAGAGCTGAGTCAAGAGGGGCGTCTGCGTGCGCAACGGTTCTCATGGCAGGATACGGCCTCGCGGACGGTCGAGCTGTTCTGCCATGTGAGGTCGTAATGGGTCCGCAGCCAACCGGGGCTCGGGATCGAACTGGGGGGATAGATTGGATACGAAGTATGGACGGCGAGAGAGCGCAAGCTTCTGGCCAGATTGGCCGAGGAGCACACCACCGTCAACGGTCAAGCGGTGACGGTCGCCTATCATGGACGCAGCACGCCGTTCCCCAGTGACTACCACGGCAAAACCTGGATGGTGCCCCTGATGAAGGCGGCAAGATAACTCTTCAACGGGACCTTTGTCGACGTGGGAATGAACGTCGGCCAGACGCCGCTCACGGCCCGCGCGTGCGATCCGAATTGGGAATACGTCGGATTCGAACCGAATCCACGCTCTTGGCTGGCTGCGTCTGAACTGGTCGCCGCCAACGGCTTCGGGCACTGTGCCCTCCTACCCGTGGGTCTCTCCGACAAGACCGCGCTGGCGTCGTACCTCTCGAATTCCCTCACGGATAAGAGCGGCAGCACTATCGACGACTACCGCGATCCGGCGAAGCACACCTACCGCTACAAGCAATACGTGAGTGTAGTAAGAGGGGAGGAGGCATTGCATGAAGTCGGGGTCGGTGAGATCGGCGTCCTCAAGGTGGACGTCGAAGGGGCCGAAAAGGAAGTTCTTCAGGGGCAGTCGAGCGTGATCGAAAGAGACCGGCCGCTCATCATCATCGAGGTGCTTCCTGTGTACGAAGCGGGCACCCCGACGGGGAAGGTCCGCTTGGAGCGGCAGACAGCAATCGAGAACCTCATGGCTCAGTCAATCTATTGTATGGTTCGAGTCGAACCCCCTGCCGGATTGAGGCCTAACGTGGAATCTGGCGTACATGGCGACCTCGCTCTGTCCAACTACGTCCTCTGTCCCGACGAGAAACAGGGAACGATGATGGATGCCGATGTTGAACAGCGTTTCTCGGTTCTTGTATGAGGCCGCAAAGAGGGGTGGTTGTCAGGAGCGCTTCAATGAATGGACACCACCGCGCAGCCGAGATAAGCGTCCCAGGGTGCCCCTCGGGCAAGTTTTCCCCGATTGTGGCCGAGCAGCGTGATCAGACGCCTGAGACTGAACATTGCTCTCCCCCAAGATGGGAACTGATCTTGATTGATATCCTTCACTGAATATGAACTTGATCCTGTGGTCGGCCGCACTTCTGACGCAGCGCATCGGGCGCTTTCCCGGTCGCTGGCGCGTACTTCGCTGGATTGCGGCTCACCCGCGTGAACTTGCACTAATGCCTCCGCGAACACTGGGCCTCGACGGAGGCTCTCGTCTCGTGGTGGACGCGTGGGTGAATCGCGATGCGTACTTGGAAGATCAGGCGCTGGACAAGGACGACAAGGTCATCGCTCAGCTTCGTCGCTTTCTTCGCCCTGGCGACACGTTCCTGGATATCGGGGCGAATATCGGCCGGATGACAGTGCTGGCCTCGCGGATCGTAGGGGCGGCGGGTCGTGTGCACGCGTTCGAGTCGAATCCCAAAGTCATCAGCAGCCTGTATCGGAACATGGACATGAACATGTGCTCGAACGTCACTGTCTGGACGCAGGCCGTTGCCGATCATCATGGCGCCATTACTTTCAGTGTGCCGATCGGCACCAACTCTGCTTGGGCTTCGGTGAGGGACTTGGGGACGGACAAGAGCATCCGCGTCGACGTGCCCTGTCTGACCATCGACTCGATCCTCGAAAGGCTCCCCCCTGTGCGGTTCGTCAAGATCGATGTGGAAGGGGCGGAACAGATGGTCCTCTCAGGCATGGACGCGCTGATCCGGCGCGACAAACCTTTCATCGCGCTTGAGCTTAGTGATGCCTGGCTTCGGGAGCTGGGTTCGAGCGCACAAGCCGTTTGTGATCTGCTTCGGAACTCGGGCTACAGTCTTCACAAGATCGGAACAGATGGTGTGACGGAGCTTCACGAGGCCCCCAGATCACAAATCGACATGCTATGCGTGCCCTCGGGCCAGATCTCTTCACCTGCGTGACGAGGTGCTGAACGAGCGATAGCGATAACTGCCCGAACAAGTCACCGTTCCGGGATGTTCTTCATCGCCTACGTCTTCCTCCTCGCCTTCCTGCCGCTAACGCTGACGCTGGTCGGATTCCCGGTCTTCTCGCGATTCAGCCAGGTCGCCGGCACTGCGCTCCTCGCAGTTGCATCCTGCGTGTTCTACGGCTGGTGGGATCCCTGGATCTGATCCTCCTGGGCGCTTCCATCACATTCAACTATTTCGTCGGGGGCGCATGCAGCCGCGCCATCGCTTAGGGCCGCCAGCGCCACGCCAGATCCATTCTCACGCTGGGTGTCGTTGTCGACCTAACTGCGCTCGGCTACTTCAAGTACGCTGTTTTTCTCATGGACAACGTCAATGCACTGTCAGGGTTGCATCTGACGATCGGCGCGGTCAAGTTGCCCATAGAGATGTTCTTCTTTACGTTTACACAGATCCCCTTCCTGGTTGACGCGTACAAGGGCAAGGCACGGGAATACAACCCGATCCACGACGCCCTGTTCGTCACCTACTTTCCGCACCTCGTCGCAGGTCCCATTCTCCCCAACAAGGAGATGATGCCGCAGATCGAAGACTTCGCGGACTATCGGCTACGCAAGGATAGCCTGACAGTCGGCTTCTCGATGTTCTTCATCGGCTTGTTCAAGATGACCGTCCTTGCCGACAGCATAGCATCGCCCGTACGCGAGTACCGTCTTCAATAGTGGCGCGTCGGGCAGTTCGGTGGATTTCTTCGATGCATGGGGCGGCGCGCTTTCCTACGCATTCCAGCTTTACATCGATTTTTCGGTCTACTCGGACAGGGCGATCGACCTGTCCCGGCTCTTCAGCATTCAACTTACGCTCAACTTCGACTCACCCTACGAAGCGACGAGCATCTCGGACTTCTGGCGTCGGTGGCACATGACCCTGTCGCGCTTCCTTCGTGACTATCTCTACATACCGCTCGGGGGAAACGGTCATGGGCCATGGCGGCGATATGCGAATCTGGGCATCGCTTTTGTCGCGGTGGTAGTGGCCTGGGTCTTCTTCCGGTCGCCGGACGGGGCGACCGCCGGGCGTGTGCTTCAGGGCACGGCTGGGATTAATGGCGTTGTGCTGCCAATGGCCTATTCCGCGGCTCTCGAACCATTGGCCTCGATGCTTGAAGGCATAGGTGTCCAGGTCAAGCTCCACGGGGGTGCGCAGTTTGTCGCAATGTACCTCTGGGTCATCGCGCTCGCAGGGATCGCTTTCCTCCTACCCAACACGCAGGAGATCGTGAGAGAACGAGCGCCGGCGCTAGACTACACGGCTGCTTACACCGGCAGGATTCGGTTGTCTCCTACGTCCCGCCGGGCACTATTCGTAGCACTGATCGCAGCATTCGGCGTGCTTTCTCTGGCACGGCAGAGTGAGTTCCTCTACTTCCAGTTCTGAATCCGCCGTCGCTCCCACTGGTTTCACCAGGGTGGCGGTTTGGGCCTTCATTCCACTTGTTGGTGGAGCAGCGATCGTCAACCTGCTGGTCGATCCGTATCGGCTGTTCCGAGTGTTGGATGTCGATCATCTCAATGTCCTAAAGCCTCGGGCGCATCAGCAGGTGGGGCTGACCAAGTCCCGAGGGATCGCAGCCATCAGACCGTCGAATCTGATACTGGGCAACTCTCGCGCAGCGATTGCATTCGACACGCACTCTCCGGATTGGCCGGAGCCCGGGCCGACCTATAACGCGGCGATCCCGGGGACTGGCACGGCGTCATCACTTCAGTCGCTCAAGGAGGCAGTCGCGGCCGAAAAGGTGGGACACGTTCTGGTCGGTATCGAGTTCTTCGATTTCCTCGTCGATCCCGAGGAAGTGCCCAAGCCGGCGTCGGAGGAACAGGATGGCCCATGGGGAAAAATGCTGGCGACAACGGTGCTTTCTCTGGAAGCGTTATCCGAATCCATCATCACCGTGGCGATGCTACGTCGTCGCGCGATCGCCGACATCACCACCTACGGCTTCAACCCGATGCGCGAATACGAGGCCATCGAGCAGCGGGGGGCTACGGCCCCATGTTCGCCCAGCGGACGCAAGAGAACGTAAAAGCTTACAACGGCAAGCCGACTGGGGCGTTTCTGAAAGGCACGAATTCTTCTCCCGAGTGGCGCCATCGCGATGATCTCCTGAGCTTGTGTCGCGAGAACGGAATTCAGATGGACCTCGTGATCTACCCACATCATGCCCACCTGCTCGAGCTCATCCGCCTCAGCGGCCTTTGGCCACAGTTCGAGGCGTGGAAGCTCGAGCTCAGGCGCCGCATCGACGATCTTGAACCACCAGCCGGAGCGCCAAAGGCGACGTTGTGGGATATCAGTGCCTACCACCGATACGCAACCGAAGCAGTGCCCCGCCTTCGTGACAGCAAGACCAGTGTCGATTGGTACTGGGAGCTCGGTCACTTCAAGAAGGAACTCGGAGAAGAGACGCTGAAGGCCGTTTTCTCTCGCGGTGTCTCGACAGGTTTCTGTGTGAAGCTCGCAGGGTCGAACATCGACACTCATTTGCGCGATATCCGCAAGTCCCAGACGGGGTACGAAACGGGCCACGCTGACGACGTTTCCCATCTGGAGCGATTAGTCGCTGCGGCGCGTGGGCGGACCACGGCGCCCCAGTGATCTTGCCTGCCGCCTGGACTCACTACAGGGTACAGGGCGAATCTCCTTTCAAGACTCGACGGTTTGCCAGGTGTCGCAGGGCAAGGCCCCGACTTGAGTCTCGGGGCAGGTAAAGGTGTCAGTCCATCAACGCGTAAGGGATCCGAAAGGTTTCCGACATAAACTGTCGAATGGGTTCGGGATTCTCGGCTCTGGCCATCGACCCATCGGTCGTCCGCATTGGGCACGTTAAACAGGGGGGAGCACCATGACCGTCAATCTTGAATGGCAAGTCCGAGAGGGGGTCACCGTTACGCGGGGAAGCGCGCGCTCCCTTGTTCCCGACTACTTGCATACAAAACCGGATGTGCCCGTATCGATCACCCTGATCGAAGGTTCGCTCACCGGCACCGGCGTCGAGCTCGTCGACAATCAACTGATCGCCTTTCCCGACGCGATCGTTGGTCAGATCCGAGGTCTCCGGTTCTCTGCCGTGGGCCAAGATGGCCATGCCACTGATTCTGGTCCCGTGATCGTCACTGTCAGCGAGGTACGCAGCGACATTCGCCTCGATATCGATGAGCGCTTCGCCCAGGTTGCGCTGTACTTTACGAGCCTCACCGACCCGAGAGGTGAGGGCATTCGCTACAACGTATGGCATTCGGTGATGCCCCGCTCCAATGGCACTGTGGCCTCCTGGGGTGCACCAGGCCATGGAGGGTTTCAGGACAATTCGGTGAAGCTGCTGCTACCCGACAAGCGGCAGCACGTCTACTTCACCGAGAACACCGGCCCCAGCGGAGTGCCGGTTCAGCAGTACGACAATCTCAACTATTTCCTGATCCAGTCGGAAGACTTACTCGTCATTCCAAGCCGTGGGGCCTTCGACTTCAAGGCAAATGGCGGCAAGGGTGCCTGGACGCACGGAAGCCGTTCGTACGCACCCGGCGGTGTCTCTCGCGCAGCGTACGAGTACTGGGCAAAGACCAATGGCCCTTATGTCACCGGGACGACCGATACCGACCTCATCCGCTGGGAAGGCACTTTCGATGCGGCCCTAGACGGTTCTCCCCTCAATCGCTTCAATCAGGGCACGCATTACGTCAAGGCGCTCGATCTGGCCATTATCTTCGGAGGACCTGCAGCCCCTCGCGTATGGTTCATCGAACGTAATCGGGCGGACTCGCCCGGCTTTCGCCCGGATTGGCCAAACCCATGGCGAATTCGGGGATTCCCCACCGATGCGATGAGCGATCGGGAAGGCAGGTGGGCGGTCGGGGGAATCCGGCCGATCCCGGCCTATTGCATGGAAATGCGCGACATGGTGTGCTCGATCGGGCGCCACGTGTATTTCGTCTCGCCCAAGCAGGAGGGGATGCGTGGCGACGGCTTCGATCCGCGTCACTGGTACAACTGGTTCTGGCGCATCGATGCACACTCGTTGCAGCAGACAGGCGATCCCAAGCTCACGCGGCTGGCAGATGCACCGGCCGCGTTTTGTTTGCCCAGAACCAGGGCGGGCGGGCTCTCCGGCGAAACCGAGATCATCGATGTCGCCCCGTACAAACGATTCGAAGACGCTTGGCTATGCACATTTGCTAAGAAACCGGATACCAACCCAACGAACCTTAGGTTCGTCGACGCGGCCGGCCACGACTACTACGCGCAGCGGGTCGTCGCCTCGAGCAGTCCGACAACGGTCTGGGATTGGGTTCTCTGCAAAACCAGGTATTCGTCTTCGGGTGATCCGCCTCGGCTGGGTCGGTGTCGCTATCAACAAGTGCTTGCAGCATCCCGCTTTGGCCAACTCGTGTATGACGAGAGTGCAGGGCTCATATTGTTCTTCGACGAGAATCTCGGCATCGCTGCGTACGATCCACATGTCAACACATGGCACTTCCTGAAGGCGCCGGCGGGTGAAGGGTGGACCGCCACATCTTTCTCACAGGCGGCCTATGTCCCTCAATATGAGGCGGCATTCTTTCAGCCCGGCAGTTCGGCCAAGTCGCACTGGTCGAGGGTGGCCGTGATCACGAAGAAACCGCGGCAAGTGGCGCAAGGATGGAAAGTGGCTTATCCGGAGGCCGCGACAGGCAAGATCTCTTATCGCGGGATGCGTGAGAAGAACCCGATCAATTTTTTGTGGACGAACAAGCATCACCGTTTCTGCAATCATGGCGGCCGGCTCTACCAGATCGGCGGGGACCATGCCGGCTTCCCGTATGAAGACTCGACGACGGTGCCTGGCTACCCACCCACGGCGCGCAACTGGAACCGCGACGGCGCCCGGCAGGATTTCTGGATGTGCTCGCTTGAGCCCGACACCGACGGACACGTGATATGGGAACTCTCCCAGAACTGGTACCACGACTACCCGTACGTTCCGGGCAGGCTAGCCCCCGCAAATCAACGCGGACCGAGGAATCCCGACGGAATCGCTGCCGTTGTAGATAAGCGCGGTGACGTCTGGCTCGGCATAGGTGGGCGCTCTTCTGACGAGTACAGCATCGCCGTGGCTGCAGGAGTCGATCCCCAGTACGACATGCGGGGGGAGGCACACGGCTGGGTGTACCGTTGGCGACTCCCCGGCACCGATCCGAAAACCGGCATTCGTCTTGGCAATGGCTACTGGAAGCCGCTTCAGAATCGCCTCAGATCGAGAGGCGCGATAGATCTCGACCCGCCCTTTCGGGCTGACTACGACATCTCGATGAGCATGCACACGGCGGAGAACTGCTGGATGACATATGACCCGGTGCGCGACGAGCTCGTGGTCGTCTGGTCCGATCGCCTCGAGACGGTGAATATCTATCGCATGCCGGTTAAAGGCCCCACAAACAAGGCGACGGGCGAATACTTATGGACTCGCACGTCCATCGCTTCAAATGCAATCGGAAATGTGGAATCTGCGTGGGAAAACGCGCAGGGTGTGCATCCTCGCGGAGGTGCGCTGACCTCATACGGCGAACAGCAGGTGGTCGATCGCCACCTATACGCCATCTGCGTCGCAAGCGTCTACGGTCCAGAATACACCCGCTACAAGGATGGAAGGAAGACGAACATCTACCCGCGAGGATTCATCGTGAAAGTGAATCTGGATACGAACGCGGTCGACGAGTGGATCCAGTTTCCGACGTTCTTCTGTCGTGGCGCCGACGTAATGGATTCGACGGGGCAATACTCTGTCGGAGGCGGCGCCGTTCTGGTTCAGTTTCGCGGCCTCGCGGCAGTCAACAGAAAACTCGTGCTGGGCCCGACTTCGTGGTCTAACGCAAGCATCTTGCTGCGAGAGGACAACGATCCTCTGGTACACATCTATGACGTAGACAGCAAACGATGGTCGGCGGGCGAGCCTTTCGATCGATCACTGAATCCAGACGGTGGCCCTTTGCGGACAGGATGGGGCGGCTTGGCTTCCGTGCCTGAGCGCGGTGAAGTCTGGATCATGCAGTCAAACAACCTGTGGGCGACACCTCTCCCGCACATCAAGTACCGAATCGAATGAAATTTCTGCGCGAATTGGATCGCGAAGGAGGCGTTGTCAAGCCAAACGGTGCCTCGAATCCTCTCGCACTGGTCCGCTCAGGTCGTTGTAAGTGAAACCCCTGTCGGAGTCGTTCGTTCCCGTTCACGCGATGTGGCACGCGCCCGCTCACTCACCTCGCGATGCAGAACGGCGGCTAGGGCAACGTAGGTGTAGAAGAGGTCGAAGTAGGCCAGGCTCACGAAAGCCCCGGAGATCATATAGCCGAGCAAGCCGACTTGAATGGCTCGAGCATAGCTTGCCATCCATGCCGTTCGTGAGTCGACCGTCAATGCCAATTGCCTGGTCCGTCGCAGAGACAGCCACGTACCGATTAGGACACCCAGGTACAACAGCAATCCGACTACTCCATGCTCTCCCAGCATCTGGAAGTAAATACTGTGCGCGGCGCGTGCACGCGTTGTCCAACGGCCCTCGAAATCCGCATAGCGAGCCCATCGGTCAGCAGGTGCATTCAATAGCGCAAACCCTGCACCGAACAACGGGTTCTCCAGGGCAATGTTTTTCGCGACTCCCCACGCCTGGATGCGCTGCATGGCAGATTCGTCTTCTTCATAAGTCTTGATCGTCTCGGCCTTCTCGAAGAGCTTCCCGGGCGTGAGCGCAATGCCGATCGAAACCGCCGGTACGAGCAGCATGGCGACAATGAGCTTTCGCCGCATGCGCATAAACATAAAGGGGAAGACCAGGCCGAGACCCACGAGCGCACCGCGAGAATACGTAAAGACGATCGCGACGATTGTGAGCCAGAACGTTACCTCCAGTCCCAGCTTCTGCCAACGCGCTTTCGCGTACTCGCCACTTGCCTGCACTAGGGGCAGCACCATGATCAACGCGACGGCCAAGTGAGTATTGCCCCCGATAAACGAGCCTTCGGGCCCTTGGACCATGTACTGCCCGCCAGTGGCAAATACGAAGACACCACCCTTCCCACCGTAGAACACGCCAAGGCTCAGCACAATCGTCCAGAACATCCACTTGATCCGTTTCTCGCCATGGATCAACATCGTGATCACGAACGTGAACAGCAGTACTTTGATCACGGTTCTCCACTGCATCCAGGCGTCTTCGGTACCCCAGGCGAACGGGGTTTTCACGGTGTAGAAGACTGCAAGCACGAGGAGCAGGGCCATCGGCCCGTTCCACGCAACACCTTTTCGGTCTCGGCTGAACATTAATGCAATGAGCGTGGTGATGCCGATGATCATGGCGACGGGAAACTCCACCACCGACCCCCACCCGAAGCGGTGCGGGTTCATCAAGCCGATCCATGTCCATGCCAGCACGCCGAGCCAAGCGTGGCGCAGGATGAACGGGATCAACCCGAAGATCACCGCGAGAAGAACGAAGTCACGCACGGACGACGCTCAGTCCTTCCGAGACCGGTAGGCTTTCCATCAGGCTCTCGAGCTCTGCGGCCTTTGCGTCCCAGGTGTAGAAGCGCTCGATCGTGCTGCGGGCCGCTCGGCCGAGCGCTGAGCGCCGCTCCGCATCATGTAGCAGGGCCAGGACTTCACGAGCGAACTCACGAGGCTCCTGCCTGACGACAATATTCTCGCTCTCCTCTACGCGCAAACCACCCGTGCTCTCGGGCGTTGCCACCACTGCCTTGCCCATCGCCCAGGCTTGCAACACCTTGTTCTTGATGCCCGCTCCACTTCGCAGCGGGCAGACGAAGACCGCAGCGCGAGCAATATAGGGGCGCACATCGTCCACGAATCCGGTGACTTCGACCGAGTCGGATGCCAACGCCTGAACCTCCGGAGGCGGGTTCCTTCCCGCCAGCGTCAGTTTGACCGCGGGATCACTCTGGTGGATGAGCGGAAGGATCTGCCTGACGAAATACACCGCCGCGTCGGCATTCGGCGGAAACGCCATGCTGCCCTCGAAGATGAGCCGGCCCGGCTCGATCGGTGTGTCGGTCGGCTTGAAGTACTCGGCGTCCACACCGTTGTGGATCACCTGGGCCGGCGTGCCAGGGCATACGCTCGAGAAATCGCCGGCGTCGACTTCCGACACGAACAGGCAAGCATCCGCATGCTTGAAGTACCTTCGCTCGTACGCCCGCACCATCCAGAGGCGCTTCAGGGTGCGCAGATACTCGAGCGGGGTCTTCGCGCGGACAAGCTCACGGCGGTATTGCGTGACCATGTCGTCCACGATATCCGCAAGGAGGGGGGTGCCCCTGAGCGACGGGAGACTGGTCACGATATCGGAGGACGTCCAAACGACGTCGTAGTCGTGGGTGCCCATGAGACGCTCGATTTCGTGCGTGAAACCGGGCATGGGCGGAATCAGTTGGAGTATCGAGAAACTCGCGGCAATCCGGGCAAGGCCTTCAGGGTGTACTGCGCCCGAGTCTGAAACGACGACGATGCGGCGAAACAGCGGTTTCAGGGGCTCCGGGGGCGGTTCGTCGCCCAAGCAAACGAGGTCAAAGTTGTGTCGACCGCGCAGCGCGCGCACGTAGTGAAAGATCCGCAAGTTCTCACCGTTCTCCAGCGGATACGGATAACGCTTGCAGGTGACCAGTACGTCCATGCGGCTGAATTCCGGGGTAAAGACTAGCAGGGCCAGGGTTCAGGCGGCGAGCCCGCGTGTTTCGTTAAGGCCGCTCGGTGGCCGCCCATCCGCGCATTCCAGCAGGATTCCTGCCAGTTTTTCCGTCAGCGAGCGACGATCGAACTGACGAATGTAGTCCCAGTCGGGCTGCAAGGTACGAGCGCCCGTCCCGGTTAGCAGTGGCCGGATCGCTTCGCGAATGGCAGCTTCGTTACTCGGCGACACGATCACCGCGGTGCCGGCCTTCCGGAGGAACTCGGCCTGTGTACCGTGCTCAGGGATGACAGCGAGGATGGCTTTACCGGTGGCCATGTACTCGAATGATTTGCCGCGGATTGTCTGAACGTGCTTCTCGCCGCTCAACAGAAGCAGCACGTCTGCGCGTGCCTGCTCCGAGACACATTCAGCATGCGGCCGGACCCCGAGGAATTCGATGCGATTCTCGAGAATCGTCCCGCTGACCAATGCCCGCAGCCGATCGACCTCGGCCCCGGGGCCGATGAACCGAACCCGAATGCGCTCGACGGCCTCTGGCGTTTCTTCGCCGACCAACTTTAGCGCACGCAGAAACGGCTCGGGAGACTCGGCGCCTTCCATCACCCCTGTGTACACGAAGATTGTGTCGGCGGACGTGCGCGCCATTGGTGACGGCGGCCAAGGTGAGTCGACCTCGAACCCGTTGGTGATCACTTCCGTCTTGGCAGCTATATCCGCGCCGTAGCGCTCTCCAAAGACGTCCCGCCAGGGCGGAGAGGCCACGATCACGCGATCCGCATGGCGCAAGACGTCGGACTCCAACTTTGCGTCGATCTTTTCGTGAGCTGCATAGCTCAAGCTGCGGTAGGGACGACCGACCCAAAGGTCGCGGAAATCGGCGATCCATGGAATCTGCGTCCTCAGCTTGATCTTCAGGCCGGCGACGTGGCTGGAATAAGACGGGGCGCTGGTGAGCAGGCAGTCGAACTTGTTGCTGCCCAGCAGATCGATGGATGCACGGGCGGCGGCGTCGGCCCACGGCATGAGCGGATCCGGGACGTACCAGTATCTCCGGAGAGCGTTCTTCGCCACCCGGCTCGCTGCGCGAAGCGGCACCTTCAGGATATCGGAGGCTTGGCCAACCGCTCTGACTTGGGCGGGGGCGACTCTCTCTTCCGCAGCCTGGCCCGCCCGGGTGACATCGATCGGACGGCCACCTCGCTTGCGGCGGTACCAGCGAAAGGGGTCGGGGCTTGGGATCCGGATGACTTGCACACCGGAGGGCAGGCGTTCCAGATCACGCGAGTCGACCATTTCCATATCCTCGATGGCCTGCGTCACGACGGTCGCGCGCCATCCGAAGGCTGGAAGATGGCGGACGAAGGACTGGACCCGCTGGGTGTTGGTGCCCGCGAGCGGAGGAAAGTCCGAGGTGACGATGAGGACAGAGCGTCGTTGGTCCGACTCTGGACGCGTTGCCACGGCTGATTCCGTTCAGTTGCCGATCTGAATGCCCACGCCGGCCAGCTTTTCCTTCAGGCCGGGCAAGGCGAAGCCGAGTCCGTACGCCTTCTTCGCGTACTCGGCGGCACGTTCGTAGTCCTTCTTGTCGAAGTAGATGAGCCCCAGGTTGTAGTGCACATTACCGTCGTTGGGCCGAATCTTTTCGGCGTCGAGCAGTTCCGGAAGAGCGAGGTCTTTCTTCCCCACGCGAGACAGATATACACCGTAAAGTACACGCACCATTCCATCGTTCGGAGCAACCTCTTTCGCGTGCTCGAAATAGCAGTCGACCGAGTATTTCGTGCCTCGAGGCTTGGCACTCCGTTCCTTGAAGGACAGTCTGATCAGAATCTCCAGGGCCTCATGATGATTCGGGAAGATGTCCAGGAGAAACTCCAACTCGCTCCCGACGTACATCGTTGTGGCACCTCGCTGGAGGCTCCGCACTTCCGACGTCAGGTGCGTGGTATTGATCTGGTTAAGTTTGCGCCGGGCATCCGCCGACATGTCGTTATAGTCGCGATGCCCGTGAGGACCTAAAGGTGGGCAGCCGTCCACAGCAGAAATGCCAAGCCCCGACCAGACTGTGAGACCGAGCGCCAGTAACGCCCCCGCCGTTACACGTACGTGGTTAACCCAAGAGTTCGCGGGGTGCTCAGTCGTCCTCAGTACTAGTCTCATGATTCTCCTCATGGCAGCGAACTGCCCCCGAGCCTTATGCATCAATAACCGCCTGCTGTACGTCCCAGCCTTGGGTGGACATCGCTAGACCTGCGCATCGTCGCGCACGAGAGCGGTGTACCCTCCCGTTCAGTATGACGGCATGAGCGCCGAATCTCTTCGCCGAAATTGTCGACGCCCAGCGAAAATGCAGATCGTTGCCGCTGGCACAGCCTTCGCTCGTCTACAAAAGTTCCGAGTTCACTCTGGCTACCCGAAAACGCCCCGACATGAACGCCTACACCTGGCTGGCATCCCGCGTCCTGTTTCCCCTGCACGAGTATCTCAAAGGGCACGACTCGGTGCGTATCTACCGCGAGATGCAGCGGACGCAGTGGCTTTCTCCGGCGGCGATCGAGGCACTTCAAGTCGAACGCCTTCGGGCACTTCTGCGACATGCCGGTGACACCGTGCCGTTTTATCGCACTTTGTTTGCCGAAGCCGGCTTCCGACCAGAGGATGTTCGCTCGGTAGAAGACCTGACGCGCTTGCCCATTCTGACCAAGCAAATCGTCCGGGAAAACCTCGACGGGATGCGGAGCACGGCCGGCATTGCGCTCGAGCCCTGGACCACCTCGGGTTCCAGCGGTACGCCGTTCAAGTTCTATGTGAGCAGGTTGCGGATCAGCCACGACATCGCCGCCAAGTGGCGCACGACTACCTGGTGGGGCGTCGACATGGGCGACCGCGAAATCGTCGCCTGGAACTCTCCGCTCGAGCTCGCGGCACACGATCGGGTGAAGGCAATTCGGGACCGCATCTTTCGCTCCCGACTCTTGCCGGCCACGTCCCTCTCCCCACAGCGCATGGATGACTTCCTTGAGGAGATCCGTCGGTTCCGACCGAAGCAGCTCTTCGGTTACCCCACGTCCCTCGCTCTCCTGGCGGAGCGAGCCGTCGACCGTGGACTGCATCTCGACCGGATCGGCATCAAGGTCGCCTTCGTGACTGCCGAGCGCCTCATGCCTCACCACCGCGAGATGATCACGCGCGGCTTCGGCTGTCCCGTAGCCAACCAGTATGGGGCGCGGGACAGCGGCTACCTCGCGCACGAGTGCCCCGAAGGCAACATGCACATCACCGCTGAGGATCTCATAGTCGAGATCGTAGATGATGCCGGGCATCCCGTGCCGCATGGCACACCTGGCGAGCTGGTGGTCACGAACCTCTTCTCGCCTGGGTTCCCGTTCATCCGCTACAAGAACGGGGATGTGGCCGTTCTGAGCGATCGTACTTGCCCCTGCGGCCGCGGGTTGCCACTGCTCGAGGACGTGCACGGTCGTACCAACGATGTTCTGATTGCCGCGGATGGCGGGCGCGTGCACAGCGTCGTCTTCTCGTCTCTGATGCGGGACGTGCCCGGTGCACGGCAGTTCAAGATCGTGCAGGAGGCGCGCGATCACGTGACGCTCCAGCTCGTGGTCGGCAACGAATTCAATACGACCGCTTCGTATGCACGTCTCCGTCACGTCTTCGCGGAGAAGCTCGGCGCGGCCGTGCAGCTTTCGATCGAGCAAGTGCCGGCCATCGAGCCTGAACCCACGGGGAAGTACAAATACATCGTGTGTCGAATCCCGGGCGTCTGAGCCCCGGGCGTACCGGCCACCTCTGCAGGCAGTTGTACCATCAGCTTCCATACCGTTCATCATTGCCTGACGTACAGCGTATTCCCGCGGCGCGCAGCCGCCACCAGTGCTTCCGTGACGTCTCGCGCTCGCGCTGCGAACAGAGGGACATGATGGAAGTCCCACTTTCGCAGCGTTCTCTTGTCCATGATGTTCCGAAGCTTCCACATGTTCCGCTCCCATTCGAACTTGCGCCAATGCAGTTCGAAGGGCTGCTCCACGTTGGGAGCGACCCGAAGCTTCACGGATACATGCGTAAGACTGTGAGGGACGGGAAACGCCTCTCCCAGCAGATCCTCCACCGAGTGCGCCTGCGTGAGCACCTCGAAGGGCTTGCCGATGCCGATGATGCACGTCTCGTGCTTCGCCATGAAATCGAAGGGGGTGGCTTCGCCGAACGTGCTGCCGGCGGACTCGTGACCGCGAGTGAGCGCCTCGGCGAGGGGGCCACGAGCGGCGACGCGGTGGGTCGGGTGCAGGCTCTGGCACACACCGGGCGATCGACGAAACAGCTCGGTCACGATGCCCATCTGCGAGGGTGTGCGATTGACATCGAACACGGGGTTCTGACGATACGACTCGACCACATCGTTGATCTCCGGATCACCGAAATAGAAGGCCGGCATCGCCAGGGTGCGCCCCGGACCGCAGAATTCGATCAACATGCGCATCAGTTCCGCCGCGTTGCCCGTGTACATCGGCAGCATGTGATTGAGCGAGCTGTGCACCATGAGGATCTCATAGTCGTGGCCAACCCGATCTTCCAGGTGGCGTCGCAAGTCCTCCACGTCGAAGGTGCCATAGGCGAGCCGCATCAATGGAAAAAGCATCCTGCGCATGTTCAGGTATTGTTCACGCAGGATCAGGAGCTGCTTGCGCGGCAGGTGACGCACTGCGAGACCCGACAGTGTTTCCAGCATGCTCATGCTTGCGGCGTCACTCGATGCCCTGGCTCTTCAGGTAATCCAGGATGGACTGAACCGACGTGAGGTTCATGAAATCCTCGATCTCAAGAGCGATGCCGAACGCATCTTCGAGCGCCACCATCAGATGAACGTGACCCATGGAGTCCCATGCGGCAAAGTCGCCTTGTGCGGACTTCGGTGTGATCGTGCCGGTGTTCACTTTCAGGGCGGTCGCCATGGCGTCCCGCAATTGCTCGAATGCGTTCATCTTCCTGTCGCTTCAGTAACGTTCCGTTCGCGTGGTGTTCGGCCTGGTCTGGATTGATGTTGCCCATGATGTGGGCAACCGGTCAAAGCAGACCGCGCTCACCCCATCTCGATTCGTATCGGGTATGCATCCTCGGCCTTCGGCGGCGACGTGGCGAGATCCCTCAAGTAGCTGCCGTCGTCAGCCAATATGAACTCATGATCGGGCAAGAAACTCTCAACGAGCTTGTTCTTGGAAGTCGGCAAGTACTGAGCGCGTAGATGTCGGACGCCCTTCTCCTGCAACGTTCGCAGCAGCGCATCGAGAAAGGCAGATTCCGCCTTGCGCCCGATAACCCGACACGACATCAGCAATGTATCGAGCTCCGAACGGCCATCGCTTCCGAGCCGAATCAACGCGAGGCCTACGATTCCGTTGTCGCCAAACACGTCGGCGAGCGAAAAATGGGCCACCATCCAATCCTTGGCCTCGATGAGAACACGGATCTCAGCCTCGCTGTAACGGCGCGTCGTCAGATTGAACTGGTTCGTCTTCTGTGTGAGTTGGGCCAGTCGAGCAAGCGCAGTGACGTCATCGAGCCGGATCCGCATTTTCATATCCAGGGAAGCCAGATACCCACGCAGATCCGAACTGCCTTCGGCGAGCTCCCGGCGCTGGCGCTGCTGGACGTACAGGCGTGTCTTCTGACGATCTTCCTCTGTGAGGGTCAACACTTCGAGCCGCCCCACCCGATCGAGGCAATAGGGAACGTCGAGCGGTCGGGAGGGCGTTTTCACGACCTCAACGTGGGGTAAGTCGGTGCGCACGGCGAGGCACTCATGGTCGCTGTCATCGACGAAGATAAAGCTGTCGAGTCCGACATTAAGTTCCGCGGCAAGACTGCGCAGGTTCTGCGGCTTCGGCTCCCAGTTCACGCGCAGCGCCGCGAAGTGATGTTCTCGCAAGAGCTGGTGGGGATGTTCGCGCAGCACTTCGAGCAGATCATCCGGGTTGTTCTTGCTGCACAGGGCGAGGACGAAGCCGCGTTGCTGAAAATCGAGCAGTCGTCGCTGGAAGGCTACGAAAGCGTTGCCGGGGTAGTCCGGACCCAGGGCAATGCCGTGAACGCCGTCTTCACCGACGATACCGCCCCAGAGGGTGTTGTCCGCGTCGAGAACGATCACTTTCGCCTTAGGCAGCTTGGTGACCGCGCCTATGGCCGTGACGCGACGTGCCAGTTCGCGCGCCGCAAGCGACGTGAAGGGAAAGCGCGAGCTGTACCAGAGGCGGAGATCGAAGAACCGCTGGCGGCCTAAATGCAGCAGGGATTCGTCCAGGTCGAGCAGCGCGGTGCTGGGCAGCTCGCTGCGCAGTCGTCCGGCCAAGGCAGCTTTCACGCTTGCACGCCAGGCGGTTTCCGAGGCGTCGGACTGGATATCGTACTCTCCGAGGCCGGGGGACATCAGGGGAGGGAGTAGCGTGGCGATGATCTGCCCAGGGACAGTCGAACGGAAGCGGGATACAAGTCCGGTCAGGTTCTGCACCACCTCTGCCGCGACGCGGCTTCTACCTTCGGCATCAAAACCGCTCAGTGGCCGGCTTAGATCGGGATGCAGATCTTCCCAGCACATGAGGAGGAGCGTTACGTCGGGCGAGAATGCAGCTAGATCGGAACTCGGCAGAGCCGCCTGTTCGGTGAACCCGTAGGGTGCGTGATGGATCTCGGCTTTCAGGCCTTGTAGCTGTGCCTCGAAGTGAAACCACGGATCGAGCAGATCGCTGGTGTACGTGTGCACCACGCCAAGCCGAAGCGGAATCGCGGGTTCGTCGAACGCCGCCAGGTGTTGCCTGAGCTTCTGGATCTGCAGCAGGTTGAGCTCCGTCGGTGATACCGACAGACGATAGCGGAACTCGGCGACCGAGGACGACTCGAGCAGATATGGAAGAGGATCCTGGATGGGCTTCATGATTTCATTGACTAAGTGCAAGCTTGCTGAACGGACCTCGCTCCTGCCGTGTGGACGAGAGGCCTAGTGCGCAGCGGGACAAGGCAGACTCACGCTTGGCTCTCCATGCTCAATGCGGCGACGCGACCGCGGCAGCCTGAACCTCGCGGGCGATGGGCAACATCACCTCGAGCGGGGACGCCGACCGAACCGGGAACAAGGTGGCGGTTTGGTCCGTGAGGATGCGCGGAAGCCGTTTCACCACGATGTCGAGCGCGGGCGTGAAGTTTCTCAAGTGTGCACACAGCAACTCGCCGGCCTGCTTCGCCAGACTGTACTCGGTCAGTTCGCGCATCGGCTTCTCCAACGCCACAGTCGACGGATAGAAGCCGACCAGCTTTCCGGCCTTGCGAGCGGTCAGTTCCGAGCACACCGAGTAGAAGCCTTCCACGTAGAACGACAGGAACTCGCGCATGAGATCCGGCTCGTAGAGGGTCGCCTTGCGCCGGAAGATGCTCCCCGTTGCAAAGTAATAAAAGGATGCAGGAGTATCCACGAGTCCCGAAAGTTGCTCTCCGGCCGGACGCCGCACGTCGTAAGGCATGGTTCGACAATGCTTGCCCGCCGCTTCGATCTCCGCGGCGAGCTTCTCGGCATCCTCTCGCCCGGCCGCATAGGTCACGGTAGGAATTCCGCCGCCGGCGGCAATCACCTTGGCTGTGACTTCACCGAGACCGCGAGAGCCACCAATGATCAATGTGTGCTGGCCTTCGAATTCGCTGGAGCCGACCAGAGCGCAGACCTCGCCCATCGGAACCTGGTTTGTAGGCGGCGCGCGCAAGAATGTCTCGAGCCGACCGGAGATCCCGCCGCCGCACACGTAGAGGTCAACCCTCCGAAAACGGGCGTCGATCTTCGCAACGCGCCAGTCCAGGCGGTCCGTGGCCTTGTCCTGATTGCCGATATCGACTGTCAATCCGGAGAACAGGGAATGCATTCCCGGGCACTCCATGCCGACGACTCGCGATGTAGTGATCAAGGCCAGGACAACATTCGCGCCCAGCGCACGCATTGCAGCAGGAAACATCGATGTCGCTTCGGACATCCCATTTTCGAGCGGCAGGGTGCCCTCCAGCCCTTCGATGTCGGCCAGGTCCAGCAGGCGCGGGGACGTTCTGGGTGCGGACGCGGCTGTGACCTCGAACGCGGGCGAGCGACGGTGCACTGCACTATAGTCGAGCACGACGGTCACGAGAGCAGCCCCCGACGCGGTGATCTCCAGCCGCTTCCGGTCCCCGCCGTCCTCGGCCAGGACGACGCACAGTGTGTCTCCGACGAAGGCAGGCTTCGCGAAACGCACGTCCAGACCTCTCGGTGGCGGTCCGGTCCACGTATCGAAAAAGCGATCGAGGCTCCACAGCAAGGTATGCACGCCATGCACCACTTGCCGACCGAACGATGTCCTGCGCGCGAAGAGCGGATCCAAGTGCAGCGGATTGACGTCCCCCGATAGGGAAGCAAATCGGCTCTGATCTTCGGGACTCACCCGCTTCTCGCCCATAATCATGGTCCGTCTCACATGCACTCAGAGCCGTTCGTCCGGCGGAATCGCAACAGTCGGATCGCGCATCATCAGCGCGTCGGCGAAGAACTTCGTGGCCCAGTTCGGAAACTCGAATCGCGCGTAGGCTCCCCAGATCGGCGCCGATCCCGGGATCGCCCCCGACACTTCCGGATCGGGATCTCGCAAGCGCTGCGTCTTCTTCACGTAGTCGATCCCGCGGTGCGCCGCGGCACGCATGTCCTCCCGGTTGCAGGCCTGAGCCATCCGCAGCCAGCACAGACTCATCTGCGCCACGCCGGTCACGCAGACGTAGGACGCCGTTGGCTTCCAGCCGTCGGCAAAAGTGCCTGCGACAGACCCGTCAGACCGTTGCTGCGCTGCCATCGCGTCCGCCGCCATGATTGCCGCGTCGATGTACTTCTGTTCGCTGAGTAGCAGACCGCTTTCGAGGAAGCCCCGAATGGCATAAGCGATCGTATGCGTGAATGGATCCGCATCGCTAGTAAAGGCGTTCGTTGCGAACCACCCCGAGGCACGCTGCCGGCTCAGGGCCCAATCGAGATGGCGACGCGCGCCATCGACGATTTCCTGGTCGCCGCTCGCCAACCCTGCACGCACCATCGCCCAGGTGGCGCGAGTGTTGTATACGTGCGGCACATCGTTGTGCTCGAAACGGCGCCAGCATCCGTCGGGGTCCTGCTGCCGCGCCATCCAGCGGCCCGCGCGGACGGCGGAGTCGAGACAGTCCTTCCGCCCGAGTTCCCGATGTCCCGCCATCATGCCGTGCATGATCTGGCCGACGTTGAAGATGACGGGATGACTGCCCGGCTCGCCATGGTGTCCCGGGAAAGCGCCCTCGGCATCCTGAAGACTCAGTTCCCAGTCGATCATGCGTCCGGCACGTTTCTCGAGATCCGGCCGTCCGAGGACCTGGGTTGCGGCAAGGAATGTCTCGATGATGTAGCCCGTCGTTTCCGGATAGCCTGGTAGCCAGCCGTCCTCGAAGCTCCAGCCGGCCGAGACGCCGCCCTTGTCGCGGTGCCTGTCGCGAGCGTCCTGAGCTCTGCAGAGCCAATCGATCGCTGCCTCCAGATGCACGCGGTCGTCGTGCTGGGGCTGGGACGCCGGCCGGGACAGATCCGACATGATGAGCCGGAGGTGACGCGGGCTCCAGAGCCGAAATCGGAATGGGGCGGAAACGTGTCGAACGGGAAGGGAAAGCATGGGCGCTCCGGTCTTTTCTCTTGGACTATCCTTGGCGCGCGTTTGCCACGGGCTTGGTGGCGAAGATGACGAGATACGGGGTCGCAACGTGCGCGGCCATCCGCGCCGGTCGGAAACCCCGAATCAGCTTCACGGCCGCCCGTACGGGGCCAGACATCCGGTCGGCGTCCATCATGTCGAACCGGTCCCGGGCTTTCATGCCGTGTCGGGCGAACCACCGCGACAGCTCGAAGTAGGTAAACCAGTTGACCGCCGGATAGGTGGCGAATGACGCGAGTTGCGGCTTCGTGGTCACGGCAAGCTTCTCGCAGTACCGCTTCAGCGGGCCGGGGTACCAGCTATAGAGTGGCAGATCGAACTCCTGCTGCACGGGGCAAAAGGTGTTGGTCGTGCTCAGATACAACACGCCACCGGGCCTCAGGACGCGAACGGCCTCTTCCAGACACGGCTCCCATTCGGCGACATGTTCCAGCAGTTCCGGAAGGACGCACACGTCGAACAAAGATGACTCGTAAGGAAGAGCCGTGGCACTCCCCACGTCGAAGCGGATGTTCTGATTGTCGGCGGCAGCACGCTCGCGGGCGATGCCGACGAGCTTGGCATTGACATCGAGCCCGCATACCTCGTGGCCACGCTCCGCCCACAGGCGGCTGGAGGTGCCGGCCCCGCAGCCGATGTCGATAACGGCGAGCCTTTCGGCCTTTCGACCGTTGTGCTCTTCCCAGAGCCGGGTCGCCTTGTCGCGCACGACGGCGAAGCGGTTCAGCGTCTGGGGAGAGACGCTCTGGGCGGCGTAGTAGTCGACGAATTCCTGTCGGGATGCGTGATCGTACCGAGCGGCATGTGAGTCCTGTCCCATGATGAGTGTCCCTCTATCGATTGGGTCCGCCAAGGAGCATGGCGGCGCTGGGAAGCGGGCTGAGGATATTCATCGTCTGGCTCCAGCACGCAGAACTTGCGCAAACCAGGGCCAGAGATCCGACCATGCGAACAACGCGAACACGTTGGCGCGGATCAGCGACTGGAGGTAGGCGCTCAAGCCGAGCTTGCCATTTCTCACGAGGCCTATGCTGCGCGACCAGCAGGCGAAGAGGTCGCTCCGGAAGTCGATCCACCGCACACCCGCCTTGCGCTCGGCCTTGGGCCGCAATGTAGTCCGGCCCGTGACCATCCCGAGAAAATCATGTCCCGACGCGGGCGCCAGAGCATATTGCAGCCAGGGACGGGCGTTGATTTCGATGAGATAGCTGCGCCCCGACTGCGGCACGTGCAGCACTTCCACTTCCGCGATGCCGAAGTAATCCAGCGCTTCGAGCGCCCTGCGGGCGAGCGATTCCACGTCCGGCTGTGGGCAGAGTTCCACATACGTGCCCACGGCGCAACTCTCCGGTGCCGGACGTGTCTTGCGCGCGACGAACGTTTGCAGGCGGCCCTTCGCGCGGGATGCCGGCACTGAATACTGGACGACGGGAAGGGACAGCAACGACTCCGTGATGAGCGGCGGGATGCCGGCCTCGGCGAAGTGGTCGAGCCAGGCTCGCAGTTCGTCTTCGGTGCGCGCTTCGACGGCTTTGGGGAGCCGGCGGCTATCGCGCCCGTGCAGCGTATCCGCCGGCCGGATCAGCATTGGAAGTGCGAGGTCGGCCGGTCGCGGTTCTTCGCCGACGAGCCACGCCGCCGGGGCCTCGATACTCTGTTCGCGGCACCAGCGGGCGAAGGCGGCCTTGCTCAGACAGGTTTCCAGTGCGCAGTTGTCCGGGTGCAGAACGGATGCAAACTCGCGATCCAGCGCCGGTCGGTGACGCATCAGGAAACGCAACCACACGTCCCCCGTGGCGATGAGGACGCTCGGCATCTGCCGGGCGAGGTGAATCAGATGCTCGAGGACCCCGATGTCGCCCGCGTCCCGCAGCAGATGAGTGGCAGCGCAGCGCGTGCGGAATGCGATCCCGTCTTGGGTGTCGACGAGAACGGCTGCGAGGCCGTGCGCGGCCGCGTCACGGGCGACCGCGAGCGCGGTGACTGTGTTCCCCAGGATCACGATCGCGCGCGCGCCGGCATCGGCACGGGAGGCGCGGACGACCAGGGGATCCAGGGCGGGCGCGTTCATGGTTCAGGCAAATCGCGGGGTATGGCGCGTGCAGTTGAGCAGCATGCGCAGGGCAAACTTGATCGGCGTCCGATCCCAGGGCGTGAAGCGCGGCAGTTGATAGACGTCCGTGCCTGAATCGGAGGCGCCCCAGGACGTGGACACTGCCGCCTTGAAACCGGCGTCGCGGACGACGGGCACATGCTCCGGACCGTAGTCTTTTCCCGGCACACCGTTCGGATACGCGAACAGGGTAACGTCCCGCTGCACGAGGGCCTCTAGACGCGCCTTGCTGCCGGCGATCTCCTGGCGTGCTGTCTCGACGGGAACCTGCTTCAGGATGGGATGGTTCATCGTGTGCGCACCGATCTCCATCCCGGCGTCCGCGAGAACCTTTACTTGGGGGCTGTCCATCATCAGGTCTCGAGGCAGATCCTTGCCGCTGCGTGCGGCGAGCCGATCGACGGCTTGCGTCCGTTGGTCGGGGGGCAGGTACTTTACCGCACGCAGAACACCGACGATCGCGCGCCGCCGGTCGGCCGGCGTGGCCAGGGAGGTCCTCTCCAAACCGAAATCCGACAGATCGACCGAATCACCCGGCATGGCGCGCAGGGTCTCGATCACGGTGTCGTTGAACATTCGGCCGCCATCGAGGAACCCGGCGGCGATAAAGAACGTCGTGGGGATGCCGTGCCGCTGCAGGATGGGGAGCGCAATCTCGGCATTGTCGCGATAGCCATCATCAAAGGTGACGCAGGCGGCGCGCGGGGGTAGCGTGCCGGCCCGCAATCGGTCGACCGCCTCACTCAGCGGCAGCACGTGGAAGTGCTCTCTGAGGGCGCGCATCTGTACGTCAAACAGGCTCGCATGTACTTCTTCGTGAAAAATGGGATCGGGTGTCCGCAACACCCGGTGGTAGATCAGAATGGAAAGGCGGGCACGCGCCCCCCCACGCGAAAGCGCGCCGCCTAAGCCTCGCAACATCGGTGCCGCGACGGTGTCCACGAAGCTCATGACTGCGTCCTCGCGGGTGTCACTGCGCGCCGCCCACGCACGACGAACGCGTGACTTGCGAGCGCACCCAGCCCTGGCACGTGATTGAGCAGCCAGCGAATGGGCGCCGCTTCCACTGTCGGCTGCAGCGCCTGCACTCGCGACGGGAGAATGGGCACCCAGTGGATCTGCAGGTCGCCGAACCCCTGGCGGCGCATGGCCGAGACGAGCCGGCGGGGCTGGTCGTAGCGCAGATGCGCCGGCCTGGCCCGAAGCCGACGGAGTGCAGTCGAAAGGACGTTGACGATGCATGCACCGTTCAGCGCATCGACCCAGACCTCACCGCCGGGCCGGACGACGCGAGCAAGCTCCGCCACGGCGTGCTCGTGCGACTGCAGTGCCTGCATCACGCCGAAGCAGATGGCCCCGTCGACGTGCGCAGTGGCGAGCGGGAGCCGTGTGACGTCTGCCACCATCCATCGGCTCACCTGCGGGGAACGCTCCCGGGCCTTGCGCAAGGTCGGCAGAGAATAGTCCACGCCCACCATGTTCAAGCCCTGGGAGGCCAGGAAGCGACTGTAGGTGCCGGCACCGCAACCTACATCTAGCCAGGACTCTCCGCTCGGGCGGGCACGCCACAATCTCTGGAAGCTGCGCAGGCGGGTCTCCAGCCCGGAGCGCGACCAACCTGCGATGCCGGCATCGTCGTTTCGGGCGTCGGCGAAGCGCTCGAAGCGCTGGCGCCAGCGCGCCTCGAAGCCTGCGGGTGTGGGCTCTTTCACCGGGCCGGACTCCACTTTCGCAGGTGCACCGCGGGCAATTCCGCACCCGACTGCGAGGGCAGGATCCACTCGGGAAACCGAGCTATCAACATGTAGCGGCAGGCAGTCACGGCGCAGCGACCTCCCGATAGATGTCCAGCAGCTCGCCCGCGACCCGATCCACACTGTAACGCGCTTCAACGAGTTGCCGGCCAGCTGCTCCTAGCTGCGCGCGCAACTGCGGATCCTCTACCAAAGACAACAGGGCTGCCCGCAACCGGGGGACATCCCCGACGGGCACGAGTAATCCGTTCTTTCCGGCCTGAATGATCGACGGTACGGCACCCACGGGCGTTGCGACTACCGGCAGTCCGGCAGCCATGGCTTCGAGCATGGACACAGGCAGCCCTTCGAGATGCGACGGCAGCACGAATATGTCCGCTTGCTCGAACAACTTCGCTTTCCCAGGGCCCGCGACGGCGCCTGGCATCTCGAGGCGCTCGGCGAGCCCTTTCTCGGCTGCCTGGGCTCGCAGTTCCTTGAGGATTCCCGGGTCCTTCTCCGGCCCCACCAACATGCAATGGACGTGATCCGGCAGACCGGCAAGTGCCTCGAGCAGTTCGACAACACCCTTCTTGCGCGTCAGGGTGCCGAGATACAGCACGGTTACCCGCCCGGCCACCGCAATCGCGTCCTCGTGCTTACGTTCGGCTATCGGGACTCCGTTCCGCACGATCCTCAGGTGCGAGCCCGGCAGCCGCGACGCGAGCCTGTCGCGCCATTCCTCGGACAGCACGACCACGCGGGTCGCCGATCTGGCGACGAGGCGGGCAAAGAGGGCGAGAGGCATCGCGAGCCCGTCGAGAAACTGATCGAACCGTCCCCCGTGCACGTGGATCACGACGGGTACCCCGCGCAGGCGCGCGATCACCACCAACGCACCATCGAGGAAAAACGACAATCCGCTGCACGTGTGGATGTGCGCGATCGTCCGTGTACCGCCCAGCGCGAGCCACCAGTCGCGCCACAGCCGGATTCGTGCAATGCCCGCCTGCCAAAGTGAGCGGCCCTCCGGCGTAGCCTTCTTCGTGTCGATCAGCAGCAGGTCGACCTCCTGCGCGAGGCGCGAGTGGCTGAGGTCGTCAATCACCGTGGTCATGCCGCCAACGCCGGGGGGCAGCGGCCCCGCCATGACGACACGCAGCCGTCCCTCCCCTAGCTGAGCGCGCGCGAGGACGGCACTCATCGGCGCGACCTGTTCTTCATGGCGTCGGCGTAAACGGACTGATACCTGGATACGCTCAGGCGCCAGGTGCGCTCAGCCTCGACGAAGCGGCGGGCATTTGCCTTGAGCTGCGCCCATTGCTCCGGGTGCTCAAGCAGCTCGGTGACGCGGGTCGCCAGGGCCGGCGGCGAACCGGCCGGGAATAGCAGGCCCGTTTCGTTGTCACGGATCAGTTCCTTGTGCCCACCCACGTCGGATGCGGCGAGCAGCCGCCCCTGGGCCATGGCCTCTAGCGGCTTCAGGGGGGTGACGAGGTCCGTGAGCCGCATTGGCAGCCGGGGGTACACGAGGATGTCCACCAGGTCATAGTAGCGACCAACCTGGTCGTGAGGCACACGCCCGCAGAACACGACCTTGCGCTCAAGGCCGAGGCGTGCCGTGAGCGCCGTGAGCTCCCCCTCCTGCGGCCCACCGCCCACAAGAAGCACCCGCGCCTGCGGAATGCGGGTGATGATCGTCGGTAGTGCTTCAATGAGCAACGCAAGCCCCTCGTAGGCGTAGAACGACCCGATAAAACCGAGCACTGTGCAGCTTTCCAGTCCGAGCTTGCACCGGAGTTCCGGGTCTGCCTGTCCGCCCACGGTGAACTTGTCGATGTCGACTGCGTTGGGGATCACGGTGACGCGCTCGGCCGGGATTCCGCGCGCCACGATGTCACCGCGCAGTGCCTCACAGATCGTGGTGACGGCGTCAACCCGACGCAGGGCGTAGGTCTCCAGACTACGTGTCAAGCGGTAGCGCAGGCCGCCTTCGCGGCTGGTCCCGTGGTCGACCGCGGCATCCTCCCAGAACGCGCGCACTTCATAGACCACGGGTATGCCGAGTCGCCTCCCCACCTTGATCGCGGGGATCGCATCAAGAACCGGAGAATGCGCGTGCAGCACATCGGGCTTCAAATCTCGCGCGACGGTTTCCAGGCGCTTCTCGAGACAGCGCATCAGCGCGAGCTCGCCGAGTCCGGGAAAGCTCGAACCCGAACCTGCCTCCTGCAGGGTACGAAAAAAGTGCCAGCCGTCGACAGCCTCTTCCTTGGCGCCCGCTCCGGGGTGCTTCGGACTAGTGACGTGAAAGGTCTCCCACCCCAGTCGCCGCTGCTCGCGCAGGATCGCGAGCGTACGGAACGTGTATCCGCTGTGGGCGGGAATCGAATGGTCTAGGACATGCAGGATGCGCATCGCAGGTGGCTCCCTCGGCCCGCCTACGCGGCCAACGCTGACGGCGAGGTCCGGCGCATTCCGGTGTTGCCTTGCTGATTGCTCAGGAAGGCATCGAACATGAGCAGGGACCAGAGCGCCGCGCTGAAGTCGTGCCGGCCGCTGTCATGCTCGCTCAAGATGCGCTGCAGATAAGACGTGTCGAAGTACCCCGTCCCCGCAAGCCTCGTACCGAGGACCGTTTCGCGCATACGTTGGCGCAATGGGCCGCGGAACCAGCTTCCGAGCGGAACGGCAAAGCCCATCTTGCGCCGATACAGCACGTCCTGAGGCAGACAGGGCTCCATGGCCTTCTTGAGCAGGAACTTACCCTCGCTCCCACGCAGTTTGAGCGATTCCGGAAGCTGCGCGAGCCATTCGACCAGCGGGTGGTCCATGAGCGGCTCGCGCACCTCCAGGCTGTGCGCCATGCTCGCGCGATCGACCTTGGTGTTGATGTCCCCCACGAGATAGGTCTTGAGGTCCAGGTATTGGACTAGGGCGAGGGGGTCGTCGGTACGGGCACGTTTCGCGTGTTCGCGGAACAACCCGACGGTCGAATAGCCCGAGAGCTCACGGCGCAGGCTCCTGCTGAACATGCGCCGGCGGACGGAGTCCCGCGTGACCGCAATGATGTCGAAGTAGGCTTCGACAGGATCTCGTGCAAGCGCCTCGAAAGTCGCCTTCGCGCGCAGCGACTTGGGCGCCCAAAGTGCCCGGGGATAGAGACGGGCGAGTGTGCCGAAGAGCGGCCGGCGCATGATGTCGGGGACGCGTGATCGTAGACGATTCTCGCGGAGAAACGTCTGGTACCGGCGGTACCCGGCGAGGCTCTCATCCCCCCCGTCGCCGGAGAGTGCCACGGTCACGTGCTTGCGAGCCATCTCGCAGAGGCGATAGGTGGGCAGCGCAGAGCTGTCGGCGTAAGGTTCGTCGTAGATCTCTGCCAGACGATCTATGAGGTCGAAATCGCCCACCTCGACCTGTTCCACGTGGTGCGCGGTCCCGTATCGCTGCGCCACCGACTCGGCGTAGCGGGATTCGTCGTAACGCGGATCGGCAAAAGCGATCGAGCAGGTTTGCACCGGGCTCCGCGACTGGGCGGCCATCACGGCAACGACCGCGCTGGAGTCCACGCCGCCTGAGAGAAACGCACCGAGCGGCACGTCGGAGATCATGCGCAGTCGCACCGATTCCTCGAGTCGACGATTCAATTCCTCCACGGCTTCGCCGTCGCTTAGCTTCCGGTCGAGCGAGAAGCTCACGTCCCAGTATTCCGCTGGCGCGGAGATCGGCTGCCCGCGGCGGATGGTAAGGGTGTGAGCCGCAGGCAGTTTGGCCACGCCCAGATAGATGGTACGCGGATCGGGGACATAACCGAGCGCGAAGTAGTCCTCGATGGCGTAGGGGTCGAGCTTCTCCTCGAACCCGCCATGCACGCGCAGCGCCTTGAGTTCCGACGCGAAGGCTAGCGTGCCGTCGGGCAGCAGCATGTAGTACATGGGCTTCACGCCGAGGCGGTCGCGCGCGAGGAAGAGCGTGGACTTGTTGCGGTCCCAGAGTGCGAACGCGAACATGCCGCGGAATCGCTCCACGCAATGCTCGCCCCACTGCTCCCAGGCGTGAACGATGACTTCCGTATCGCTCTTGGTGCGGAATGTGTGGCCTAGGCGCGTGAGTTCCGGTATCAGCTCGCGATAGTTGTAAATCTCGCCATTGAAGACGACCGCGACCGAGCCGTCCTCGTTGAACAGCGGCTGCTGGCCGGTCGAGAGATCGATGATGGCGAGGCGGCGATGCGCCAGCCCCAAACCCGGCTCGACGTGCGTACCGGCGCCGTCCGGTCCGCGGTGACGCTGGCTGTCGTTCATGCGTTCGAGCAGTGCGCGATCGACCGGACGACGACCCGCAGTGTCGAAGATGCCGGCTATTCCGCACATGGGCGCGATGCCTTTCTTGGCTGAAGGTCCAGGCTCATGGTCTCAGGAGTTGCCCCGTGTTCGTGGGCTGTCGGCATGCTCCACGCTCTCGATCGTCGCCGACGGGCGGACGGCAAGCACCCCCCGGTAGATGTCTGCATAGCGCCTCACCATGTTCGCCAGACTGAAGCGCTCCACGGCGACGGCACGTGCGCGATGCCCATGCTCGCGACGCACGTCGGGCTGCCGCACGTATTCGAGGATGGCTTGCGCGAGCGCTTGCGGATCGTTTGGCGGCGCGAGCATTCCGGTTTCGTATTCCTCTACCAGTTCCGGGTTGCCGCCGGTTCGTGTGGCAACGACGGGAAGTCGGGTGGCCATGGCCTCGAGGATCGTGTTCGAGATTCCTTCCGAGCGGGAAGGCAGCACGAAGATGTCCAGGCCGCGCAGCAGCGCGCCGATGCCGTCGCGTGAGCCGGGCAGCCAGGCCTGGGAAAGCAGCCCTGCGCTGTCCAGGGTGCGGCACACCTGCTCGCGCAGGGCGCCGTCCCCGACCATCACGAGCCGCAGCCGTGGGCGCAGTTCGGGAATCAATCTCGAGAGGTGCACGAAGGCCTGCGCCAGATTGACCGGATCCTTGACGGGTTCCATGCGACCCACGGTACCGATGACGATGTCGTCGGGGCCGGAGAATCCGGGAACGGGCAGCGGCTCCCGGCCGCCTTCGGCCGGCCGGAACCGCTTCGTGTCCACGCCGTTGTAGATCTGGGACAACCGCGCTGGATCCACGCCAACGCGCTCGCGCAGGTAACCCTCCAGATCGCGGGACAGGGCAATGTAGTGTCCGACGACCGGGCGCATCACACGACGAATCAGGAGATGGCGCCAATTGTTGCCGTCGAGGTTCGCCATGTCTCGCCCGTGCTCGCTATGCACCCGCGCCTTCACGCCGGCGAGCGCCGCGGTGAACTGGCATTCGAGCGCCGCGAGGTTTCTCGAGTGAACGACCGCGGGGCGAAGCCGGCGGAGCACACGCAGGAGCTTTCCCTGCATCGCGAGGCTGTTGCCCGGCGGCTTCCGAAGTGCAAACACCTCGACATCAGGCCGTGTGATGCGCTTGCGAAAGTCCGTGTAGTCGGTGAGGCATATGACCGCATGCCGGAACTCCGACGCTGGCATGTGGTTGACCAGATTGACCAACCCGTTTTCGAGCCCCCCGACGTCGAGTCGGTAGATGACGTGAGCCAGCAGAGGGGGCTCCGATGCGGCCGCGTTCGGGCGAGGGTTCGCGATGGGCTCATTCATGCTGTGTCTCCCCCGCCGCCGAACGGAGCGCCGCCGCAACAGACGGATACGCATCGTGCACGAAGCCCTCGAGGGCGGTGCGTGCGTCGGCTGGCTCCTCCGCGAACGGCGCCATCAGCACGACGGCTGCCGACTGATCGAGTGCGCCGGACATGCGCGTCCGGGCTTGCACAAGCTTGGCCTCCCAGACGCGCGGGGTCTCGACACCACCGATCCAGTACCACTGCCACACGAGGAAGTTACCTTGCTTGGAATCGACTTGGATCTCCTCCAGCGCAAGGTTCTCCGTGCCGGTCGATACGGCAAGACGGCGCCTTCCATGGAGATGCCACTTCGGGTCATAGCCTACGAGCGAAGTGCTGAGGAACGTCAGGAGCTTGGACTCGCCCCGCTGGTTGCGGTAGAAGGCCAGGTAGAGTTCTACATTGCCGCGACCGCCGCGATAGCTCTGCCGAACCTGGGCGGAAGGATTTTTGTATAGAGGTCTCCAGGCGGTTACGGGATCGTCGGCACGCGTCCAGTCTCCAGCGGGTGTGGGTGCGGATAGGATGACGGGTTTGGACAATGCGTCTCTGGCGTGCTCGCTTCGTGCCGACCATGCAGGGCCGGCAAACGCAATTGCAGCGCCCGCCAGCGCGACCCCTACGGTCCCCAGCATTGATGTTTGCGCCGGGCGACTGGAGCGCATCGTGACCGCGCCTTCCGGAGCCACGAGCGTTCGATCCCCGTCGCTCATGCGCATCCCGACATAGAACAGTCCCGCCATCACGATCCCGAAAAAAGCCCACCCGTAGATCAAGTGATCGGCGCCCGCCGCCAGATGATTGTTGGTCAAGTGCCCGATCATGACGATCAGGTAGGCCCTGACCCAGTTGGCGACTATCGGGACGACGACTGCCAATCCGATGAACACCGCGCGCCTCGTCACGGAACGGAACGTGATGTAGGCGAAGAAGCTGCCCCCGAAAACCGAGGCGATGAGATAGCGAATCCCGCTGCAGGCACCAATCACTGACCACTCACCCGATGGAATAGCGAAGCTGTTCCCCTGGCGGAATACCGGCACCCCGGTCATCCGAAGCGCAGCGACCGCGAAATCCGCGGTGTAGTCGATCAACGGTGGCACGAGGAAATCGCCGAATGGCCAGGCGAACATCATGAAGAGCAGGGGAAACAAGGCCGCCTTGCCAAACTGCAGACCGAGCACCGTGACGATCAGTACCGGCACGGAGCCCACGAGTGCAAACTCACGCAGCGTCTGAAGGCTCGCGGCGTCACCGACCAGCCAGATGCCATTGAGAAGCGCGACGACTACGAGTCCCGGGGCGAAGGGCTTCAGCGGAACGGAGGCGAGCCTGTCTCGTTCCCGCCAAAGCAGCCACAGGCTCATGGGCAGCGCGAGAAAGCAGTGCGCAAACGTCTCCGACCGGACCCAGGTCTCGACCATTGCGACCACCGAGCTGCGGTAGGCGAGCACCAGTAGACACACAGCGGCGGCGGCGATGGCGACAGGGATCGCCCGGTCCATTGACCGCCAGCCCAGATCCTGCTCGAGTTGAGTCGGAAGGTCGCCGGGTTTCATGGCGGTGCTCCGAGTTCCATCCCACCTGCGGGCTTGTCGGCCGGCACGGGTAACGTACGCAGCTGCGAACCCGCCCCGAGAGCAGCACCGACGCGTGCGAGGTTGTCGTCCCAGCCGTAGTGCCGCAGGACGCTTTGCCGCGCAGCGACGCCGATGCCAGGCGCGTTACCTGCGAGAACGCGGTCGATCTGCGCGACGAACGCTGCTTCGGACTCAGCCACGAGCAGCTCGCTGCCCGCATGCGCTTCGATCCCCTCCAGCGCGTCGGGCGACACGATCACCGGACGTGCCATAGCCATTGCTTCCAGGACCTTGTTCTGCACGCCTCGCGCGATACGAAGCGGCGCGACGGCCACACTCGCGTGAGCGACGTACGGTCGCACGTCGGGCACGGTGCCAGTCACTTCGACGCCCGGCACGGCGGTAAGCGCTTTCACAGCAGGCGCGGGCCGGGAGCCGACGATATAGAAGCGTGCCCTGGGATGATCGTCCCTCACACGGGGAAAGACCCCGTTCGCGAACCACGAGACCGCATCGATGTTGGGCCAGTAGTCCATCGCACCCGTAAAGACTATGGGTACCACATCACCGGGATATGGGCTCGGGTAAGCGCGTTCGGGATCGAAGTACTCCGCATCCACACCGTTGTTGAAATGACCGATGCGAGCGGCCTGGCCGGGCGCAAGGGAGCGAAAGAGGTCGGCTTCGGCGCGGGACACGAAGAACGATGCATCGAACAGTCCGGCAACGTAGCGCTCATAATGCAGGAGCTTCCGGCCTTCCCGCGCGTACACCGTACGCATGGGCCAGCCGACGGTGCGCGAATACTGCGTCCACTTGTCGGAATCCACGTCGACGAAGTCGATCACGCGCTCCAGGGGGTGCCGCTCCACGTACTGCGCCATCGCCGACGAAAACACGAAAGCGCGGGTGATGGATCGTTCGGACACGGTCCGCGCTACCCAACTGGCAAGGCCGGTATCTCGGTAGTACGGTAGCGTCAGCGCCTCGCCCGCCAGCATGCCGCCAAGGCTACGCAGCTTTGCTCGGCATGGAGAAAGCGCCCGCAGGTGAACATCGGCGCACAGGGTACGCAGGACTGCCTCGTGCTCCCAGTCGCCCTCGTCATCCACGAACGCACCCAGATGGACGTCAAACCGCTTCGCAAGGTAACGCAGCAGGTGATACGAGCGGATCTTGTCCCCCTTGTTCGGGGGATACGGAATCCGGTGACATAGGAAGAGGAGCGCCGCCATGGGCTCAGCCGAGGTTGCGCACGATGTACGGGCCCACGAGATTGACGAAAAACCGGGGCAACGTCCGCCAGGCGCGTATGAAGAACTGGTACTTCGGATTCAGGGGATTGTTCTCGGGAATGCGATCGCCCTTGAACAGCTGGTATTCGTAGTGCAACGGGGTCGGCTCGAATCCCCAGTTCTTCTTGAAATCGTAGGAGCCTGTTCCCTGCTTGCTGCGGCCGTAGTCGAACGTGCGCAAGCCGCGTTCACAAGCGCGTCGCATCAGGTCCCAGTATTTGAAGTCGTTGGCGGCAAGTTCGCGGGCTTCGACCCGATCGCCCGCGTAGTAGGGCAGCACTTCGTCCTTGAAATAGAAGGAGAGCACGCCCGACACCGGCAGGCCCGACGTATTGCAGACCGTAAGGACTTCGCACCGATCGCCGAAGGTCTGCTTCAGCGCCGTGAAGTAGCGCTTCGGCAGCGCCGGTGTGCCGTGACGATGCACGTTATCCGCGTAGAGCTCGAAGAAGCGGTCCACCGTCGCGTCGATCTCGCCGACGAGTCCAGCCTTGATGCCCTTGCGCACCATCGCCCTCTGCTTCCGCGGGATCGCCTGCATGTTGGCATCCACGTCGGGCAGGATCTCCTTCCGGAAGGTCACGTACAGGTCCTGACGAGGCCATTCGGTTTCTCGCGCGGCAACATTGCGGAGTTCAAGGTGGCGCGCACCGGCGCCACGAGCAAGTTGGCCTGCCGCGGCATGCAGCGGGGCTACCGCATCGGTGTCCGTCACGGCGCATCCGCCATAGACGCAAAAAGGCAGCGAAACCACAGAGTGCCTGAACAGAAGGCTCTTGACTTCGGCAAGAGGCAGGATGCCGACGATCGTGCCCGCACGCTCCGCGACTAGGTATTGCGTGCGATGCCCGAACACTCGTTCGATGATGGACTTCCAGCCCGACAGGTGGAAGAACGTCGCCTCCGAGCAGCCTTCGACGAACGCATCCCACGCGACGGCATCTGTATCGCGGTACGCACGCACCTCCACGGGAGTGGCTGCAATCGCAGCGGCTGAAGCAACGGGAGTGATCGCGTTCATCGTGCGCCCGGGAACACGCGATCGACACGGTTCCAATGAAAATCGGCCAGCAGGCGCCGCAGCCTCGGCTCGGTGCGGTGCAGGTTAAGGTAGTGGCGAAACTTCGCCTTCCCCTTCGCGCCATTGACGCGCGGTTGCTCGGGATCCAGTTCCCACGGGTGAAAATAGAACAAGGCCGACTGTCGGTCGATCGTGTTCACGCGCCTGATCAGCCATTTGGACATCGCGTAGGGCATGAGGCGGAAGAAGCCGCCGCCACCTGCGGGTAGATTCCGTTGCCACATACGAGTCGTCGTCATGGGAATCTCGAGAAGACCCGTGCGCACGGCGTAGGCAAACCGCGGCGCGTCGGGCATTCCGTAGTGGTCGTGCTTTACCGGATACACGCTCGAACTGTATCGGTAGCCCGCTTCCAGCAGGCAGTCGAAGGCCCACAGGTTCGAATCACTGATGGAGAAACTGGGGGCGCGGTAGCCGTGGACCGGATCGCCGGACAGATCCTCCAGCACGTTCTTTGCGTGTCGAATGTCGGCGAGAAACTCTTCGGGAGTCTGATCGCTCACACGATGATGGCCATAGCCGTGGCTGCCGAGTTCGTGTCCGCCATCGACAATCCGTCGAACGATGCCCGGGTAGCGCTCGGCAACCCAGCCGAGGGTGAAGAACGTGGCCTTGGCGTTCCCGTCCGCGAGCAACTGAAGAATAACATCCATGTTGCGCTCGACCCTGCACGGCATCGAGTCCCACTGCGAGCGGGAGACGTGCGGCGCCATGGCAGAAACCTGGAAGTAGTCTTCCACGTCGATGGTCAGGGCATTGACGAGAGGATTTTGGATCATGTCGGATCAGTGCGCTTTCTGCTGCGACGCCAGCCAGGCGGCAAGGTGTTCGGCGATCCGCGCAGCCGTCTTGCCATCCCAGTACTCGGGCACTCGGCCCTTCTTGCCGCCGGAGGCGAGTATCTCGTCGACCGTCGCGAGGATCTTTTGGCGATCGCGGCCGGCCAGCGTGTTGGTGCCCTGCTCGATGGTGATCGGCCGCTCGGTGTTCTCGCGCAATGTGAGACATGGCACGCCGAGCGCCGTGGTCTCTTCCTGGATGCCGCCGGAATCCGTGAGGACGACTGCGGCTTCTGACATCAGTCCGACCATTTCGAGATAGCCTTGCGGTGGCAGCAACAGCATGCGGTCGAGGTCGATCGAAGACGCGAGACCAAAACGCTCGATGTTGGCCTCCGTGCGGGGATGCAGAGGGCAGATCAGGGGCAGCCTGTCGCTGACAGCACGAAGAGTGTCGAGGAGTGGACCCAACACGTCGGCCGCATCCACGTTCGACGGTCGGTGCAAGGTCACGACGCCATATCGGGTCCAGCGATCCAGCGCAGCACCGGCTACACCGGCGCGGCCAAGGATGGTCCGTGTAGGCACGGCGCGCGCGCGATGGGCCAGGAGCGAATCGATCATCAGGTTCCCCACGAAATGCACGCGTTCGGCAGGGATGCCCTCGTGGGCCAGATTGACATGCGCGGTGCGTTCCGTCGTATACAAAAGTTCCGACAATTGGTCGGTGACGATGCGATTGATCTCCTCTGGCATGCCACGGTCAAAGCTGCGAAGACCCGCCTCCACGTGGGCCACCGGCACATGCTTCTTTGCTGCCACTAGCCCGCAGGCCAGCGTTGAGTTCACGTCCCCGACCACGATCACGCAGGAGGGGCGGTGGGTGTCCAACACGGGCTCGAACCGACGCATAATCTCGGCCGTCTGGACAGCGTGCGTACCCGAACCGACTTCGAGGTTCAGGTCCGGTTCAGGCAGTTCGAGGTCGCGGAAAAGCTGCGTATTCATCGAGGGGTCGTAATGCTGCCCGGTATGCACCAGCATTACGCCGGAAATGCCCGCCTGTTCCCGCAGCGCCTTGATTAGCGGACTCATCTTCATGTAGTTCGGTCGGGCGCCGACGACGCACAGGACAGGGCCCGAAGGCTGTGCGGAGGCCCGCTTCACTGCCGCGCTTCCGACCCGTGCTTGGCGAGCGGTTCGATTACGCGAATCATTCGACGCAACATGTGCAGCACCATGCCAAGCGTTCTCTCGAGCCGCTCGACCCTCTTGGACATGTCGTCGCCGTCGGTATCGATACGCGTTCCCGCGGTTCCCTGATCGCCTTCGAGGTCCATATCAACCATCTGCGTCGGGTCGAGGCTGGCACCCCCGATGTCCGTCTGCATTGCAGGGTCCCTTGTTGAAAGACCCAGTTCGCTCTTGAGTTCATCTGCCACTGCCGCCACGTCGGTGCTGGTGATGACGTGCTGCTCGCTCAAGAAACCCGCAAGCATCAATCGATTGGCGATAAGGTTGATACGACGCGGAATTCCAGCGGTGAATGCGAAGATCGAGTCGTACGCATCGGGCTCGATCTGCGGGTCGCCCGACCACTTCACGTGATGGAGACGGTGTTCGATGTATGCCTGGCTCTCCTTGCGATCGAGTGGTCCGAGGTGATACGAGGCGATGACGCGCTGACGGAGTTGTTGCATGTCAGGGCTCTGCATGATGCGGCGCAGTTCCGGCTGGCCCACCAGGAAGCTCTGGAGCAGGGCGCGATCGCCCACCTGGAAATTGGATAGCATGCGCAGCTCCTCGATCGCGCGCGGCGTCAGGTTCTGCGCCTCGTCGACGATCAGGAGGGCGCGCTTGCGGTCCAGGGCGACGCGACGGAGAAAGTGTTCGAGATCGGACAGAATGGAGCCCTTGTCGATGCCCTTCGTCGGCACGCCGAATGCCGCGCAGACGGCTCTGACGAGATCGTCGGCGTCGAGAATGGTGCTGACCAGATGGGCTGCGACGACCTTGTTGGGATCCAGGTGCGCGAGCAGGTTTCGCACGATCGTCGTCTTGCCGGCACCAACATCCCCCGTAATGACTATGAATCCCTCACCCTGATAGAGCCCATACTCGAGATACGCGTACGCACGTTTGTGCACGCGGCTACCGAAATAGAACGTCGGATCCGGACTGAGCTGGAACGGTTTGCCGGTGAACTTGTAGTACGACTCGTACATGATCGTTCCCCTCAGAAGAACCTGTGAGTAATTGTTGCGAGGATGGCGCGTTCTTGCGCGTCAAGTCCTTGCCGATCGAATATCTGGTAACGAACGCCTAGAGTACCGAAGGTGTCGGGACCGAGCTGGTGGGATAGATTGACTCGGAAGATTGTTTGCGTGGACGCGATCGTGGGGGCGCCAGTGGTAGCGACGCTGTTTCCAAGGTTGTAGGTGCGCGTGATGTCCGCTCCGATACGCGTGCGCCCCGTCAGTTGATGAGACGCAGAAACGGAGGCTCCGCGGGTGCGAATACGATTGAAATTCGAGAAAGCGTCCGCTATGCCAGTGGGATCGTTCGTCACGGGGACGCTTTCCAGCAAAAAAACGCGGAACAGAACAGAGTTGCGAACACCCAGCAGGCCCGTCGACGCCTGTAAACCCTGGCGTGTGAAGAGTTGCGTCGTGAAGAATTGGTAGGGCGTCTGGATCAGTTCCGGCACGCCGCTGCGCTCGAGGAAACTGTCCACGGCCTGCTGGCGCTCTGCCGGATCCGGAATGCGCGTGCGCAGTATCTGATCAAGGGAAGACTCGGCGTCCCCCACCGGCAACGTGAACAGAGGCGCTTCCCAATATGTCAGGGTTTTGTAGGCGCGGAAGTCCCACGAAGTGCTGCGGGTGCGGTGGGTGAGCCCGACGTCATAGCTGGTGCCGAAGAACCGCTGCTCTGCCTGCGCCCGGAACTGCGTACGCGGAGTCGGTGTGTACTTCACACCGCCACCGTAGACTGCGCCGCTGTATTCGCTTAGCCCGTAGTTGTTGGTTTCATAGCCGACGATCGGATAGATCTGAAAGTCCGGAAGGATCTTCAAGGTGACCTGTGCGCGTGCGATCTGCCCGGATTGGGTCCGACGGTTGGGGAGCTGATTGTCGAAATTTGTGTACTCACCCCGCCACACCGCAAATGTTTCGGGGTTACTCTGAACGCTTGCGAGGAACCGGTTGCGCTGGAGGTCTGGTAGCTGAGGATTGTTCGTTGTCGTGTACGACGCATCGTCGCGGACGAGGTACTCAATGCCGCTCGCCGTCCGGCGCTGGATGTACGGGCTGATCCTGTAGACCTGCCTCTCGACACGGTTCGGATTGGTGCTGGCGACATCCGCGGACTGTGGCGCAAAGGGCGATACGAACGTTTGAGTGACCACGGCACTCGCATCGACAAAGAAGAAGTCTTCGACGGCCTCAAGCTTGGCCGTGGCATTCAGATTGTTGGATAGGTTGTCGCTCGTCGGCGTGTCGAAGTAGTAGAGCAGTGTCGGCGAATAGTTCAAGCGAACTTTCAGTCTCGCCCCATCGCGGTTGAGACCGATCCTCGGAGTCAGCCGCAGGATCACATCGCTTCTCTCGCGCCCCTCGGGGGCGAGAGCAACGTTGTCGGTCATAGTCAACCCGCCGGTTGCAGACAGAGTCGGCCGCCACTCGGCCGCGTACGCCGTGGAGCAGCATGTCGCTGTAATGACCGCGAGAGTGACGATGCGCAGGCGCGACTGCAGACATGGAAGCATCTCACTGTCGGCGTCTGTCCGATTCACGATCGAGGGAACCGCAGGGTGGCAAGACCGCTTGCAGTATCAGCCGTAATAGTAATAGTTGCCTTCTTCGCGCGCCGTCGACTTGTTCAGCACCGTGAAGACGACAGGGCACTCCTCGATGGTGCTGAGCGCCTCTATGACCGAGCTTTGCGGCGTTTGGTCCGCTTCGACGACGAAAACGACCTGCCCCATGAATCTTGCGAGACTTCTTGGTTCAGGTGCTGCCAGCAGGGGCGGGGTGTCGAAAATGAGGATTCGGTCCGAGTATCGGGTGGCAAGCTGGGCCACGAGCTGCTCCATGGCCGCGCTCGCAAGCAACTCTGTCGCATGAGATTGTCTTTTTCCGACTGGCAGGAAAGAGAGGCGCCCGATGTTAGTGCGGTACATCACCTCGGAAACATCCAGAGCCGGATTGGCGAGCAGATCCATCAGTCCGCGCTGCGCTTTTACCCCGAGCAGGCTGCCAATCGTGGGGCGGGTGGGATCCGCTTCCACGAGCAGCACCGTGCTGTCACGTTCCACTGCGATGCTCAGTGCGAGATTGACGGATACGAAACTCTTGCCTTCGCCGGGGACCGCGCTCGTTATCATGATGCGATTGGCGTTATCAACCGCCGCCGCTTGGTTCGTTCGACAATTGTTTACGAGCGGTCGCTTGATCACCCGCAGTTCATTCGCGAGCCTAGATTCAGGGACGTCCGGCGAAAGGAGCCCACGGGCTGTAAGGTGCGCAGTGTCGATGTCGACTACCTGAGACCGTCGCTCGCCGCTCGCCGAAAAGTGGGTTGTTGCGGCTGCCCCGTGTTTCGTCCCGCCAGGCACCCCGACATCGGGCACAACCGCCGTGTCGAGAGCCTTCACCTCTTCACTTGTGAACAACCATTCCGGTGGCGCCGATTGCGGAGGTATCGGATTGGGTACGCCCGATTCGTGTGGAAGTGGGCGCACCAACGTGTCCGGGAGGGTTTGAAGAACCCCCGCGGCACGCTCGATCGTGCTGCCAACATCGTTCGCGTCGCTTACATTGGCCTGGCTCGGCGGAAAGCCGAGATCTCCCGACATTTCTTGCCCGGCCTTCCGCAACTGTTCGAGGTGGCCTACCGCCTTCTCCACAAGACTCATCTGAATGTTTCCTTCACGCTGCTCGCGTCATCAGCAAGAGGACAGCGAGTACTGTGCCGAGCATTCCGAACAGTCCCGCCACGCCACCGTAGAAGACGAGCCAGCCGACGCGCCGTTTCCGCTTGACCGGTCCTGTCTCTTGCAGGGCGATGCTGCCCAGTGGCGGCCGTTGGGCAACGCGCCGAAGCGACCGAACGGTGTGAAAGGTAGGCATCAGCTGAGCGTAGCCAAAGCTGCTGAATACTCCCGCGCCGAGCGAGCCGACGATGACGCCCGCCATCAACAGCAACCTGTTCGGTGCCACCGGGGTTGGGGTGACACGCGGCGGATCGATGACACGGAAATCCGCGACCGCCGATGCCTGCTCGAGTTCGCCGGTCATCTGGGCGGATCCCCGACGGGCCGTAAGCGCTTCGTAGTTCTTTTTGTTGATCTCGTAGTCGCGATTGAGCTGAACAAGTTCCTCTTCCAGTTCTGGCCGCATCCGCGCGGTGATTCGGAGCTGGTTATACCGAGCCTCGAGCGCTTGGACCCGCGCGCGGGAGGATGCCACCGTCGTTTCCGCTTCCGAAAGATTCAACTTGAGTTGCTGGTACACCGGATTGCGATTCACGCTCGATGAACGCTGCTCTGTCGGCGGGAGCGCAGAGATTGCCGCACGTCTGGCTTCGAGCTGCTCGTTCCGCTGCTTCTCAAGTTCGCTCAGCACCCGTCGCGTGCCGAGAACATCCGGGTGATCATCGGTATACCGGCGCAACAGCTCATCGAGGTTCTTGCGGAGCGCATCGATCCTGGCGTCCAATTCGGGGACTGCGATCTCCGGGGCACCTGGTGCCGGGGTGCTACTCGTGGGATCCGGGAGGAAGACGGGTTCCTCGCCGCGCAGTTCGCGCTTGAGCGCGTCGCGAGACTCGACGGCGACCTGATACTCCAGTTTTGCCTGACTCACCTGCTCGTCTAGGGCTGCCATAGACGAAAAGACGTCCGATCTTCCGCCTATGGCACTCAAGTTCTTGATCTTGAATTCCTTGAGCCTCCGCTCTGCCTCTTGAAGCTTGGTTTCGTACTCCTGAATCTGTTGATCCAGGAACTGCTGCGCCTTCTCGGTATCCCGGCGTTTGCCTCCCAGGCCGGCCTCGACAAAGATCGAAAGCAAACTGTCCACGACCCGCTTGGCACGCGGGGGATCGCTATCCCGATAACGGAGCGAATACAGGTTGTCTGCGCCGGACGGCTTGACTTCGATTTCGGTGATGAGTCGGTCCACCAAGGCATCACGGTCGTCAGGAGAAGTCGCGTTGAGGTCCAAATCCGCCATCCGAATCAGCTTCTCCATGTTCGGCCGACTCAACAATGTGCGGCTCAGCATCCGGACTTGCTGTTCCACGTTCGGCTGGACCGCGAGGCCAGACATCAGGGGCTTGAGCACGGTTTGGGTATCGACGTACAACCGGGCGCTCGCCTCGTATTGGTCGGGCAACAGAAAGACTGCGATGCTACCGCCAAGTCCAACCGCCCAAGCGACGCCCAGACCTAGGAAGCGGCGGCGCCAAGTCCCGCGCAAGGCCTCTAACGCCTGGTCAAGTACCGGATTCATGCCTTGTCCGTATCTCCAGTTGCCCGAATAAGCCGTCTGGGCACCTCTAGAACCAGCTCTGCGGGATGATTACGACGTCTCCCGGCTTGACTCCGACGTTTGCCGTGATATCTCCCCGGCGGAGCAGATCTTTGAGGCGGATCGCATACAGCTTGTTCTTTTCTGCGGTCCGGAGGAGTGTTGCACCATTACCGTCTGCAAAGTCAGTAATTCCGCCAACGGCGATCATGACGTCGAGAAGCGTCATGTTCTGACGATATGGGAGCGACTGAGGTTTAGTAGCCTCGCCGACCACGCGGATTTGTTCCGCATACGGACCCACGAACCCCGTCAAGATCACGGTGACAACAGGATCACGGATGTATCTCGAGAGCGCCTTTTCGATGTCTCGAGCCAACTGCGTTGAGTTCTTGCCCATTGCTGGCACGTCCTCCACGAGCGGAACGGTGATCTTTCCATCTGGGCGAACCGTGACTGATGACGACAGGTCTGGGTTGCGCCAGACGATAATGTTGATCGCATCGCCGGGCCCTATGATGTAGTTGTAATCAGGGGATGCAACGTTCGTTGGCGCTGCCGGCGGCCCACCTCCGGTGGAGCACCCCAAGGCCGCCAGGGTGGCCAACAGAACCGCCAACGTGTGTAGCAAGCGGCTCGATCTCATAGAGCTAGATGCTTGACTCATAGTTGTGTCTCCCAAATCGGCTTAGCCGAAATCCGTCGCCGCAGTCGGCCGTTTGAACGCTAGAACCGTGTACACGCTCAGTTCGGACCGCGACCATAACTTGGTATTCGTCCAAGATCAAGAATCTCACAAATCAATAGATTCTGGTGTTGCGCTGAGCGGCTACTCCCCCATTGGATGCCGCCTCGCCGGGCCTCGGCTCCAGTTAGAGGCGCCATCGATTCCCGCACTTCGATCGGAGATGGCAAGATCTGCGCCCGGAACTCGACGCTTCGAGGCAGGTGCTATCGCAGTAGTGATCCTTCCATATTGCACCTTGCAACTGCGGGAATACCCAGCAGCAGTTCAGTAATGCTTTCATGGACCGACGTCTCGAAAACCTTTGGGCGCGTCCGTGGACGTGTGCCGTTCGCCGACCTCCGATTGGACCTGCGAGCAGCCGAATACTTCGCGATCATGGGACATTCCGGAGTCGGTAAGTCAACTTTGCTCAATCTGATGGCCGGCCTGGACACCGCGGATAGCTGCTCGGTCGAAATGGACGGTTCGGTCCTGGCGGGCATGGACGACGACGCCCTCACCCGCCTGCCCCGCGAGAAGCTCGGCTTCGTCCTCCGGGCTTTCCACGTACTCCCTTATCTAGATGTGGCCAGCAACGTGGAGATTCCGCTGCCTTTGCTCGATGTTCCCCACGCGGAAGAAAAGACCGTCTCCAGGGCATCCTCGATGCAGTAGGGCTGGGAAACCGTGGATCGAGCCTGCCGCGAGAGCTGTCGGGTGGGGAACTACAGCGCATCGCCATCGCTCGGGTCCCTCGTCCATCGACCGCGGCGGCTGCTCGCCGACGAACCCACCGGCAATCTCGACCCCGACACGGCCGAACGGATCCTCACCCTGTTGCGCGAATGCGTAAAGTCGAGCGGCATCAGCGGCATCCTGGTCACGCACTCGGAGCGCGTTGCGCCGAGCACGGATCGCGTGCTGAGGTTGACGGCGCGTGGAGTCAAATCAGCGATAACCCCGCGCCGAACAGTCGAGGGACCTGAAAACCGCCCCGCGGTCGTTGTCGTTGCCCGCCCCCGAACGACTCAGCGAGCGCCCTCGCCCCTCAGCACCACCCGGATTGTTGCAAACAGGATGGCCAAGTCGAGCAGCAGGTTGTGGTTCTTCACGTAGTACAGGTCGAACTGCAGCTTGCGGATCGCATCGTCGAGCGAAGCCCCGTACGTGAACCGTACCTGCGCCCAACCTGTGATACCCGGCTTGACGCTGTGCCGCGCGCCATAGAATGGGATCTTTTCAGTGAGTTGATGCACGAAATACGGTCGCTCGGGGCGCGGTCCAACGAAACTCATCTCGCCCCGAAGCACGTTCAACAGTTGGGGCAACTCGTCGATGCGAACCTTTCGGATGAAAGCACCAACCCGAGTCACGCGCGGGTCGTTGGCTGCCGCCCACTTCGGTGCACCGTCCTTTTCGGCATCGATGCACATGCTACGAAACTTGAGCAAAGTGAATGTCTTGCCGTTCAGACCGACGCGCTCTTGCCGGAACACGATCGGCCGTCCGCTTTCGACCGCAATAGCTATCGCCGCAACTAGCATGACCGGGGCGGTGACGACCAATAGCAAGCTCGATGCAAGGATGTCGAACGTCCGCTTGACGAAGCGCCGCATCAGGCTCTGGCGGAATCCATCGCCGTATATCAACCAGCTCGCCTTGAGGGCATCGACCGGCAACTCACCGCGCACCCGTTCGAAGAAGCCGGCAGCATCAGTGACGAGCACACCCCGGAGGCGGCACGACAGCAATTCCTGGATAGGCAGTACCCCTCCCCGCTGCTGTTGCACGGCGACGACGACTTCGTTCACCCTGAACTGGCGCACCGCAACCTCCAGGGAAACGCGATCCGCCAGAACCTGGTGCGCAGGGACAAGATGCTCAGCCGGGCCCGGTGTGGGCAGGAAACCGACGCATTGCATTCCGGTGCGCGCACCTTCTACGAGCGCGCTGTGTACGAGTGCGGCCTGCGCGCCGGTTCCCAGCACAAGAACTCGGTGCGCTACCATTTCGGATAGGCGGCCACCCATGGACGATGGGCGGAACAGTGCCGCACTGGACAGGCACACGAACGACAGGGACAACATGCCCAGAACGGGGCTCTCGAGATGTGTTGCATGCGGCAGCAGGGTCAGCGCGGCGTGCGAAACGGGTAGTCCCATCACCAGCAGGACCGCGCATTTTCCAAGGAAGGGGCCGAGTCGAGCTGCCGAATCGCGGTGATAAAAGCCCGCGATGCCATAAACAGTAGCCATCAGCACGCCAAAGATCACCCCTACAGCCGCACTGGCGAATGTCCACGGTGCCTGAGAGCCGACCAGTATCCGCTCGGCGACCATAAACAGACCGAAGAACAGCACGCTGAGAGTGACACCAGACGCCGAATGCAGCCACAGGTAAGGCTTGCCGAATCTGGCATGGGAAATGTGCATGGAAGAATTCCAGGTCTCGGTTGTATTCGGCGCTCCTGCTGGCGGCATTCGGGTGAATTGCCCAACAGTCACGGAAAGTTCCGCGGTCGCGGTGACCGCGGGCGTGGTCCGTAATTCACCTGGCCACCTTTGTGCCAACCGCCAATGAAATACTTCGGAATCTGCCGTCGACGCCCAAAACCTCACAGCGGCACTCGAACCCGCTGACCCGATGCTGCCCCAGCAAATCAAGTTTGTGGTTCGTTGGCGACGGTCAAGAGTCTATATCTTAACTTATCGAAGTGACAGTTTTTCTTGCACCCACACCATTCTGGCTTGAGGCCTGAAAGGGGAGTATGGATGCGAACGAACTCGTTGGAAAATCTTCTAATACATTGGTTAATTGCAACAAATAGCTGACTCACTATACTTTTCAGACATGTATGGCCTAAGTCGTGCCGACTTTGGAGGAATCACTCAAGTTCGTCAGATTTGGATGTCGCGGGTCACTTGGATTGTGCTCAGCTGACAATAGATTTGCCGCACCGCAGAATGCGTGGTGAAATCAAAAATCTACGTCGCCACCTTCGCGTACTTGTTCTGATCCGACAACCTAAGGCCCCGACAAGTCAAGGAAACTGCAGGGACGCCCCGCAGGTATTTGGCCGACCATCGACGATCTATCCGACCAGCGTAGTGCCCAGTAAACGCCGGGTATCCTGCCGTGGTGCTCTCCGTCCGCCACCTGTCGAAGTCGTATCCGGGTCCGCGTTCACGCGACGTCCTGCACGACGTCAGCTTCGACCTGAAGGCGGGCGAGTACGTGGCCATCATGGGCGAGTCGGGCGTGGGCAAGTCCACCCTGCTCAACCTGATCGCGGGTCTCGATGCTCCGGATGCGGGCACCATCGAGTTCGGCGGCATCGCGCTGGCGAACCTCGACGACAACGGGCGCACGCGCCTGCGACGGGAAAGGATCGGCTTCGTCTTCCAGGCATTCCACGTGCTGCCCTACCTCGACGTCGCCCGCAACGTCGAGCTGCCGCTCGCCCT